>Ga0137368_10005506_pt1 | contig 13381 bp, 8 predicted proteins | sample SagtaG_13_FD_104917 | JGI IMG/M metagenome (GOLD analysis project Ga0137368, IMG submission 104917) | Vadose zone soil microbial communities from Sagehorn Ranch, Mendocino, California, USA - Sage1_L_100_16 metaG | ecosystem: Environmental > Terrestrial > Soil > Vadose zone | place: USA...
ACATTTTTCTGTCTGGTCGGTCTCAGTGGCTGAAACTACGATTAAAACCAAACCTTGTAAAACATCTGCGCGTATCACATCATACCAAAAAAATTCACACTACATTTTTCAACCGGTTAATTAACATCAAAGGGGCGATTCAATGAGCAAAATGCGTTTTCTGATGGTCGGAGGTTTTCTGGGGGCTGGCAAGACGACGACCCTCGGTCGTTTGGCGAGCAGTTATATTGAGAAAGGGCTTCGCGTCGGTATCGTGACCAATGATCAGGCGACGGATCTGGTCGACACCCACACCCTGCGTCAGCGAGGCTTCGATGTCGAAGAAGTCCCTGGCGCCTGCTTCTGTTGTAAGTTCGACGATCTGCTCTCGACCATTGGCCGTCTTGAGCGATCCCAGACGCCGGACGTGATTTTGGCCGAGCCTGTTGGCAGTTGTACAGACCTCGTCGCGACCGTCGTGCAGCCGATCAAGCAGCTTTATCCAGACCGGTTTCAAACTGGCCCCTATGCGGTGGTCTTAAAACCCAGTCATGGCTTGCGCATTCTTCGCAATGAGGAAGACGCCGGCTTTTCATCCAAAGCGGCCTACATCTTTCGCAAACAGCTCGAAGAGGCCGACGCTATTCTGCTCAATCGAATCGATGAGCTAACCCCCGAGGAAACCGACGAACTGGCCGCGCTCGTCAAGGAAGTAAACGGAGACGTCCCGGTCTTGCGCATCTCGGCGAAGACGGGGCAGGGATTCGACGCGCTCGAAGAGTTGTTGGCTCAGGAAGGGAACTTCGGCCGCCGGATTCTTGATCTCGATTACGACATTTACGCCGAAGGCGAGGCTGAACTGGGATGGCTCAATAGCAGTTTGAAACTCACCGCCTCCCAGGAATTTGAACTAGACGAATTGCTTCTCGATGTCGTGCGTTACCTCCGCGAGCGGCTCGGCGTGGAAAAATACGAGACCGCGCATTTGAAGGTCATCGGGTTGTGGGAGGGATTTTTCGGAGTGGCCAATCTGGTGAGCCGCGACAGCGAGCCTGAGTTGTCGCTCCCGTCGCACAGCCTGGTTCGGGAAGCGGACCTGATCGTCAACGCCAGAGTCGCAACCGACCCGGCCATCCTCGAGACCTTTGTGCGAGAGGCGGTTCTCAAGGCGGGCGAAGCCCGCGGGGCGCAGGTCGATTTCCGTCAGACGCAAAGCTTTCGCCCGGGCCGTCCCGTGCCGACGCATCGTTACGCGGCCGGTACGGTACCGCGCGCGTAAGCAAGCGGCTGACCGATGAGACAGCCGCTTGCTTACGCGCGCGGTACTGTATCAACCTCATCTGGCCGAAACGATGATCAACGCCCCTGATCGAAACGACGATCTAAGCCGAGCAGCGCAAGAGAGCCCAAGCCATAAAAAGTGTATTCAGGGTCCGCTCCGTCATCCCAGGCGCCTCCCCTGAATCCACCTTCGCCAAGTTCGAGCTGACTCACGTATCGGAGACAGCTTTCGGCGTCGATCCTCTCCGCAAACCCCAGTTCGTGCGCGGTAAGCAGTCCTGTAAAGGTTGATAACAGATCGCAGAAGGGAATCTGAGTATTGGCCCGAAATCCTCCCTCATCGCCTCTCAGGTTGGTCAGGAAAGTTTCAATCCCACGCCTTGTCTGATCATCTATCGATCCGAATCGTTTGAGCAGCGCGGCGGCCGCGGCGGTCGGATTTGCGCCGCTTCGTTTCATCTGTCCGATTTCAACGAAACCGCCGTCGTCCCGCCGCCTGGAGAGAACAAAGCGCTCGATGCCGGCCACGTCGGGCAAAGGTCTTCCCAGAAGCTCATAGCAGAGCGCCGCCAGAAAAGTATGATAAGAGCTGCCAACGCCGCCTTCGTTTGTTTTGGCGTATCCCCCGTCGGGACGGCGGAAGGTCTCCAGCGAGGCAGTTACTTCATCGGCAAAACTTTCCGTGTCGCCTGCGAAGGGCGCCAGGTTCCCGATCAGTTGGACGGTAATCACTGAATAGAGCCAGCTCACCAGGTCAATCAGGCTGTAATCCCGCCTGGCGGCGGCGGCGTTTTTCAAGTACGTGGCGATGTTCTGACAGCGGGAGTGATCCAGCGCGTCCAGTAGCGCCAACGTGCGCACCGCGAAGCTCGTGTAATAGAGATCGGAGCCGCCTTCGCGACCCGCGAAACCGCCGTCCGCCTGCTGGAAGCGAAGGGTAAAATTCACGTGTCGCGCCGCTTGCTCGGGGTCGAGGCGTCGCAACTCACTCGCCAGGCGCTTGGTCAGCCGCAGCAGAAAGCTGTCGTGAAGGGCCGCGCCAAGGCTGAGCCGGACTGAAAGCAGAAGGCGTTCAGTCAATCGTCCGAGAAAACTGTTCCGCAAGTTCGTGATCATAGTAGGGGCAGACCTGCGTGTCTGCCATATCATACGTTGGCGCAGACCTGCATGTTTGCCATCGACGTATGGGTTAAGTTCTCCTTGCCGCGTTAGCGGCGCCTTGAATTTAGCCGTGGGTTTTAACCCACGGTGGGCGCAAATATTTTTTTCTCGTCGCGTCAGCGACGATTGAATTCAGTCGTCGCTGACGCGACGAGGGAGCATTCGCCAACAATCCCGTGGGTTAAAACCCACGGCTAAATTCAAGGCGCCGCTAACGCGGCGGAGAATTGTAACTGGTCCTCAACGTATTTCTAGCGAGCTATACCAATGACCGCGAGACTCTGGGCAATCTCAGGCTCGGCTGATTCGTCGGCCAGCGCGGTGTCGACCAGGAAATAGAGTAATTCACGAAGTTTTTCCGGCTCGACTTCATCGGCGATCGCTTCTGCGCGCTGGCGGTATTTCTCGATGAGTCTGCGGGCTTTTTCGAAGACCTGGCACGACTCATAAATCCGGGCCACGCGTTGGACCGCGGCGTCAGTCTTGGAGTCTCCTGAAATCAACTGAAGAAGCTCTTCCCGCTGGGCCGGCGGAGCGCTTTCGAGCGCAAGGGCGAGCAGGAGCGTCGGGCGCATCGCGAGCGCGTCCTGCCCGATGACGCGTTTGTTTTGCAGGTCGGTTGACCAATCTTTGAGATCGTTGACGATCTGGAAGGCGACGCCGAGATGGCGGGAGAAACCCGAGATCATCTCTTCGTATTTTTCCGTCGGGCCGGCCAGCCGCAGACCGGCATAGAGCGCCGCTTCAAAGGCCGGGGCTGTTTTGAGGGCGTAGATTTTGAGCGCGTCAATCGGCAGAAGCGAGACCTCTTTTCGGGCCTCGTCGCGCCAGAGGAGTTCCGCGCCTTGGCCTTCGGATAACTTGACGTGCGCCTCGGAAAGCCGTTTCAGGATCGCCGTCACGGCTTCACAAGGTAGATTGCCGCCCTCGTTCGCGATCATGCGATACCCCAGTCCGAGCAGGTAATCGCCGACGTTGATGGCCGTGGACACGCCGTGCCGCCGGTGCAGCGTCTGATGTCCGTATCGAAATTCATCATTGTCCTCGATGTCGTCGTGGACGAGCGAGGCTTTATGAAAGGCTTCCATCGCCATGGCGACTCGACGGACCGAATCCGGAATAGAGACGGCTTGACCGTCTCCGTTCGCGGCCGCCTGGTCGTCCCGCAAGGCGTCATAAGACGCCAGTGTGATGAATGGCCGAAACCGTTTTCCGCCTTTGCCCAACCAGTCGTAAGCGATTGCTTCGGCGCCAGCGACGGGATCACGCGAGTAATCCAACACACCGTTTTGTGGCGCTCCGTTCTGCGCTTTGCCGCGCGATCTCGGCAGGAGGGTGGGGAATTCGTCGCCGAACATGTCGTTCGCCGCTCGCATGAGCGGTACGTAAGATCGCGTCTTGACGACCGGCTCCTCTTGATAGGTTTCCAAGACCTCCATCACCCAGTCATTATCCACTGTGGTGCTCTTGCAGTTACTGGAGTGCAGAGGGATCGCGTAGGCGGGGACGCCGCTCTGAACGACTTTCTCAAACGCCTTTTCCAGCACATTGAGACAGGCGATGCCGAGAATGCCGTCGACGTAGCCGCTGACGATGACCTTGAGCACAATCGGCGTCCCCTCGGCGACCATGATCTTGTAGCCGAGTTTTTCCGCCTTCATCTTGAAATCGCCGATGGAACACGCGCCGCAATCTTCGCAATGCAACCCGAACTCGTCGTAATGGGCGCTGCATGCTTCAACGTGTTTCAGACAATGCGGCAGGAGCAGAATTCTTTTATTGAATGGGATCGAGACGAATTGCTCTTTCCAGAAGCCGTTGCCGAGCATCACCATCGCGAAGCCCAGATAGCCTTTCTCGAGGCCCATGTTTTCGAGCATCGCCCCGGCGTGCGCCTCCAGATCTTTTTTGCTCAATGGGCGGCTGCGATCGATGCTCCGGACGTACCGGAAGGCCTCGGCCCTGATTCTTTCCCGAAGTTCTAGTGTTTCAGGATTCAGTTTGAGCAATTTGCTGCCGAGCTTCGGCTTCGCCGAAGTTTCAGCCTGGACCGCGACGTCCGAAGTCGCCGATGTCCCCGGGATTGCCGAGACGATATCAGACATGGTGTTCTCCTCAGAAAGTCCCTGGGTACGCATCGCTTCCAGCGTGCAGTCTCGGCTAGAGACCTATTGATCGGAATCAGTCACCCCCAAACCTGAGGCGATGCTCTGGTTCCTATAAATTCGTCTCTAGCCGAGACTGCACGCTGGAAGCGATGCGTACCCAGGGCGCGTTTTCATCGTTTCAAGGCGTCGCAACGCGACAGAAGGCCCCTCCTAAAATCAACCGCGAAGAAGCGAAGAGCGCGAATAACCGTTTGGGCCGATGTTCGTCAATCAATCGATTTGATCCGAAGGGCGCGGCCCAGAGCGCCGGCGCAAAAAATAACGGGATACAGTTGTTCGAAATACCAGAGTTTGGCGAAGTAGAATCCGATCGGAGACGCATTGACAAAGCCTCCGTCTTCGACGCGCTCGACGAGGCGCCGAATTCCGCGCTCGAGCGCTTCTCTGGATCCGGCGACCTCGCCGCAGTCGAGCAGGGCGCCTACCGCCAAAGCAGTCTCTTCGACGCTAGAAGGGGTTTGCGGAGCGCCTCCCCAACCGCCGTCATCGCCTTGAGCCCGGATGAGCCAGTGAAGTCCACGCCGCGCGGCCTCAGTCTCGATCAGATTCAAAGCCCGATAGGCGGTCAGGACTCGCGTGGTCCCATATGTCGGGTTTTCTTCTTCGGGAGCGTGTTGGTTGCCGAACCAGAGCGGAATCCAGGCGCCGTCGGAACGCTGCGCGCGACCCAGAAATCTCAGGCCGCGCTTGATTGCGCCTTCCATCCTTCGCGTATACGCTTCTCTCTCTCCCGCGGTTGCAAAAGAGGCGGAGTGAAAGTCCTTCTTCCACGCGGCGAGCGCGCGTAGCGCGTGGGCGCTGATGTCGGCGCTGCTACGGTCAAAGGGTAAATGTCCCCAGCCGCGGCAAAATGTAGGCCAGCCCCCGTCTCTGTTTTGAAGGTCTAAAAGCCAGGAGACCCCGGACTTCGCCGCCTCGCTCGACTCCGCCGTCACGCCGAGGTTTCGCATCGCGAGCAACGCCCCGGAGGTGTCGTCCGCGTCCGGCACGGCGCCCGGCAGCGGCGCCCAGCCCCACCCGCCAGGGGCCGCCGACGTGAACGGATGCGTCTCTCGATATTGTTGATCAAGCAACCACCGGCGCAATGCAGTGGGACAGACATCAGCCTGTCCGTCGCTTGGAATGGCGCGGACCGGCTCATGTCTGTGCCACTCTTGGCCGCTTTGATTCAGGTTCTCCCCGGCGTCCGCAAGCGCGTTGATTGACAGCGTTGTCACCCAGGTGGATAGATTCGTGTCAATGGGCCAACTGCCGTCAGGGCGTACCGCGCCCTCAAGGAACCGAACGGCCTTTTGAACCACCGGATGCAAACCCCTCCCCGCGCCCGCCATGCTCATTGTGACGAAGCTGACCAGTGGAGTGGCTTCCAGAAAGCCGCCGTTCACAGGTTGTATGGATTCGAGCTTCCGCAGCGCGCGCGGGATGGCCGCCTGACGGAGTTGATGGATCAGAGGAATCCTTAGTTCGGTCTTCGCGTGCTGCAGGACCCCCAGGGCGATCAGCGCTGGCAAAGCGTAACTCACGACTGGCAGGTTTATCCATTTATAGGCGGAGGCCGGGAGGCAGGCCAATTCATAGGGCAGCGGCGGCGCCTCACGCCAGTCGATCAGCCCGGCCAGGGCGGAGCAGAGAAGTATGGGAACCGAAAAGGTGCGATCTTTCCCGTAACGTGCGCGAATCGCCTGGGCGAGCGTTCTCGGTCCTCGACCGCCGGCGACGCGTTCCAGGTAGTCTTCCGCCCGCCGCAGGCTTTCGTCGATTCGCTGCCCCGGCGCCGCGCCCGCCCCCTTGCCGAGCGTCAGCGCGGCGCGGCAAAGCATTGTGGTCGAAATATTCGAGAAGCTTTTGACCGTGTCACCCCAACCGCCATCGCTCATCTGATGGTCGAGCAGCCAGCGCGCGCCGCCGCCGATCAACGCGGCGAAGCGATGGCGATCCGCCAGCGTCAACGCGCAGACCGCCGTCGCGGTCGAAAGCGCTGAACTCGCCAGCTCGCCGACCCAAAATCCTTCCGGCGTCCGCTGCGACAGCAGATGCGCGCGGGCCTTCGCATACGCCTCGGCGAGCCGTTCACGGGTGATCGGCGGTTGACTCATTGCGGGTGATGTTTTCGCGCTTGCCGTCATATTAGGCGAACAGCCTTCCGGATTTTCGAACGAACTGCATCTTCCATTGCAGAATTTGAAACTGGCCGGTGAACTGAATGAACAGCCGTCTGAACAGGCTCGCGCCTGCGCCCGTTTGATTGTCCCAGTACATCTTGGGAATCCACTTGAAGTTGAGGTTATAAGCGAGCCGGAAAAGCCGCCAGTGCATCGGCGTCATCTCTTCGATCTTGAAATGATGTCCCAGCCCGGGGATGACCGGGGAGTAGAAGATGGGGAAGATCACCAGTCGTTCGTGATAAAGATTTTCGATCCAGCGGACAGTCTTGGCGACGTCCTCGGGCGTTTCTCCGGGCAACCCCATGATCAAGCTGACCAGTGGAAAATAGCCGGCTTTGATCAAACGGCGGATTTGTTGGTCGCAAAGCTCGCCCCACTCCGCCGGTTTGAAGGGGCGGATCTTGCCGCCCTTCTGGTTCATGTCGAGCAACTCTCCGCTCGCGGTCTCAACGCCCAGATTCACCCAGAGGTATCTGTGGCGTTGCCCCCGAACGAGCAGGTCGTGAACTTCTCGGAGATCGTCGTCGGAATATTCGGCGACGGAAATGACGTTGGCGTGATCGATCTGGATCAGCTTGAGCGGCTTGACTTCCCGAAGACGGCGGATCAGTTCTTTCAAAACAGGCGGGTTCACCGGCTCGCGTGACGAGCCGCCGTAACGGAAGAAATCCTCGCTCAGCGCGCAAATCGAAGTCACCCCTCGTTCGACGTTCCGCTCGACGTCGGAGACGACCACGTCAATCGGGATGTGAATCATTCGCTCGGTCGCGATCGTGCAGAATTGGCAGCCCTTGCCGCAGCCGCGGCTGATTTCAACCACTCCCATCGAAGTCGGGCCGCAGATCGCCGGGATCTCATTTTCATGCGAACTCCGGGAATTGACGATGGGCGGCAGCGCCCGCCCGTCCATCAACTCATGAAACCAGGGCGCGATCTGCGCTTCGGCGTAGCCCTCGACCACCGTATCGATTCCCAGGTTGCGCCGAGCCGCTTCGTTTTGCGCCAACTGCCATGCGCCGGCTCCGCCAGCCACGATTTTGAATGAGCATGTCTCCTTCTTCTCTTTGAGTTGAAGGAGCAACCGTTTATACCAGGTATGCGTGTAAAGGGTTCCGCCCGCCATGTCAGACATCGTGCTATTCGACATTCCGCGTCCGAGCGGATCTGAAGAAGAGACCGCGACGATCCTGGTTCTCGGGCCGACGCATTTCTCCAGGTCCTCCGGCGTGCAGAGAATGACGTCTTCGCGGCGAAACCCGTCGCCGAGCAGCGCGGCCTCGATGCGGCGCAATCCCAGCGGCGCCTTGCGGGCGGCCAGCCCGTCCGACCGCAGGGGCGGCGCGATAATATTTCGCATGATCGGCTCGGGCACAGTCGTGGTCTGGATCGTTCCCATCATCCCGTCGAACAGGACGGGATAATCCGCCATCAGGGTTCGATCCGCAGTCAACACCACGGGGTATCCATTAGTCGCCAAACGGGCATTCGCCAAACGATCCTCCTTCAACCTTTTCTACTTAAGCAATCAGGCAAAGGCTTGTGGTCATTTTCCATGAAGCCCAAGCATAATTCGGCGAAGCCTTTGGAGTGCGGTTGCTTGGAACCGCTTTGGTAGTCATCTTGGGGCCTACAGATTTATGGGACAAAGGACCCGAGTGGCCTTCCTCTCCGAATCATTGCCGCAGAATAGAAGTTGACTACCAAAGCGGTTCCAAGCAACCGCACTCCAAAGGCTGTCGCCTTTAAAGATCCAAACTGTCCAGCTCATCCATGAGCTTATCGAGATCGTCCTTTTCCGTCGCCGCCTTGCCGGTCTGACGCCGAGGGATCCCCACACTGAGTCCCACGGCGGCGCGGCCGTCTTTCACCAGTTCGATGTCTCGCTCCATCGCGGCCAATTCAATCGCGTTCGGGGCGCCGAAAAGCTTGGAGAGGTCGATCTTCAAGCCGCCGGGGCCTTCTCCCGGCGCCCCGGCGATGGCCGGCGTCTTATGCTCTGGAAAGATGATGGCGTTCTCCGGACAGACGCGGCTGCAGGCGGGACAACCGCGTTTGCAGTTGTCCTGATTCTCGACCAGGATCCGCTCCTTGTGGTCGATTCCGTATACGCCGAAGAGGCAAAAATCGATGCACTCCAGGCAGTTCGTGCATCGGCTGTAATCAATGACCGGATACCAGCGATTTACCATCGATTCTCCCAACACGATCGGGCCGGCGCCTTTCTTCTCCGGCGCCGAAAACCGTTGGAGTAGGTCCGGCTTCGAGTCGCTCTGGTCCGAATCTGTCCGCAGCCCGGTGAGCGGGACGAGCTTGACCGAGACTTCTTTGGCGATTCGCTTGATCTCCTCTAGGTACACGCCGGCGTCATCGTAAGCGCGAAGATCGAGACAGAAGATATAACGGTCGTGGATTTCTGCCGGGCCGATTCCCCGATGATCCTCTTCATCGGCGCCGCCCGACTCTTCATCGTCATCTTCGCCCAGGCTTTTCAGCAGCGTGACGCCCTGTTTCCCGCTGATCCCATTCCGATCCAGCAGCCAGTGCGCAGCCCTCGGATATTGCCACGAGAGAAGGATCAGGTGGCCCTTCAGGGAGTTGAGGTAAAGTAAGCCGGTGTCGCCGGGAGAAAGGTCGTAGACGTTCGGCGTCACGGCGAACTCGATCCCCGGTTCGAGCAGCAAGGCAGTGGCGATCTCTTCTTCGAGACGCCGTTTGCCGGGGTTCTTGCTTCGAGTTTGTGAGAGGACGACGGTGATGCGGTTTGTTGTCATATTGTCTCAGTCATTCATTTGCCCCTTGATCTGGCGCTGCGTCTCATCCCACGTCCCTTCGAGACGCTGGATGTAGTCCTCGGCGGTCAGCAAGAGCGCGTTTTTCGGATCGAAGTCGAAGAGCCAGCCTGCGCCATAGTTGTCGACATTGATCGCTGTCGGGTCTTTCATCAGCTCACGGTTGAAGCGTAGCAGCGTCCCGTCGAACGGCGCGTGAAGCGTAGAAACCGCTTTCGAACTTTCGACCTCTCCGATCTCCTGCTTCGCCGCAACCATGTCGCCAGACTCTGCGGTCCAATCCAGGAAGTAGACGTCCTGCAATAAGCGAACGGCGAAAGCGGTGAAACCTACTCTATATGCGCCCCCTTCGGCTCGAAACCACATATGATTTGGCGCGTAGAGCCGATCTTTGAGGACCCGGGCCTCGTACTTGCCCATCAAAAAGATAAAGTGATCTGACATTGTTCTGTCCGGAATTGATGCTTAATTACAATAACATGCTTTCGCGCCGCCGGACTGATTTTTCGAAAGCCGAAGCCTATTTTTTATAGGGACAGCGCTGACACTGTCAGCAAGGCCGAGGTCATATACGAAGCGCCGTAAATCAAATGATGAATTTGTATCCGACGCTGTGAATCGTAATCAGATATTTTGGATTGTTGGGAATGTCTTCAATGTAAAGTTCAGGTCATTCATTACAGCGTTAACTAAGTTTTGAATGTTTCCCATAAATCGAAACACGCTACATTGGGACGCCGGTACGGTACCGCGCGCGTAAGCAAGCGGCTGACTTATGAGACGGCCGCTTGCTTACGCGCGCGGTACCGTACCGATCTCACGTGTTCTGATGTAAACAAATGCCAAAAAAACTTAGTTAACGCTCTATTCATTTCGTAATGCGACCATCGGGTCCACCTTCGTCGCCCGCCGCGCCGGAATGTAACAAGCCGCCAGGGCCACGGCGATGAGGGACGCCGACACGGCCGCAAAGACGAGCGGGTCGGTCGCGCTGACGCTAAAGAGCAGCGCCTGCATCAACTGCGTCAACCCCAGCGCCCCAAGCAGCCCCAGCCCCGCGCCGATCAAGGTCAGGACCAGCCCCTGCCCGATGACCAGCTTCAGTACGTCGCGCGCCTGCGCCCCCAGCGCCATCCGAACGCCGATCTCCTGCGTCTGCTGCGAAACGGTGTAAGAGATTACGCCGTAGATGCCAGTCAGCGTCAGCAGCAATCCGGTCGCGCCGAACAACGCGAACAGCAAGGTATAAAACCGCGCCTGCGCCACCGTGTCCGAAATCGCTTGCGTCAGCGGCTGGACATTCGTCACAGGCACGGTCTTGTCGCCTGAGCGGATAGCTTCGGTGAAGCCCCTGGTTAAAGTCGCGGGGTCATTCGTCGTGCGCACGAAGAAATTGCCCCAGTTCCAACTGTTTTGCTGATAAGGCAGATAGAGCTCCGGCGCCGCCGGCCTGGTCAGACTGCTGTGTCGTACGTCGCCAACGACGCCGACGATCTCCCATCGTTGTGGGTCGCCGTCATTCTGATTCGCGCCGACGTTCGAGACGTATTTGCCGATCGGGTCTTCGTTCGGGAAGTAACGGCGGGCGAGAGTCTCGTTGATAATGGCCGCGCCGACGACGCCTCCACGGCGATCCTGTTCGGTGATGTAGCGGCCTTTCAGCAAGGGAATCCCGATCGCCTGAAAGTACTGCGCGGTGACGCTGCGGTTGTTGGCGTCCGGCTCCTGACCGGGCTCAGGATTTGGGCGGCCCTCGATTCTAAAATCACTGCTCACATTGCCGCCGCTGAACGGCATCGGCGCGACGAACGCGGCGCTCTCGACGCCGGGCAAGCTACGGAGTCGTTCGAGCGTTTGATTGACGTAGCGCAACCGCTCTTCATGATCTTGATAAGCCGCTCTCGTAAGACTGACCCGGCCCGTCAACACGTTCTCCGGGTCGAAGCCCGTATGCACGTTCACGAGCAAGCCGAAACTGCGGATCATCAAACCGGCGCCGATTAGCAACATCAGCCCCAGGGCGACCTCAGCCACCACCAGCGAGTCACGCCACAGCCGCATCGAGCCGCCGCCCGTCGCGGTCTTCGCGCCGGCTTTCAGAACTTCATTGATGTCCGGGCGCGCCGCTTTGAAAATCGGCAGCAGCCCGAAGAGCAGGGCGGTCAACACGGACACTGCCAGCGTAAAGACGAGCGCCCGCGCGTTTATCTGAACTTCATCGAGTCGCGGCAGTTGCTCCGCGCCGTAATACTTGATCGCGCTTATCCCCCACGCGGCCACGAGCAAGCCCGCGCCGCCGGAAAGTAAAGCGAGCAGCAAGCTTTCGGTCAACAAGTGGCGCGCGATCCGCCACGTTCCCGCGCCTAGCGCGACGCGCAAAGCCAGTTCCTTCCGCCTTGCGCCAGCCCGCGCGAGCAACAGGTTCGTCACGTTCACGCAAGCGATCAGCAGAACAAAACCGACTGCCCCGAGCAATACCCACAATGCGCGGCGCGCCTCGGAGCCTACGATCTGTTCATCCACGGGCGTCAGGTAAGTTGTGACGTTGCGGTTGTGTTGCGGATATTGCCGCTCCAGATTCGCGGCAATGTTGGTCAACTCCGCCTGCGCTTGTGTGAACGTCACGCCTTGCTGCAAGCGGCCGACCGCCCTCAGGACCTTCGCGCCGCGCTCATCAAGATTCCCTCCCTCCGCCGCGATGGTGGTTATGAGTTCGGTCTGTTTCGGGGCCAGCGGAAACTCAAAGCCTGGCGGCAGAACGCCGATGACGGTGAACGGCTTCCCATTCAAATCAAGCCGCCGCCCCAGCGCGGCGTCGGAGCCGCCCAATCGGTTTTGCCAAAACTGATGGCTGATGATGACTACCCCTTCAGCGCCGCGCTTCTCTTCCTCGACCTGAAAATCGCGGCCCAGGAGCGGTTTGACCTTGAGAAGCGACAGGAAATTGGCGGTCACGCGCAGGCCTTGCAAGCGTTCGGCCTGCTCTTCATTGAGCAGAATGAAGCCGTTGGGTTTGTAACCCGCTATCGCCTCAAAACTCCGGTTCCCCGCGCGCCAATCCTGCAAATCTAAATAAGAAACGAAGCCTTCGACGCGTTTGTCTTTGGCGGTTCGCCAGATCGCGGCCACGCGCTCGGCTTCGGCGATGTGCGGCGGATTCAGGATCAGCGCGTTGATGACGCTGAAGATCGCCGTGTTCGCGCCGATGCCAAGGGCCAGCGTCAGCGCGGCGATCAATGTGAACCCCGGTTGCTTGAGCAACATCCGCGCGCCGTAGCGCAAGTCCTGCCAGAGTTGATTCATGGTTTCTCCTCTCACACGAAACGTTAGAACTGATCGGTACGGCAATGACGGCTCGGCTGTCCGCCAAGTGACACTTACCCTTGCGAATCATAGATACAAACCGCATACCACTTGCCGCGTCAGCCTTATCGCCTTGAAGAAGATCAACTTGTCATCAGGCCGGCCGGGTATTGGGAAGAGTCAAGTGTGCGTTTGTGGGACGCGGCGTTCCCGTTTTCGGAAAGAGGCGCGTGTCACGACCAGCGCCGCTTGAAACTAATAGCGAATGCGTTTCCAATTTTGTGAGGCGGAGCTTCGGCGCCGCATATTTTTCAGCCCGATAAAGTTTGCAATTCTCCGCCACGCCTCTGAAGTCAGGGCACTTTTGTTTTTACCGGCGACCCGTGGCTCCTCGCCGCGTTAGCGGCGGCTGACTTTAGCCCAGCCCTTTAGGGCTGGGGAGCGAGCAGGGGGATTCGCGTCGCGTAGCGACGCCTGAGACCTGCCTGATGTCCGATCTGATTTCAACCGTCGCTACGCGACGCGACAATTCAAA
>Ga0137368_10005508_pt1 | contig 13379 bp, 7 predicted proteins | sample SagtaG_13_FD_104917 | JGI IMG/M metagenome (GOLD analysis project Ga0137368, IMG submission 104917) | Vadose zone soil microbial communities from Sagehorn Ranch, Mendocino, California, USA - Sage1_L_100_16 metaG | ecosystem: Environmental > Terrestrial > Soil > Vadose zone | place: USA...
CGACGGCGAAAACGCAAAGTCGGCGCCCACCGCCTTCGGCGTCCATTCGGACATGTTGATGCCGTTCGGCACGTAGATACACGTCATGCGGTGGATCGGCTTCGCCGCCGTTGCCGCCATGGCCGAGAGCGCGGGCACCATGCCGTCGAGAAAGGGCAGCGCGAGCGTCGCTCCCATTCCGCGCAAAAAGGTTCGGCGGGGCAATGCCTTCTTAGTGATGATCATGATGGCGTCCTCTCACTGCCTCGACTGACTGCCGGCGATCGCGGTCGTCACCGGACGATCCAGCGATCTCCTCATCTGAAACGGACTGCTCTTCACAATGCCGACCACGAGCGCCGAAAACCGGTAATTCTGCGCGGCTGCGTCGCGCAGGATCTTGCGCACCGCCGGCTCGTCGTAGTACTCCACGCCGCGCCCCAACGCATAGGTGAGCAGCTTTTCGGTCATGTTCGCAACGAACTCGCCGGATCGGCTCAACAAGATCTTGCGGAGGCCCGTTGGTCCATCGAACGGCGTGCCATCCGGCATGACACCCGAGAGATCGACCGGCGCCTTCGACTCGACGATCTTCCCCACGGCATCGAAACGCTCGAGGGCCAGGCCCATCGGGTCGAACATGGCATGACACCCCGAACACGCAGGATTGGCGCGGTGCTCCGCCATTCGTTCACGCATCGACAGCACCTTGCCGGCGCGCGTTGGATCCTCTTTAAGAGGCGGCACATTGGCGGGCGGCGCCGGCGGTTCGATCCCAAGGATGTTGCGCAGCACGTACACTCCCCGCCGCACCGGGGACGTTCGGATGTCGCTGGAGGTGAGCGTCAGGATGCTGCCCTGGCCCAACAGCCCGCCGCGCGCTTCGTCGTTCAACGTGACACGCCGGAAGTGATCGCCGTAGACATTGGGAATGCCGTAGTGGCGCGCCAGCCGCTCGTTGACAAACGTATAGTTCGCGCCAAGCAGATCCACGACGCTGCGATCCTCGCGCATGACGCTCTCGACGAACAGCTCCGTTTCACGTTCGAACGCAAGTCGCAGATTCGCGTCGAAGTCGGGAAACAGCCGCTGGGTCGGCTTCACGTCCCTCACCTTGCGCAGCTCGAGCCACTGCCCGGTGAAATTCTTCGCAAGCGCCTGCGACCGCGGATCGGCCAGCATGCGGCGCACTTGCTGCTCCTGAACGGCAGGGTCCTTGAGCTTTCCGCGTTCGGCGAGGCTCAAGAGCTCTTCGTCCGGGATGCTGCTCCACAGGAAGAACGACAGCCGCGAGGCCAACTCGAGATCGCCGATGCGATAGGCCGTGCCCGGCGCCGCACTCGCGGGATCCTGTTCGACGCGGAACAAGAACGACGGGCTGACGAGAATGCGAGCGAGCGCCGCTTCGATGCCTCGCTCGAATCCACCCGCCGTTCGACCCTCGTCATAGAAGCGCATCAACAACTTCAGATCGGCATCGCTGACCGGCCGGCGATACGCGCGGCGGGCAAGCGTCGACACGATGGTCTTTGCGCACGCGGCTTCGCCCGCATTCCCGGCCGGCCGGCACGCGAAGATTCGCTGGCGCGCCGCGCTGTCTCCGACGCGGGGAGCATTCGGTCCGTCGATCTCGATTCTGCTGATTGCGGGCTGCTGTTGATCCGACGTGCCCGGATAATCGCGCAGCCGCGGCATCTCCTCGTCTTCGAACTGAACTGAGGGGCGCTTCAGAAACGCGACGGCGACCGCGCGCTTGCCCGCCTTTGCCGTGAACTTGAATTTCAGCGCGTCGTCTTCCTTGGAAGCCGTATAGCCGTCGGCAGGGACACCTCGAGTTCGCGGCTTTCCGCCAATCGTGAACCACTGCACCCGCTCGCCATCGACGCTGACCTCGATCTGGTGCTGGTCGGTGAGCGCGTTGATGTTGGTGTTGAAATTCCGCGCCAGGCGCAACTGCATGACGTATTCGCCATCCAGCGGGAAGAAATGCTGAACGAGCGCGCCGCCGCGCGTGCCAAAGGGCAGGCCTTCGATGTGGTCCCGCTGCGTGACATCCGACGCGACCACATAGATTTCATTGCTCGGACCCATTGTGGAATCGCCGATCGCCAGACTGGCGATCTTCTCCGCGACGGACAGATACCGCTCGAGGAGAGACGACGAGACGCCAAGGGCGTCGCCGATGTTGTCGAAGCCGTAGCTCGCCGGATCGACAGGCAGCCAGGAATCGACGTCGAGGTCGAGCGCGAGCAGATCGCGAATGGCATTGCGGTACTCGACGCGATTCAGCCGGTGAAACGTCGCCGTTCGGCCCGGGTTCGGACTGGTCAGGGCTGCCCGATCCAGTTCCCCTTCGAGCCAGACACGAAGACCGTCGTAGCGCGCGCGATCGGGCCGCGGCCGGCCCGCGGGCGGCATCACCCCGCCGCGGAGCTTCCGAACGACGGTTTCCCAGACAGCCGCGTCGTTGCCGACGTGGCCAAGATCGAGGGCATCGAGCGCAAGACCGGCCGTTTTCATCCGTTGGTTGTGGCAGGTGACGCAGTACTGATCGAGAAGCGCGCGCTGATCGGCCTGCGAGGCCGGCGGCGACGTCTGCTGTGCAGAAGTGGCCGAAAGGACAGTATTGGACGGAACCGCCTGAACGCGGGTCGTCGTCGCCGACACGAACGCCAGACTCAAACAAACGGCGGCAACGCCGAACAGACGGCTAACCATCTAGTCCCTCCTCCGGCGTGCACCACGACCCACAGCCTGCCGGCAAGGACACGTTTGTGGACGGTTCAACGAATACTAGCCCCGGCGCTGGGGAGGAGGGACGAAAACACTGTAAGAAATTGTCGCTATGGCCGACGCTACCGCTGTTTGATCATGGCCTGGATCTGCTTCACGGCAGCCTCGATTCTGAACTGCAGGCCGCGCTTTCCGTACTCGACTGATGCCCGCCGCGGATCACCGCTGACGCCGCTGCCCTCGTCGCCGCCGTTTTTGGCCAGCTTGTCACGCCGGATGAGCTGTCCTTCCCGGTGGTAGATCGCTTCGATTGCCATCAGGTTCGAGGTGTCCTTGATGCCGGCGTGGGAGCCGATATCCTCTTTTTTCTCGCCCTGCTCCATCAGCCAATGGTCGTACGGGGAATTCGGTGAAGCGCCGGCGTCGTTATAGTCGTTCACGTGGTACGCACGCGTCCGAGTACCTGCCCATTCTTTGTTGAGCGCGGCGGCCGCCGCTTTGAGGCCCGCCTGATTGCCGCCGCTGTCGCCGATCAGCACGATGTCGGTAAATCCGTGCACCTTGAGACTACGCGCGGTCCACTCGAGCAGCGTGACAAAGTGTTCGATCGGCAGCGTAATGGTTCCGGCGTACCGCATCCCGCCCGACGGAGGATCGACAGCGCCTTCGGGGACGTACGCAATCGTCGGCGCGACGAGTGCGTTTCCAAGCCGCTTGGCAATCTCACCGGCATTGTGATGGACGACGAAATTATGCTTGCCGAGCACCATGTGCGGCCCATTTTGCTCAGTCCCGCCGGTGGGAATGATGACCGTGGTCTTGCCCGCCTTGATTGCATCGCGCACCTCGGTCCAGGTCAGCTCTTCGAGGTAGACGCTGTTCTGCGCCGCAGCGGAACCGGCGGCGGCGAGCAAGAGAGGGACGAGCGCGAGCGCGCTGAAATATCGACGCATCAGTCACTTCCTCGTCAGCTGCACAGCACGCATTTGTTATTCGGCTTGACTCCGAGCTTTTCGAGCAGCGCCAGCGTCTCGCGAAATGGCGGCACGCCGCGTTCCGTAGGACCATTCGCCATATCGGCAACGGTCTGCCCGCTTCTGTTCACCGCCTTGACGCCGGCGCCTTTGGACACGAGATAAAGAATCATCTCGTTATCACCCCGCGCCGCCGCGTAATGCAGAGCCGTATCACCACCGTCGTCCCGCGCATTCACGTCGGCGCCAAGTTCCTCGACGAGGCATTTGACGGCGGGCATCCATCCGGACAGGTGATGGGTGTGCGTCGGACCGGCGCCGCGGCCGTGGCCCACGCCGGCAGCGGCGAGAAGCGGCGTGACCGACGGGCCTCCGGGTACCGGTGGCGGCAATCCCGAGAGATCCTTTCCTGCCGCGACGTTGAACGAGCCGCGCCGCTGGGCGGGGGCAACCGTCGCGATGGACGGATCCGCACCACGCGCGATCAGCAGGCGCATGGCTTCGACATCGCCCGCAAACGCGGCCCGCCAGAACGGCGTGGCGCCGCTCTCGTCCATGTTGGATTCGTCGTGGTTGTATTCCGCGTACCAAATCTTCTTCTTCACCCGCGCGTTGGGGTCAGCGCCCTTTGCAAGCAGCGCCGTCATCAACTCGAGATAACCGGTCTTCTGCTGCAAGTAGGCGCGCGGCTGCGGATAAAAGGCCTTCGGCGCCCACTGGCAGTTGATTGCCGCGAAAAGCGCGGTGGCGCCGTTCTCGGCGGCCAACGCCGGATCGGCGCCCTTGTCGAGCAGGTGCATCGCGAGATCGAAATGCCCGTTGATGATCGCGATGAGCAAGGGGCTGGTATGATCTCCGGCGCTCACCTGATTGAGATTCGCGCCCGCTTTGAGCAACGCGTCGACCGCGTCGACATGGCCCTGGCGCGCCGCGAAATGCAGCGGCGCAAGACCTCCTACGTAGCCGACCAGCTCGTGATAGCGATATGGCCGATCGACACCCGGCACTTGACCCGGCCTGGCTGGGCCACCACCCTCACCGGGGTCATTCGAAAGGGCGAACAGATCTTCGACCTTGGACGTGGCGTTGGGATCGGCGCCGCGAGCGCTCAGCAGCTCGATGACCGGCACCCGGTTGTAGCCCGAAGCGAACATCAGCGCCGTCTGGCCATTGCCGGTTTCCTTCGCGTTCGCATGGGAACCGGCATCCAGCAACAGCTTGACGGCGTCGACGTTGCCCGAAGCGGCGGCGAGCATCAACGGCGTCGAGCCGGTCTTCGACACGGCCTTCGGATCGGACCCGGCTTTCAGCAGGGCGTCGATGACAGCCGCGTGTCCGTACAGGCTCGCCATGAAGAGTGGGGTTTGCCTACTGATACGTGTGACGGCGTTCACGCTGGCGCCGCGCGCAATCAGCGTCCGGGCGAGGTCCGCCTCGCCGTGAGCCGCGGCCCAGTGCAGCGCGGTCATGCCGTCGCCCTGCGCTGCATTCACGTCGGTGGCTTGCGTCAGAAGCGTGCGCACCAGCGGCCAGTTCTTCTGCATCGCCGCATCGGCCAGCGCGGCACTGCCGCTCGAAGCAACCGCCACTGACAGCGAGAGCACGGCGATCGCACCCGCGCAGGCACCACGACGTACGAACCTGTCGACCCTGTTCATAGCTGCTGCCGCCTGAATGAGCCCCGCGACGCGGAACAAAGGCGGGCCTGAAGGCCCGCCACTACATCGACTTTATTAACCGCTCGGCACTGTGCTCGTCGGTTTCGGCACCGACGTCAAATCGAATGCACCCGTGCTGTCGCCGAAGCTTTTGATCTCGTCGAGGCCGACGTTGTGGAGAACGGTGAGCATCACGTTCGCCATCGGCGTCCCCGGCGCCGCCTTGAGATGCAGGTTGCCCTTCAGACGGCCACCCGCGTGTCCCGCGAGGAACAGCGGACAGTTTCTGTGGCTGTGCACTTGTCCGTCAGCCATCTGCGATCCGTACATGATCAAAGTGTTCTCCAGAAGGTTTGTGTCGCCGTCCGGTGTGTTCTTCAGCTTGTCGAGGAAGTACGGCACCATGCTGACGTGATAGCGATTGATCTTCGAGAAATCGATCAGCCGCTCTTCTCTGTCGCCATGATGGGAAGCCGGGTGGAAGCCGGTCTTCACTCCGCTGTCCGGGTACGATCGCGCCGACGCGTCGCGCGCGAGCTTGAACGCCGTGATCCGCGTGATGTCCGAGGCAAACGCCACGACCTGCAGATCGAACATCAGCCTGACGTGCTCCTCGAAGCCGTCGGGCACGCCGATCGGCGCGTCGGGGAATTCGCGAGGCTCGCCGCTGCGATTGAACGCTTCAACCTTCTGGATTCGACGTTCGATCTCACGCACGTCATCCAGATACTTTGACAGCCGGATGCGATCGCCGGCACCGAGCTGCGTCTTCACTCGCGCGACGGCCGCGCTGATCGCGTCGAGAATGCTGCGATCCTGGAGCCGTCGCCGGGTGCGCTCGTCGGCGGTCGCACCAACGCCAAACAGCTGATCGAACACGACGCGTGGATCGCGCACCATCGGCAACGGTTCGGTCGGTGACGCCCAGCTGCACGTGTCCTTGTAGACGCAGGCGTATCCGTACGACGAGCAGCCCGAATCCACGCCGTCGATGCAGAGCTGCAGCGACGGGATCGGATTTTCCTGCCCGAGCCGCTGCGCGCACAACTGATCGAGCGACGTGCCGGCCTGAACGTCGGTGCCTCTGGTGTGCTTGGGATGCGTCTGCGTGAGCCACACCGAGCTGGATCGAATGTGATCGCCGCCGATTTCCGACGGATCGAAGGACTCGGCGTTCCTCACGTCGGTGTTGCTGACGATCGTCACGTAATCGCGAAACGGTTCGAGCGGGCTCAGGCTGGTCTTCGAGAGGTCGAATTCTCTGCCCACTTGCGGCGGTGACCAGAGATTCTGTTTGAGGCCCCAGCCAGCGCAGCCCGCGGCGCCATGAACGATCTCGATGCACGCCAGGCGGATCTTCGCGGCCGCCGTCTTCGCCCATGCGGTCTGCGCCGGCACCATCGCGTCGAGGAACGGCAGTGCGACCGTGGCGCCAATGCCGCCCAGGACGGTGCGACGAGAGATGTGCTTTTTCGTGATGAACATGAGCGATCTCCTATCGTCTTTCGCTTTTCGCGGCCGCGTTCGAGTCGGTCGGCGGCGCGCTCGCCGCACGGCTCATCTGGAATGGCGTGCTCTTCACGATGCCAAGAATGAACGACGAGACGCGATTGTCGTTCGCGGCCGCCTCACGCACGATGGTTCGAACAACGGGCATGTCGTAGTACTCAACAGGACGTCCGAGCGCATAACTCAAAAGGTTTTCGGCGAAGTTCGACAGCACCACATCGGATCGGGCGAGCAGCGCGTTGCGAAGACTGACGGGGCCGTCGAGTTTCGTGCCGTCGTAGAGCACCCCGCTCGCATCGACCGGCGTGTCACCGTCCCTGATGCGCCACGCGCCCGAGGCATCGAAGTTTTCGAGCGCGAGCCCAAGCGGATCGATCACGCGGTGACACGAGGTGCACGCCGGATTGGCGCGATGTTCCTCCATCCGCTCGCGCACCGAGAGGAGCTTGGCACCCTTCACGACCTTCGTGGCGTCGAGTTCCGGCACGTTGGGCGGCGGCGGCGGGGGCGGCGAGCCGAGCAGGACTTGCATCACCCATTTTCCGCGCAGCACCGGAGACGTGCGATCGGCAATCGACGTCAGCATCAGGACGCTTCCGTGGCCGAGAATGCCCCGTCGAGTGTCGGACGGCAACGGCACACGCCGGAACGCTTCGCCCATGACGTTCGGAAGACCGTAGTGCTTGGCCACGCGCTCGTTTGCAAACGTATAGTCGGCACGAAGCAGATCGAGGACGCTGCGATCATCGCGGACGAGGCTGTCGAAGAAAAGCTCGGTTTCGCGTTTGAGCGACTTGGCGAGCGTATCGTCCCAATGCGGATACAACAGTTGATCGGGGCGGAACTTCTCCACTTCGCCCAGGCGGAGCCACTGGGCCGCAAACCGCGTCGACAGCGATTCGGAGCGCGGATCCGCCAGCATGCGCCGCACCTGTGCCTCGAGAACGGCGGGCGTATTCAACCGCCCCTGGCCGGCAACCTTCAGCAGCTCCGCGTCCGGAATACTGGCCCACAGAAAAAATGACAGCCGTGACGCCAGATCCAGATTGCTGATCCGGTAGTTTTGCCCCGGCCGAACATTGGCGGGCGCGCGCTCGAGGCGGAACACGAAATACGGGTGGGCCAGCATCGCTTGCAAGGCCCACTGAACGCCGTTCTCGAAATCGCCCTCGCGGCGGCCGCGCTCGTAGAACCGCATCAAGTCTGCGAGATCCGCGTCTTCGAGATAGCCGCGAAACGCCTGGCGCGCCAATCGTTCGATGATCGACCGCGCGCATGCCGTTTCCTGACTCCCCACAGCCGGCCGGCAGGAGAAGATGCGTTCACGGCTCGCCGTGTCCGACACACCGGAGACTTCGAGCGGCCCGGTGATCGTCAACTCCTTGAGATGAGGCGGCGCGGTGACGCCTGGCCCTTCTCCGATGTTCGTATCCGCAAGCGTGTACTCAATCGGCGCGATGAGATCGTTCACCGGGCCTTCGAATGTGCGGATGAACGCCGCCGACACCCGCTGCGCTCCCGCGGCAACGTGCACTTTCGGCGTGTGCAACGTCAGCCCGTTCGGATCCGATTCCTTCATTCCAGGCTTGATGTCGAGCAACGCGACGCGCTCGCCGTTGACCGACACCTCGATCTGCTCGCCCGCCGCGGCCGCCGGTGATCCGAACAGATCGCCCGTTGGACCGCCGAAGAGAAGAACTCTGAACGCGTACTCGCCATCGGCCGGAAAGACATGCATCGTCGAAATGCCGCCGCGCGTGCCCATCGGCGCGCCTTCGGCATGACGCATTTGCGATGCCGTGATCGGCACCGTGTAAGTGGCGGCGCTGGTCGTCGCGTGGCGATCGCCAATGGCGAGCCGGCTGATGTTACCCGCCGCCCGCAGGTAGCCGTCCATCAGCGTCGGCGACAGCGCCTGTTCGTCGGCGATGTTGTCGAAGCCGTGGCTGCTGTTCAGATCGGCCGGAAGAAAGGCCGCGACATCCACATCAATGGCGAGCAGATCGCGAATCGCGCGGGCGTATTCGGCGCGATTCAGTCGCTGGAAGGGACGACTGCCCGGATTCGGCCGCGCTGACGCGGCCCGATCGATCCGCGATTCGAGCGCCTCGACGATCGCGGCAACGGCCGCCGGATCGGGGGGTCTGGCGCCCGGCGGCGGCATCATGCCGGCACGAAGTTTCCGAATCATTTTCTCCGCGACTTCCGCGTGTTCGTCCGCGCGGGCGATTTCGAACGCGGCGAGTGAGAGCTCGCCTCGTCTCGCCGTGGGGTTGTGACAGGACACGCAGTACTGCTGCACGAAGGCGTCGTGCGCGTCGGGTGCAGATTCAGGTCGTGCAACCGCGGCTGACTGCGTCTGCGGTGGCCGAGCGTTGAAACGTGCAGCTGCTGGTGGAAGATTCGCGGCGCGATCGGACCCGGCCCGCGGATGAGCGGACAAAAAGGCCGAACTGACCAAGGCGATACCAAGAAGCGCGATGCTGGCGCGTCTCATCCAACAACACCTGCCTGTAGAGACTGAGTGACCCTTCACGAGTGTACGGCCCGGCCAGCTCACAAACGGCACCAAGTTGTAAGAAATTGTCGCCGTCGCGCGCGTGGACGAGACATCACAGCACGCCTTCCGAGACGCGGTCTGACAGTCGGTCGAACTCTGGCAATGGTGGGGCAAGTTCGGTCACCCAACATCGCACCAGCGGGTCGCCCGAGTTGACGACCTTGTGGGTCCAGATGAGACCGGCGGTCCCGTCTCCCGTCGAGCGCACAACCTCGACGGTCTCGCCGAACATGTTGCAGATTTCGGCAATCTCCTGACCTTCCGCGATTCGGTCGCCAATGGCCACCTTCAGGCGCACGAGACCGGATCGCCTCGCGCGCATGACGAAACGGCGGGTCCCTTTCGAACGTGCTCCCACCAGGTGGGGGTCACCCTCTATCGCGCGTAAATAGCGCAGCACGTTTTTGATCCCGTTCACGTGCACCTGAACATCGGCTTCTTCGAGCGTGCCGTCACCGCCTGCTTCCGCAAACAAGGCCACGATCCCCTGGCGTGCCGCGGAATGCACGATCGATCCAGCGAACGGCGGCACCGTCGCGCCGTCAGCGGAAAGGGAGATGACGTCAGGGCTATAGAGGCGCGCGAGGAGTTCGGCCTTCCGATCGAGATCGGCGTTTCCGGTGATCGAACACGCCACGAACGGCAAGAGCGCCTCGCCGATGTCTCCGCCGTGGAGGTCGATGTAGTACTCGGAAACACCGATGATGTCCTGCAGCAGAACGTGCGCGAGAACTTCCGATATCGTTCCTTCCGCATTGCCCGGCGCGATCTTGTTGAGATTGAGTCCGTCGATCGGCGAGACAAACGGCATGCGGCTCGCGAACATCGTCGTGTTGGCGACGGGCACGGCAATCACCGCGCCTCGCAGATGCTGAGGGTCGAGTTCGTTCACCGTCCTCATCACCGCATCGATGGGCGGGTACTCTGTCGCGTGCACGCCGGCGGTCAACGAAAGGGTGGGTCCAGGTTCAGCGCCGTTGACGATGACGACCGGAATGCGGATGGGGCCGGTCGCCGTCTCGCCAATTTGTACGAAGCCGCGTGCACGCTCGCCCCTGGCGGCTCGAACTCCTCGAATCTCAATCACGCCAGTCGCTGCCACTCGTCAGTTCTCCTGCTGGCCGCGCGCCCCGGTCTATTCGAGCGCCCGGCCCTTCGTTTCTGGAATCCAGATCCACATCACGGCGCTCACCACGAACGCGACCGCGGTCAACGAGAGCGCCGCCGCGAATCCTCGTGACTGGGCCAGCGTTCCCACGGTGAACGGCGCAACTGCGCTGGCAACGCGTCCGACGTTGTAGGTGAATCCCTGCGCGCGTCCCCGAATCGCCGTCGGATAGAGCTCCGCACTGATCGCGGCAAAGCCGCTCAGGTGACCGGTGCCAAAGAGCGCGACCAGCGGTCCGAGAAACAGCAAGAAGAGCGGATCAGAAGTCGCCACATACGCGAGCACAGCCACCGCGGCGGCGACCAGGTACACCATAGAGCTCACGCGCCGGCCGTAGCGATCGCTTGCATAGCCAAACGTGACATATCCAAACCATTGGCCGATGTACTGCGCCACCATCAGGCCGGACATCATCTGCGTACTCAGCCCGATGCCGCCCTGACTGACAGACAGAGATAGATACGCCGGGATCCACAGATTCAAGCCCCACCACGCGAACCCGCTGCACGCATGCATCAAGGTCACGACAACCGTGATCGGCAGCAGACGGCCGTGAAACATGTCCGAGAACCTGCCGCGTTCAGCGACGGGGGCGGAGCGCACCGCCTGCCACATCCGCGATTCCTTGACGCCGCGTCTGATCCAGAACACCAGCAGAGCGGGCAACACGCCGACGAAGAACACGGCACGCCAGCCCCAGGTTGGCATGACCAGCGCGGTCACAATCGGCGCGGCGATCAGACCAAAGGCCGCGAAACTCTGCATGTATGCGAGCGCCTTCTGCCGATGCGCCGTCGAAAACGTCTCTGCGACCAGTGCCGCGCCCGTCGCCCACTCGCCGCCCATGCCGATTCCTACAAACACGCGCAGGATTGCGAGCTGGACGATGGTTTGCGCCAGCCCGGATGCTCCGGTCGCAATGGAGTAGATGATAATGCTCGTCATCATTGCGCGTGTGCGGCCGTACCGATCGGCAAACACGCCGAACATCACCCCGCCGGCAGCAGCGGCCAGCAGCGTCGCGGATCCGAGCAGGCCGGCAACCGACTTTGCCATCCCGAGATCGGTGATGAGCGCGGCCAGGACCAACGCGTAGAGCTGAACGTCGAACATGTCCAGCATCCAGCCGAGCGACGCGGCCATCCACGCGCGACGCATGTCGGACGTGGCCACGTGCCACCACGTGAGCACGCCCTCGCGTGCAGTGGTCGCCGGGAACGCGATCCCAGAGTCTTTGGCCGGAATTGCAACCGTCGTGTCTGCCATGGTGGCCAGGCTCCTGCAGCGCCGCAGATGCTGGTGTGCATCTGCGGCGCGGCACATTAGAAATCGATCTTGATGCCCAATTTGGCGATGCGCGGTACCACGATTTCGGTAACGCGTCCGAAGTACGTCGTATTGCCGCGAGCCGCCGCGTCGAATGCGGCCTGCGAGGCAAAGGCCTGCGTCAGCGTGGCGATACCGACGGCGGAGCTGCTATTGAGCAGGTTGTGCAGTTCGACGAACGTACCGACCTTGATGCGGGAGAACTTAAAGGGCCGGTCGACCTTCACGTTCACGAGCTTCAGCGCGTCGGCGCGATAGGTACCGCGTGGTTCGGCTCGAATCGTGGTGCTCCCCTGCGAAAGACTGCCACGGAAGGTCCGATCCACGGGCAGGCCGGAGAGCAACTGAATGTTGCCACCGACATTGAAACCGAGCGGTGCGACGTAGTTGACGAGCATCTTGAAGGCGTGCGGCTGATCGGTGGCGTCGCGCCCGTACTTATGGGAATCGAGCGAGGCGTTCGGATCCGTCGGGTTCGCAATGGTCTTGCGGTTGCCCGAGATGATCACGCCAGCGGCTCTCGACCATGTGTAGGACCCCGTCAGCTGCCAGTTGTTGGCCATCCGCTTGCCGAGCGACAACTCCAGCGCCTTGTAGTTCATGTTATCGCCGGGCACGGTTTGACGTACGAACGCGTCCCGTCCTCTGAACTCCGGCAGCACGTTGTACATCGTGATCGTCCGATCGTCGCCGGTGCCCACGATGTTGTCGGGCCCCGCATCCGGCAATGTCGCTGGCGCGTAGCCCGTGAGCGGGATGCCGACGTTGACGTCCGCCCAGTTGTTCGTAAATCGCCGTTGAACCCAGGTCGCTGATGCCCCGACATTGGGAAACAGCTCGCGCTCGAACGCCACCGTGAACTCATCGATCCGCGGCTGTTTGAAATCCGGATCGATGCGGTTGGACCTGGCAGCGAACACGCTGAGCGGACTCGGATCGTACTCATTCGCGTCAACCTTGCGGTTGCCGTTGAGATCGCCGAACCAGCGATAGGTCGCGATGCTGTTGAAGGCATTCGGGTTGATCAATTCGAAGTCGCCGGTGAAGAGCTCGTCGTAAAACTGGCCGACGCTCGCCTTCGCAACGTTTTTCCCATCCTCGGTGAGCTTGACGGCGACGCCCACGCGCGGCGCGAAGTTGGCCCAGACGAACCCGGTTTCGAGTTTCGGAAACACGGTCTCCGGCATCCACACGCCGCCGCCGCCGGTCTGCTCGGGTAGCCAGCCCTTGTACCGGCCGTAGCGAATCCCGGCGTTGAGGCTGACGCGGCGGAAGGTCACGCGATCCTGGATGAAGCCGGCGGCGGAAGCAATGTCCTGCTGCGGCTTGACCGGGCTGTTGTAGGCGAAAATCTCCGCGGGCACTCCGTTCCGGTACCGGTATTCGGTATCGCCGAACGGCACGTTCAAGCGATTGCCCCAGCACCGCTCCAGCTGCAGTTCCACTTTAAGTTCATGGTCCGACCCCAACCG
>Ga0137368_10005511_pt1 | contig 13374 bp, 11 predicted proteins | sample SagtaG_13_FD_104917 | JGI IMG/M metagenome (GOLD analysis project Ga0137368, IMG submission 104917) | Vadose zone soil microbial communities from Sagehorn Ranch, Mendocino, California, USA - Sage1_L_100_16 metaG | ecosystem: Environmental > Terrestrial > Soil > Vadose zone | place: USA...
TCCCGTGCAAACCCCATCTCATGCGTCACGACGAGCATCGTCATACCATCCTTGGCAACTTTCTTCATCACGTTCAGGACTTCGCCGATCAGTTCAGGGTCAAGCGCGGAGGTAGGTTCATCGAAGAGCATTACTCTCGGTTCCATCGTCAGCGCCCGGGCAATCGCGACGCGTTGTTTTTGCCCCCCAGAGAGACGATTGGGGTATTCGTCTTTTTTGAATAACAAGCCCACACTATCGAGGTTTTCCTCCGCCAATTGGATGGCCTTGCCGCGATCCATACCTTTGACGGTCACCGGTCCTTCGATCACATTTTCCAGTACGGTCATGTGCGGGAAAAGATTGAACTCCTGAAAGACCATACCCGTTTTCAAGCGGATATCATGGATAAGCTGACGACGTTCCTTGCCCTTTTCACTGGCATTTACCTTTAACCCATCCACTTCAATTGTGCCAAAGGAGGGCTCTTCCAGAAAATTGATACAACGCAGCAACGTGCTTTTGCCTGAGCCGCTGCGCCCAATGATGCAGACCACTTCGCGCTGTGTCACATCTATTGAAACCTTTTTAAGCACATGCAAACGCCCAAAGTACTTATCCAGATTGGATACTTGAACGATGGGTGCCATCTCAGCGATCTCCCCTGGATAGGCGGGTTTCGACACGACTTTGCAAAGCGGTCAGAATTAATGTCATGATCCAATAAAAGATCGCCGCCATAACCAGTGCTTCCAGATTATGGAATTGAGCCCGCCCAACTTTTGTTGCACGCCACATCAATTCATGCACAAAACCGGTTACAGCAACGAGGGCCGAATCTTTTGTCATGGCTATAAATTCATTTCCAGTAGGGGGAATGGCAAAGCGAAGCGCCTGTGGCAGAACAATTCTGCGCATGGTTTGTCCCGGTGTCATGCCGAGTGCTATAGCCGCCTCGCGCTGTCCCTTACCCACTGAACTCAAGCCAGCCCGGAAAATTTCCGACATGTAGGCCCCATAGTTGAGACTCAGAGCAATGACACCTGCCCAAAATCCAGGGAGGATGATGCCAAGTTGAGGGAGAGCAAGGAAAAAGAAGAAAATCTGCAGAAGCAGCGGCGTCCCGCGGATCAGCGATACATAAAAAGTGCTTAGAGCATAAATAGGGGGAGCAGGAGAAAGACGGCCCAAAGCAGCCAACAGAGCAAGAACAGTTGCAAATGTAATGGATACAAGCGAAATGCGAATGGTTTCCCCAAGACCCCCAGCGATGAACACAAGGTTATCGGTGATAAAGAGACGGTCTATTCTAATTGTCGAGAACGTGAATGGACCTAAAGAAAAGTGTTGTCCGCTGAATAAGAAAAGCAAAAATAATAGCAGAATAATCCATGACAGTGACACGTTTATACGGAATTGACGATCTTTGCGTTGCTGTGCCTGGTAAAGCAATTCAGCCTGTGAGGTGGCTGAAGTGGGTAAAGATGCAGCGGTATCAGGATGCATAGCGGCTACCTATTCAAAGAATTGAAAACGTTTGCCAGAAATAACAAATAAAAGTAGGGAAGCGGCACAAAGCCGCTTCCCTATATCTATTGATTTAATTCACTCGACCAAGCCTTGAGTTAGATCCTCTTTAAACCACTTGGTTGACAAGTCTGATAGTCTCCCATCCGCATGCATAGCGGTGAAGAGTTTATCTACTTCAGCGCGCAGGCTGTCAGTAGGGAGGCTCGAGGATTTATCAAAAGCCGCAGCCAAGACTTCATTATATACAGGATCACCCAGCTGCTTCACTGGCAAGCCTGCTGCAATATTCGCATTTACCACAGGTGAACCAGTGACATATCCCACGAAGTCCTGACGACCAGCAGCCAGAGCCTGGGCACATTCCTGATCAGTTTCAAGGGGCACAACCGTAATATTTTCAGGTGCTTTGGTGTAGACTTTTATTCCTGGGCCAAGGTCGCCACCATTGAGCCAGGTCTCATAAGTAGTGGCGGCACCAGCGCACAATGCCTGACCAGACAGATCGTCAATCGAGGCGAAATTCGAATCAGCAAGCACTGCAATGACAGCCGGAGTGCCATAATATGGCACGCTAAAATCTACGACCTTTTGTCGTTCAGGCGTAATCGTCATGGAGCCGACGCTGACATCCCATTTATCGGCCCAATTGCCGGCAGTGATCGCATCCCAGGATGGCGTCGCAAAGCAGGTTTCAACACCCAGATCATCACCGATCGCTTTGGCTACGTCCACATCGAACCCCTGCATTTCGGCGGTAGTCAAAGCATCAGATGGGCACTTGGTATCTGACGGTCGCTTGCCCTCTGTATTAAGGAATGATGCGGGCTCATAGTTTGGGTCAGTCGAGACGAGAATGTAACCCCGTTGCTTGATGGCGTCCAGCAGGTTATCTGCTTTTGCAGCACCAGCTCCACAAGCGGCGAGGACGAGTGAAGCAAGAATGGCTACAACAAGCACACTGTACAGTTTTTTCATGAGAGATCTCCTCCGATTTGGTTTTTGAAAGTAATTTTATCTTTGGTCACTTACAAAATGAAGTACCGAGCCGGACCACCTCCTCTCACAAGTTGCAAAAGCACCTTATGTTAAGCATAGACTATTTTGGACAATTATGCAAGAGAATCAGAAAAATTGTTATCTTTGATATGGGTCGCAATCGGATGATGTAAGCTGGCGGAAAAAGGCAAGTTTTGGGATGGTAAAATAGACTGTTCCAGTTAGGAGGCTCTCATGGCTGCAATTTTCCCGAGTGAAGAATGGTTAAAAGGTCTGGAAAACAAACTGAATACCGATTCTCGGTATAACGAGATTGCGAAAAATTGGGAAGGTGATTTGTTGTTTCTCATTGAACCGGATGGAAACTTAAAAGAGCGCCTCACATTCTATCTGGACCTTTGGCATGGTCGCTGTCGAAGAGTGGATTACCAGCCTGAAGCTGCCGCCTACCCAAACCCCACCTTTACGTTGACCGCTTCCTATAAAGATATTACTTCCATTCTGACGGGAAAACTCAACCCAATGACCGCCATGATGACCTCCAAGTTGAAGGTCAAAGGCAGCATGGGCTATATGATGCGGAACGTCCCAACGGTCCTGGATTTTGTCCGCGTCGCCCAGGAAGTAACGACGGAAATTTTATGATGCTCTAGCCGCCATCCCGGCGGCGTTGGGAGCAGACCTGTTATGCAACCCATCCTCAAGATTGACCTCACTACCGGCCAGACAGAAGAATATCAAATCCCCGAAAAGTGGGAAAAGGATTTTCTGGGCGGTGCATCCCTCGCCGCTCGTATTTTATATTCATCTCTCACTCGTGAACTGGATCCGCTTTCACCAGAAGCGCCGCTGCTTTTTATGACCGGCCCCATGACCGGCACTTCCGGTCCAACGACAGGGCGCTTCGTCGTCTGCGGAAAAGGACCAGCAACCGGCCTATGGGCGGAATCCAACATTGGAGGATTCTGGGGGCCCGAACTGCGCGCGGCTGGTTATGATGGCCTTTGGATCACGGGCAAAGCCGACAATCCAATTTATCTTTGGTTAAACGGAAACTGGCTTGAGATACGAAATGCAGCGCATCTGTGGGGGCAGGATACCTATACAACGCAGGAGAAGGTCAAAGAAGAAATTGGTGAAAAGTCCGCGCACGTTTGTGTGATCGGACCTGCTGGAGAAAAACAAGTTTTGTTTGCCTCCATCATGTGTGACCACGGACGCATGGCTGGCCGGACGGGCATGGGTGCGGTGATGGGTGCAAAGAATCTCAAGGCGATCGCGGTGCACGGGGTCAATGAAATTCCAGTCTATGATCTTGCAAAATACAAACTGCTGCGCTCTGAATCGAACCGCAGGCTGCGGGATGATAATGAGGCAAAAATCTTGCGGGACGTTGGAACTGGGGGTGTGGCGAATTATGCCGAATATCTGGGTGCGATGCCGGTGAAATATTATTCGCATGGTTCCTTTGAGAACATTGATGATATTTCAGGCGCAAAGATGACCGAAACGATTTTGTCTGGTCGAAGCGCTTGCCAGGGTTGTGTCATTGCCTGCGGACGCGTTGTCACGTCGCGGGGAGAACAATTAAAACGCAAGGGACCCGAACACGAAACAATGGTTGGCTTTGGCGCGAACCTGCTAAACGATAACCTTGAAGCGATCGTTGATCTGGGCGAGCTGTGTGACCGTTATGGCATGGATACTATCAGCGTCAGCAATACCATTGGGCTTGTGTTTCACCTGTTTGAAAAAGGTTTGATCACTGAAAAAGAGACTGGTGGTATTGCGTTGAAATGGGGCGATGTAGATGCAATCGAACAATTGGTGAATCTTATTGGTCGTCGCGAGGGGATGGGTGATCTCATGGCTCAAGGATCGCGCCGCTTGGCTGCGCATTTTGGGGTTGAAGAGGAAGCGGTGCAAGTGAATGGACTCGAAGTAGCATATCATGATCCGCGCGGCGTTTCGGGAATGGCGCTATCCTATGCGACAAGTCCACGCGGCGCGTGCCATAACCAATCCGATTATTTCTTTGTGGATTGGGGGCATACACAGGAAAGTCTCGGCATCACCTACTTTGACCGTCATGCCCAAGCAGAAAAAGCTGCAAATGTTGCCAAGCATCAGGATTGGCGTACGATTTTCAACGCAGTTGTGATGTGTATTTTTGCGAACGTTGAGCCAGAAATGCAAGTCAAACTGATCAACGCGGCTTGTGGCTTGGATTGGACCATTGAAGACATGCTGAGAGCCGGTGAGCGCGCCTGGAATCTCAAACGCGCCATCAATAACCGCATGGGCGTAACTCGTGCCAACGATAAACTTCCAAAAGCCTTGCTCGAACCATTTCCCGACGGTGGCTCGGCTGGCTTTGTTCTTGATTTTGATACAATGTTGTCTGCTTATTATGAAGCGCGGGGCTGGGATATGGAAACGGGGAAACCTTCTCGCGAGAAGTTGTTAGAACTTGAATTGGAGAATGTAGCGAGAGATTTGTGGGGTAGCGGTTAGAGGCGGGCGAGAATGGCACTTCGGCGTCACAGAAAACTCGAAGCGGAAAAATACTTGAAATTATGCATACCCCGATGGGGACGGCATGTTATGTTGTGCAATTAATAGAAGACGCCTAACGCGTATTAGGAGGGCGCGGCAATCAAGGCGCGCCCTCTCCGCGCCTAGTTAGGCAAAGGTTATCGACTAATCATTGTTCTATGTTGCTAGCCGTCAGAATCTGCCGCCCAAAAAGGAGCAGTCATCAGGAAAGTTCTCGAAACCAGTAATATTCGTAAATTCCATGCTGGGTGCAACGAAACCGTCGCCTGGGAACCCGTTGGGCGCTCCGCCGTTGAAACTTGCCTGATCGGGCATCTGAAATTCGGAGTCTTCAGTGCTGCACGCCCCGTCAATCCCGCTGCCGAGCCTCACATCCACTTCGCCCCGGAAAATTGTGTGGTGAAACTCAAAAAGGTCTTCACCACTTCCGGTTTCCAACTTAAATTTGCCTGTAAAATCAGACCTGATGAACTCGTTAACGCCGAGCACACCATCGACGAAAATGATGTCGTTTCCGTTACCGGTGTCGATCCGTGTTTCTTCTGGTACCCTGACTTGCAAGAGCTCGATGATGTCGTTTCCAGAACCCGTGCTGACCTGAAGATCGTGCGAAACTGCAAAGTTGGTACCTGGTAGTTCAATCCTAACGAAGTCATCCCCACCTTTCATACTGATCTCGATGTCGTTGGTTACACCCTCTGGAATAAAAATATGGCGTTCGCCGTTGACAGTGGTACCCGCACGCCCAGCTATACCACCCTCAGTGAGTATGATGTTGTTATCATGCTCGTCGCCTCGAATGATCAGGTTTCCATCTTCCACGCTCACCTGCACGTTCCCCACAGACTTTGCCTGCGGCATCGACGCCAGGCTCACCGTGAAAACGAGGATGGCTACCAGACGTATTGCAACGCGATAGTTCTGTTTATTCAATTTTCTATTCATAGTCTTGCCTCTTTATATACATGCCTATGATCTAGGCAGAGCCTTTCTGTGCAATCCCCCGTACCGGACATTTATACAGCGAGAATTCTGTATAATTACCTATGCAAAGATTATACATCTGGGCTTTGTGCGAGGCAAGAAAAGTACATAACATTTCCAGCCCAATTTCCCGCGCAAGGCAAAACTATAAGAGACTCTGAAGCAGAAATTGTGGGCAAATGTCTGCACTGGCCCAGTGGACGCAGTGTTAGGCAGTTTCCAGCAAGCATCTCTTAAGAAGCGCCAATCAATTCTTTCACCAGGAATGCATCCCAAACGAAACCGGCATTGGCGCCAAATTCGGCCGTAGGGCGATCGGAATAAACGCCAAGTAATTTCATGCGATCATTTTTCATCCCAACCACAGGCGAGCCGGTCATACCTTCCGGTGCACATGGATCGATAAAAAATGCATCATCTCGGCGCATACCTGGTTCATAGATCTCAGAGGCGATGAAGCTTGTTCGCCAAAATGCTGAACTGGTTCTATCGGTTCCGTCTGGTTCCCAGCCGAGTGGATAGCCAATAATATGAACGGTATCAGGAGGTCCATATTCCACGTCCGTGTCAATCGCCGAAATGGGTATAGCGGAGACCTTCGTCCAATAATCGGTATTCTCGTCCCAAGAGCCTTTGTTAATGTTAATTCCTGGGATTTTCCCACTGAATAGTGTCAAAGTTAAGTTCACTTGGATGGGCAGAGCTACAATGTCTATCATGTTCTGATTTCCCTCATTCGTCCGGCGTTCAATCCATCTCGGCGAATCGTTGTCATCATACAATTGAACTGTTATTCTCTTCCGCATACCCATTGAAAGTGGAGCACTCTTTTTCCATCCTCCTTCATGAATATGAACAGAAGTTTTCAGTATATAAGGTTTCATAATAGGCTCTTGTTGCCCACCCGCAGAAATATCCCTGCCTAAAAGGACATGCCGGTTTGTGATGAGATAATACTGATTGCCAGCTTTTAACACAAAACCAGAAGCTGGTGTCAAGCGGATACCATCTTTGGCGAACAGATCGAGTTTTAGCGATGAAAACGATAACGGGTTGTTCATGGGGACCCTCTCAAAAGCAATCTGACCATCGTTTATACAGTAATATCACTACGCAACCGCTTATCTCCGTCATTATACGCCCATACTACTTAAGCGAATCATGTCGTTTGATTTTTGTAAGAGATTCAAGCAGGAACTCAAGTTTTTCCATCACTTGCAGTAGAATCCTAATCTCACAGGAGAGACTATAGATGAAACTTGTTACCGTATCCCAAATGCAGGCTATTGAAAAAGAAGCCGATGCCAGTGGCTTGACCTTTGACCAGATGATGGAAAATGCAGGTCGCGGACTGGCTGATATTATTCTTGATATGTATGCAGAAGAGGTTGAACCAGAAGTTGTTGGCTTGGTTGGCCCCGGCAATAACGGCGGCGATACACTTGTGGCGATGTCTGCGCTTGCGTCGAATGGTTGGAAGGCACGGGCATATCTCGTCAAACGTAAGAGAGACGATCTTGTCAAACGCTTTCTAGCGGCAGGCGGAGAGATCCTTTCTGGGGATAATGCTTTTCAGCAACTAGCAGAAACAATCGACACTGCAGATGTCCTTTTGGACGGCGTTCTTGGCACTGGGATCAAGTTGCCTTTGAAGAAAGAGCTTGCTGAACCTTTATCGGAAGTCAACGATATTCTGGATGGGATGGATGAATCGCCCCTGGTCGTTGCAGTGGACTGTCCTTCGGGCATCGATTGCGATTCGGGAGAAGTTGCAGATGAAACGATTGCCGCAGATCTAACGGTCACGATGGCGGCAGTGAAACAGGGATTATTAAGACTGCCTGCCTTCGAATATATCGGCGATCTTGAGGTGGTGGATATTAATCTGCCGGAAGATATACCTTCCTTCGAGGATTTGAAAACTGAGGTTGCAGATCCGGATTCTGTTGCCGCGCTTTTGCCTGAGCGGGCGCTCGATTCTCACAAAGGCACGTTTGGTACCGCGCTCATCGTGGCAGGCTCCGTCAACTACACAGGAGCAGCCCTCCTGGCAGGAGAAGCCGCCTATCGAGTCGGCGCGGGACTGGTCACCATAGCAATCCCTGCTTCCTTACACGGAACGCTCGCGGGTCGATTCCCTGAAGCCACCTGGGTACTGCTTCCACACGAAATGGGTGTGATCTCTTCCAGCGGGGCAGAGGTCCTTGCCAAAAGTTTTGAACGTGCCTCCGCTTTGTTAATTGGCCCCGGTTTTGGAACTGAAAATTCGACGAAGGAATTTATTGAGAATGTTCTGGAAGGAAAATATTTGTCAAAGAAAAACGCGCAACGCATTGGCTTCATACGCCAGGAGGCGGAAAAGACGGAGGAAAACAATACGAAACTTCCACCGCTTATTTTTGATGCGGATGGATTGAAACTGCTCGCGAAGATTTCCGATTGGCAAAAGAAGATTCCTGCGCCAGCTATATTGACTCCGCACCCCGGCGAAATGTCCGTGTTGACCGGTTTATCAAAAGAGGAAATCCAGGAAGATCGACAGGCGATTGCCGGCAAATATGCAAAGGAATGGGGCCATGTTGTTGTCCTTAAAGGCGCCTTTACGGTCATTGCCTCACCCGATGGGCAAATGACCGTTATTCCAGTTGCTTCGCCAGCCCTCGCCCGCGCGGGGACAGGTGATGTCCTGGCGGGCTTGATCGTTGGTCTGCGCGCCCAAGGACTCGACGCATTTGACGCCGCCGTCGCAGGTGCTTGGATCCATGCGCAGGCTGGATTGTATGCGGCCGATAATCTTGGCACGACAGCCTCCGTGTTAGCTGGCGATGTATTGGATTCGGTCAGTGATGTGATCAGCGATTTGGAGTAAGAAGAATATAACGGTGGTCGAGTAGAGTGAGTGTTCTTCCCACTCGTATCGAGACCATCTGTTAGTGAAAGCATACTGTAAAAGGTGGTTTCGATATGGCGGACGAGCACCGCCTACTCAACCACCGATTAAGAACCAAAAAGGAGTCTGGTTTTCCAGACTCCTTTTACTTCTCACTTTTTACTTTCTAGTCTAACTACCCTGCCAAAAATTCTTCGAGCGAAGCCTTGCTAATACGGTATGCGTTGCCCATCTTTTTGGCTTTCAGGCTCTTGTCATTGATGGCCGCAATCACATCTTCTTCTGAAACCTTCAGGATCGCCGCGGCCTCAGCAGGGGTCATCACATCAGGAATACCTCCCGCAGATCTCGCTCCGCCACCGGATTGTTGTCCCTGCATAGCGCCTGAAGTGGCTTGCTGCATCAAATTGCCGATGCCCATTCCTGCGCCGATCCCAGCTGTAAGTCCTGCCCCACCGCTCGGGTTTTGAGCAGCATCGCGCATCGCGTCTGCAGCCTGGAGCTGAGTATACGTTGTCATATCGAGCATACCCATGTCGCGCAGTTCCTGAGCCGATTTGCTGGACGGCTTGAGGTTTCCGATGTAGAACGATTTCAACTGAATACCAATCGCTTCGAAGTCGTCCTGTGCCTTCGCACGGACTGCCGCGCCCACCTCTTCCGTCAGACCGATCAAATCCACCACGCTTCGGGCCGCTGTCGTCTCGCCCAATACGTCTTGAATTTTGGAAAGCAAAACAGTCTTCAAGCGCTCTTCGATGTCGGTTGTGCGGTATGCACCCTGTGTGCCCACGATCTGCGTGACGAACTGCTGTGGGTCTTTCACCTGGAACGAATAGGTGCCAAAACCTTGGAGCAGCGCCACACCCAATCCCATCCCAGGGTTGCGCACGATAATTGGCTGAGGGGTTCCCCATTTCTCGTTCGCAAATTCCTTCATCGTAACGAAATATACTTCGGCGGGGAAGGGAGTGCGGTCGTTGAATGCTTTTCCAATGAGATTGATCAACAACGGAATGTTCGCGGTTGTAATGGTGTGACGCCCCGCTCTGAACACACCCAACGCGTTCCCAGCCCGGAAGAACACTGCCGCCTGAGACTCACGCACGATGACCTGTGAACCAATGCGATAATCACCGATGCCCTGCTCGGGAAAGCGATGAACGATCTCATCTCTCATCTCGCTCGGGTATTCAATGACATCAAAAATTCTTGCCATAATCATTCTCCTTTGAAGGTTCTAGCAAATTCATTATAGTCCATGCAGGAACGCGCTACAAGTCGAAGATGGCGCTCTGCGAGGGCCTTCTTGAAGTAATGTCAGACAGGTGTTTTGAACCGCCAAGCCCGCGAAGCACACGAAGAAAAACCTGTTAAACCTTGGCGCTCTCACCTGCACTTGCGTGCGGTGCAAGTGTTGCGTGCTTCGCGGTTTACTGTTCTTAAGTCCATCCAAGTCTCAACTTTGAGAAGGCCCTGGGCGCTCTGCGCCGAACCGTTTTTCTTATTCTTATACGGATTTCCATCCTTCTCGTTTCATTCCTCGACAATACAGACGATCGCTTCTTTCTATGCATCAGCCTGTTTCGTTTTCATCTGCTTTCCCGTCCCTCTATCTTTGATCATCAGAATCTCCCCCATAATGCTTACCGCGATCTCCTCGGGCGTTTCGGCGTTCAACTCGAGCCCCATGGGAGAATGAACCTGCGCGATCTTTTCCTCGGATACGCCTTTTTCCTTCAACGCTTTGACAGTTGTCAGCCAGCGGCGCCTTGACCCGATCACGCCAATATAGGCCGAATCAGACTCGAGCAGATTCGGGAGTCCTGCCGCATCCACAGCAGACCCGCGGCTGGTGATGACGATATATGTCTGCTTATTGACCTTGAGATGTTCTGTTAATTTCCCCATTTCGACCGGATAATATGCGTCCGCGCCCGGCAAGGACTCGGGATTACAAAATTCCGCCCGGTCGTCGCTGACTGCAACGCGGAATCCCAGCCATTTCGCCAAATGGACAACTGCCTTACCTACGTGCCCAGCACCGATGACGACGATCATCGCGGGGGGAAGGATCGGTTCCACAAACACCTCCACAGTTCCGCCGCAAACGCCCGGATCGCCGCGCGAAGGGTCAGCCATGGTGTAAGACAGATTCTGTGCGCTACCATTGTTCAATGAGGCAAGTGCCGCTTTAATAACGCGGCTCTCCAATTCTCCGCCACCGACCGTGCCGATAAACTTCCCATTCGGGTAAACCAGCATCTTGCTGCCCACATGTCGCGGCGTGGAGCCTTCGCTTTTTACTACTGTGCATAGCGCAGCCGATTGATTGTTCTTTTCAATTTCAGAGAGAGCTTGGTAAATGTTAGCGGCCATATCTTAATCCAAGATTTTATCCTAAATTTATTTTATATTAGCACATGGTTATTTGGAAGCTGCGTTTGCTTTCTATTTCCCCTTCAAAATTAACCAGCAACGATATGAGTTTGTAACGGTCAGTCTTGGGTTTCCAGTAAATGGCTTTCCAGTCTATCCATCGTTTCCATGAATGACTGTCCCAGATCGACGTTGTGCATTTTTGCAAGGACAATCACCGACCACAGGCAATGAGCTAATTGAGATTCAAGTTTTTCTTTGCTGTTGGCAATATTCCGTTTACCACTCTCAGCTGTGATCAGTTTTATTAGATTGTTCACGTCTCCCACGAGTCCTTGGGCAATTTCTTCATCAGTGGCTGGCGTGCCATAAAGTTCTGTCTCTTTTTTTTCATACTGCCCGCGAAGATCCATTGCCCGGTTAATCAATTTTTGAAGTTCCATTAGCTCTCCAATAAACCTAATACAACCGGTAACAACTGCTTCTTTCTTGAAACTACACCTGGTGCATCGCGCGTACCATCCGGCAATGGGGGATAGGGCAAATCGTCCAGAACAGGAGGCGCATTGGACGATGTGACAAGCCGGCTGGAGCCACCTACGATGTCAGTGATGAGCAGCATGGCAAAGTCAAGACCGCGTTTATCTTTTAGGTCACCGAGTGCCTGGGTGAGCGGACGGAGGTGATCCGTAATTTGCATGAGGTCCGTCACTTCCGCCTGGGCGATGGCAAATTTGAATCCACCAGCCTCAAATTGTTTGATGTCGGTGCTGACAATTTCTTCGGGTTTGCGATTGGATAGCCCTGCTCCAGCACTGAGTATTGCTTTCCCATAACTCTCAATCGTCTCGCCTCTGAGTGGACTGCCTCCAACGAATGCCCAGCGTGACAATCGTTCGGCGGCCTCTCTGTCGCGCGGCGTGGTGGTAGGAGAAGTCAGGATCAGGGTATCCGATAGAAGTCCCGCGAGCAGCGCGCCTGCCAATGCGGGTGGCATGGAGAGCCCCGCCTCTGCAGTCTGTTCGGAAACCAACGTTGAGGTTGATCCTACTATATCCACTGTGAATCGAATAGGCGTATGCGTGTGTGGGTTGCCGAGCCGGTGGTGGTCTAAAATTTCGATCAGTTCCGCCTCTTCCAGGGCAGCGATTGCCTGACGCGGCTCGTTGTGATCCACAAGGATAATTTTAAGACGGGGAGGGTTAAGAATATCGCGCTGATGCGTGATGCCAAGATAAAGCCCATTCTCATCCACAACCCAATAATCATCAACTTCATCGCGCAAAATCCGATTGAGAAAGTCACGGATATGTCCATTGGCCGGGAACTTCGATACATTGGTGTTCGCCGCGTCTTTGCACGGCGCAGACATCATCTCACGTACGGTCGTATCGCCAGGTCGCGGCCCTAGTATTTCCGTAAAATATTTAAACAGGCTGTAACCATTAATAAGACCGTATGGCTTGCCATCTTCATCCACGACAGGAGCCACGCCACCGGTGCGACTGGCAAGCGTCCAGGCCACCCCAAGCTGTGCTCCGGGGCGGACGCTATCCAGCCGCTGCATGACCGACTCGAAACGCGGCGAGGCATCCGTGAGTAAAACTGGAGCTTCCAGTGTGAGCTGTTTCAGTACCCATGACGATTGCGGATTGAGCGCGCCAGCGCGTGCCGCGACGCTATCCACTCCATCGCGTTGCCGTAACAGCCAGGCGTATCCCATTGCCGAAGCAATCGAATCAGTATCCGGGTTGACGTGTCCGATGACATAGGTTTTTGACATAAGCTCATCTTACCTGTTGTTGATTATTGCAATGAAGGCTATCTGTTCTTGAATGCCTTCCAGACCTTTTCAGGCGTGACAGGATTATCATCCACATTCACGCCGACCGCATCGAGGATGGCATTTCCCACAGCAGGCGCAACTCCATCCATGGGGATTTCTGCGACCGCCTTTACGCCAAATGGATGACTGGGCTCGAACGTTTCTACAAAGATGGTTTCCAATTCAGGCATCTCATCGGCGCGGAAAATGTGATACCGGTCCAGGTCGCGCTCGA
>Ga0137368_10005512_pt1 | contig 13373 bp, 20 predicted proteins | sample SagtaG_13_FD_104917 | JGI IMG/M metagenome (GOLD analysis project Ga0137368, IMG submission 104917) | Vadose zone soil microbial communities from Sagehorn Ranch, Mendocino, California, USA - Sage1_L_100_16 metaG | ecosystem: Environmental > Terrestrial > Soil > Vadose zone | place: USA...
GTTGACTCGGTATGCGCGACGCGCCGAGATTCATCGCCCCCCGTTGGAGGGATCCCGCTGGCTTCGCGAGGCCTGTTTGCAGCGACTTTGGCTTGACCGGGCGGCGAGCGGGTCGTAGATTCCATTCCGACCGGTAACAAAAAGCAACGAAGGGCCCGTGATTTCAGCGAGCCCGGATGTCGTTGCTGCGGCGGTCATGCCTCGCTCGTCGAGTCGTCTCCTTGCGCGTGCCCGGGCGCCGCCGGTCGTCGCAGGCTGAGCGACCTTCAACTCGCCATCAGGGGAGGCTGGAATGCATCGTGTGAGAAGAATCATTTTGGGCGCTTCGCTTTGTGCGGCGATGGCCGCAGTCCTCGGCGTCACGACCGTCGGCGCGGAGACGGAAACGTGCTTCGGGCAAGCAGTGACGATCCAGGGAACCGCGGGACCCGACATCATCGTCGGAACTCCGGGACCGGACGTCATCGACGGCGGGCCCGGCGCCGACGACGGCGCCGGCGGTGACGACATCATCTGCGGCGGCCCCGACGACGACGTGTTGCAGGGCGGGGCGGGCACGGACGTGATCGAGGGCGGCCCGGGTGAGGACGTCCTCGACGGAGGCATCCTTGGCTGTTGCGCCGTTCCCGAGAACACCGGAGACGACGTCCTCTTCGGTGGCCCCGGCGACGACATCGTCTTCGCAAGCGACTTCGGGAACAACACACTCGAGGGCGGTAGCGGTGACGACCTCGTCCAGGGCTTCGGGGGGAACGACACCGCCTCGGGCGGCGCCGGGAACGACACGGTCGGCGGCTTCATCGGCGACGACGTTCTCTCGGGTGGCGCCGGCAACGACACGCTTAACGGCTTCGACGGCAACGACCAGCTCGCGGGTGGTGGACAGGACGACATCCTCGACGGCGGGTCGGGCACGGACAGCCTCGCGGGTGGAGGCGGCTTCGACACCTGCGTCAATGGGGAGTCGAACTCGAGCTGCGAGGCTCCGTAGGGAGAGGCCGGCGAACAATCGTGCGGCTCGCGTCTCGTCGGCGCGGGCCGCACTCCGGGTTGTCACACGCACGGCCGCACGCTCGAGCGAGCCCGAAACCGGCTTCGCGACGCGCTGGGCCTATGGGTCGAGCGCGCCGACGAGGCGGTGATCGACGAACGCATCCGCCTCCTCCCTGAACTCGAGGCGGCGATCGAGCGAAGCCGCCGGATGCGCGACCACGCCGACCGCGAGCGCGAGCATGCGCAGCGGGAAACACAAGCCGCAGCGGAGGCGCTCGTCGGGAAAGGCGTGAGCCTGCGGGACGCCGGAGAGCTTCTCGGTCTCTCGCACCAGCGAGTTCAGCAGCTGGTACGTCGCTAACGATTTCGGCCGCGCTCGATCCTTCCGACTTCCCCGGCGATCGCGGAACGCGCGTCCTGTCTCGGCGCTACCGAAGCTCGTCGAGCAGGGTGGCCGGCGTCCGCACCGCGATCCCGCGCTCGGCCAGCCAGTCCAGCAGGGCAGCGTCGTCCAAGAGGTGGCGGTCTCCGGTCACGATCGCCTCGGCCCGGCCGGCGACCGCCGCCGCGACGACCGGCGCGTCCTTCGGATCGCGCACCTCGACGTCGAAGTCGACCGTCGGCAGCGTGTGACCGACCATGGCGAGGATTGCCGTCACATCTTCCTCCGACGCGGAGTAGCGGCGAAGCTTCCTGCGGCCGAGGACGTCCAGGAGTTCCGCGGCGAGCTCCCACGAGCCTACGACTTCGAGTCGACCCGCCCTGACTTCGGCGAGGACGCGTCCCGACGTGCCGTCCGGCACCGCCAGCGCAGAGATCCAGACATTGGTGTCAACGACGACGCGCAGCGCGCGCCCTTCGCACCTCGCGGACGGCGCTCAGGACGTCGCGCTCGACCTCCTCCTCAGTCCATTCGTGCTCGGCGGCGATCCGACGGCGGCGCTCCATCAGCTCGTCGAACCGTCGTTCCCATTCGTCACGAGTGACCGAGCGGACTCCCTGCCGCTCGAGCCACTCGTCAACTGCCTCCCGGACGAGCTGAGCGACGGGCACGCCGCGCCGCTCTCCGAGCTGTCGGAGGAGGTCGAGCTTCTCATCGGGGAGGTAGATGTTCGTGCGGCGCATGGTACGTACACCATACATCGCAAGTGTTCCAAGAGTGTGACGATTGGAGCTCCCTGCCGCAGTCAGGCGTACGTTGAAACGCGTGCAGGTCGTCGTCGACGTCAACGAGCGAAAGAGCGGAATCCCGGAAGCGCTCGCGAAGATCGGATTCGACGTCGAAACCACGGTTCTTCCGGCGGGCGACTACGCACTTGGACCCGACGTCCTCGTCGAACGCAAGTCGGCGCTCGACCTGCACGCGGCGATCATGCAGGGCAGGTTCTGGACGCAGATCGGCAAGCTGAGACGGGCGAGCTGCTTCCCGTTCCTGCTCGTGGAGGGTCGAGATCTCGACTCCGGGCCGCTCGCTCCGAAAGCGGTCCGCGGCGCGTGCGTCTCGGTCATCCACCAGGGGATCCGGCTGATCCAAACCACAGACAGAAATGACTCGGCCCTGTGGCTCGAACGCCTTGCAGTGTGAGCCGCGAAGTTCCCGCCGCGAGACCGACCACGCTATGCGCAGCAGCCACAACACGCACCGGCAGCCGCGGCGGAAGCCATGCTCGCCGCAGTCCCCGGCATCTCAACGGCACGAGCGCGCGCCCTGCTGGCCCGCTTCGGCAACGTCGCGAATGTGGTCGCCGCAGGAGAACAGGCGTGGTGCGAAGTCCCAGGCATAGGCCCAACCCGAGCCAAGGCCCTGGCAAAGACGTTCGCCTGTGGAGGGTCCTAACTAGACCGTGGCCGAAGGCCACGGCCCACGGGACCGCTCGCGATCAGCCTCCCTCGATCACCTTTCGGATGGCCACCGCCTCGTCGCTGTCGCGATCGAACGGGAGCCCCTCGATCGGCTGCAGGGCAAACGGGCTCGCCTCCGGGTCAACTTCGGCGTGCAGCATCTCCTCAGTCGCAACGAGTCTCCGTTCCGGAAGATCAAGGCCTCGCCCCTGAGGATCGAGCGGTGGGAGCGGAAACGGGGACTCGTCCGCCGGCGGAGGAGCCGACGCGTCTTCAGGTCGTTCACTCATCGGTTCACCTCGTTCCACCCAGGGTAACGGCTTCTGCAATTGTCAACACGAGCGCAGCCGCGAGGGCGATGTAGGCCCAGCCCACGAGTCGCGCCTTAGCGTCGTTTCCTTCGCGCTCGCGCGCGATCGCTCTGATGAGAGTGCGCATCGTCTCTCCGCGCACCTGCTCGGGCGCTTTGACGATCTCCGACCAAGTCGGGAAGCGGCGGAGGTAATCGATGCCGAGGGTCAGGTACTCCCGCGGTAGCAGGACGATCACCGCGAGAACGACTGCGGTGCCGAGCAAGACCAAAGCACCGGTGAAGAGCGTGAGCGCCCACCAGGCCAGCGTGTCCTCCACGAACCGAAGTCCGAGTGTGGCCGTCAACGCAGTCAGGAGCGATGCAAATGTGGCGAGTGTCGCCGCCTTGCGATCGAGCGCGTCTGTCCGGGACGCCTCGCTGGCTGTCAGACGCCACGTCGTGTCGAGCAGCACCTCGACAGTCGCCGGGTTCGGTTGCGGGCTTGTATTCACCGGAATCGATGGTACGAAGGACGCGTGATGCGCTTGGCCCGCTGGCGGGGTCGAAGAGTCGCGGCATTGCGCCGTGACGGTGACGATTTTCAGGCTGCGCTATGCCGAGACGGGCGTTCCGTCAACTCTTCCCCAGCGAGCCGGTTCACGTAGATCTGAACCTGGAGCCGGCTTCCGCGTGCAGTTAGGTCCGCAGTTGTCATGTGCGCTCGGACGGACGCGCGATCCGCGTCTGAGGACGTACCGGATCGGGGTCTTGTAGTCGAGCAGGCGGAGGCGGCCGTCGTCGCGGCGGTCGATCCGGTCGATGTAGCCGGTGAAGGTCGTCTCGTCGAGGTCGAAGTGGAAGCGGCGCTCGACCGCGAGCACGTCGCCCTCGAGCCCGGGCGCGACCTCGTACTCGTGGTAGTTGCGGAGCATCGCCTCGAGGGCACGGCGGTTCTCGGCGCAGACGGGCCGCGGGCCCATGCCCTCGTCCGACCACTTCTCGTCGGCGAGTTCGAGCAGGCGCTCGAGCGTGAGCGGGGCCGGGTTCGCCGGGTCGTGGAACGCCTCGAGCACGTCGTGGAAGATGCCGCCCAGGCTCATCGACGCGGTCCGCGTGCGGGCGAGCTCGAGCAGGCTGCCGTGAAGGAACTGGAGCGGGCAGTTCTCGTACGGCGCGAGGCGCGTGGCCGACGTCCGGAAAGCGCGGCCCGCGAGCATCGGGTGGGGGTTCACAGTCTCGGCGCGGTCGCGCCAGCCGGGCGGCCCGCCGCCGGCGCGCCGCAGCGCCGCAAATGCTTCCTCGGCCGAGACGAAGCCCTCTCGGTCGCCGCCCTCCTCGAGGAACGGCTGCGCCTCGAGGTAGAAGCGCGAGAGCGAGCGGCCGGACTCCTCGCGCGCCTCCTCTGTCGCGGTCAGGAAGAGCCGCTCGCGCGCGCGGGTGACGGCGACGTAGAAGAGGCGGCGCTCCTCCTCGAGCGCGCGCCGGGCGCGGGCGGCCTCGTCGAGTGGGCGGCGCGTGAAGTCCTCGCGGTCGAAGAGCGCGTACTGGGAGCGGGCGAGCGCGGGAAAGCGGCCCTCGACGAGGTCGCAGACGAACACCGCGTCCCATTCGAGGCCCTTCGCCTGGTGGACGGTGAGGAGCGCGACCGCGTCGGCGGGGAGCGGCGCCGAGGGCAGCCACTCCTCCGGGTCGAGCTCGCCGGTGCGGAAGGCGTGCGCGAAGGCAGCGGGGTCGCCGTCGAACTCGTTCGCGGCGTCGGAGAGCGCGGTGGCGGCGGCGAGCTCCTCGACCTGATCGCGGGTCGCCTCCTTCACGAGCAGCGTCTCGAAGTGGGGGAGGCGGTCCCAGAGCGCGTAGACGGCGGTGCCGGCGTGCTGCTGCTTCTTGACGATCCGGAGCGCCTCGAAGAAGCCGTCGAAGTTGCCGGAGTCGCGGAGCGCTCCGTAGAGCGTGCGCGGGATACGGCGGAAGCTGCGGAGCTCGAGCGGGTCGGCGGCGAAGAGCGGCGAGGCGAGCGTGCGGAGCGCCTGGTCGTCGTGCGCTTGTTCCCACGGGTAGGCGGAGGCGAGCTCGAGCAGCGAGAGCAGCGCGTCGGCTGTGGGGTGGAGCTGCGGCGCGAGCGGTGCGTGGAAGGGCAGGTTGTGCCGGCGGAACGCATAGGCGAGGCGCGGGCCCACCTCGCGCAGCGAGCGGGCGAGCACGGCGATCTTGCCGAGCGGGAGCCCGTCCAGCCGCAGGCCGGCGATCTCGCGCGCGATCCAGTCCGCCTCCTCGGCGGCGTGGCGGAAGGTGCGTCCGACGAGGCGGGCGGGACGGTCGTCCGCCGCCGCGAGCGGCTTGCCGAGGTGCGTGTCGACGTTGCGGCGGATCAGGCTAGTTCCGAGCTCGACGACCGCCTCCGCGGAGCGGTAGTTCAGCGGTAGCTCGTACCGCCGCGCTCCCGGCCAGCGCTCCTCGAAGCCGAGCGTGTTGTCGATCTCGGCGCCGCGAAAGCCGTAGATCGACTGGTCCTCGTCGGCGACGCAGAAGACGTTGCGCCTCTCGCCCGCGACCAGCTCGAGGACGCGGTCCTGTGCGACGTTCGTGTCCTGGTACTCGTCCACGAGGACGTACGCGAACGCGTCCTGATAGGAGCGGCGTGTCTCATCGTCGCGCTCGAGCAGCGCGATGGCCTCCCGCTGGAGGCCGCCGTAGTCGAGCGACGCGCCGAGCGCGGTGAGGTACCGCTCGCGGACGGCGGCGAGCCGGCTCTCCGGGACTGTGAGGTAGTCGTCGCAGAGCTCGGCAAATTGGAGCGCCTCGTCGGTGAGGCCCTTCGACGGCCGGAGCCCGAGGTGGTCTTCCGCGGCGAGCGCGGCGCCGATCGCGGTGCGCCGCTCGGAGGGCCGCGCCGGGCGAGGTGCCTCGGCCGCGTCGCGCGCGAGGATCGCGAGGCAGAAGGCGTGGAAGGTCGTGACCGGGAAGCTCGCGTAGCTTCGCCGCAGCCGGTCGGCGAGCCTTTCCCGCAGATCCGACGCGGCCTTCCGCGAGAAGGTGAGGACGAGCAGCTGCTCAGGCCGGGCGAGCGCCTCGTCGATCAGCCGCACGGCGCGCTCGACGATGACGCGGGTCTTCCCAGAGCCGGGGCCGGCGAGCACCAATGCCGGGCCGTCGCCGTGACCGACGGCAGCCTGCTGGTGTTCGTCGAGCGACGCCATCCTGTTCTCAGTCCGCCGCAGAGGCTATGACTCTTACATCTGTTAGCTCAAACGGCCACGACGAGGTCTGCCCAGTCCGCTTGGGCCGGGTAGAGCTCGAACAGCCGCTGGACTCCTGCGACGATCTCGGCGAACTCGGCGTGATCGAGTGTCCAGATGAGGATCGCGCCGGCGTGCGGGCGGCCTGCCTCGGCCCGGTCGCGCAGCAGCGGCTGGAAGTGCCTCCCATTCCTCGTCACGAGGATGCGGCGCTCGATCGCAGCCAGCTCGAGCACCTGGTCGTCCGGCAGGCCCTGCGCGGCCGGCTCTTCGCTGAGGGCGCGCACGTCGCGTCCCGCTCGGCGAAGCGGCTCTGCGACGTTTCGCGCGGACAGGTGATGATCGAGTAGGAGCCGCACGCGGGCGGCGTCAGGCCTCGGGCGTCCGAAGCTCGACGAGTGGGTGGAGCTCGACGCGCTCCTCGACGGGACGGTTGTTCTCGGCGATCGCCTCGTCGATTTCTTCCGGGAAGGCCTCGCGATACGCCCGCGCGAGCTGGAGGTGTCGCTCGCTCACGAGCGGGAAGTCCTCGACGACCGCCTCGGCCGATCCGTATGAGGAGAGCAGTTCGACGAGCTCCCACACGTCGAGCCCGGTGCCGATCACCCATGCATCCCGCGTGCCGGGGCTGTTCGTACGGAAGCCGATTCCGGGAAACCGCCGCATCCGGGCGGCCTCCTCGGTCAGCTCCTCGACGATCGAGCTCTTCGACCGACGAGTCCGCCGCGCCTCGGCGGCGACGTACGCGTCCGTGGCCCCGCTAAGGCGGATGCTGAACGGCTCCCCCTTTCTCGCCTTCGTCGCTCGTGACGCCACATTCCGACTCTAACACACAGAAATTACATTGTTAGAAACGGCCACGAGGGCTTTAAGGTCGCCGTCCGGGGGCCGGCGTATCGTCGCCGGAATGTCCCTCCACCCGCGCAACGCCCCGTGTCCCTGCGGCTCGGGTCGGAAGTACAAGAAATGCTGCCTCGAGCGCGAGCCCGAGCTGCGACGCAGGGCCGAGGCGCTCGAGGAGTTGGTCGCGCTGCCGACGCTCTTCCCGCTCCTGCGGCCGGTCGACGCAGACTTCGAGCGGTGGGCGAGCAAGCATAAGGGGGAGGAGCGCGACCGCGAGTTGATCGAAGCAGGCGCCTCCCTCCTCCCGACCGCGGAGCTCGAACGGATCTCGGGCACACACGCGCGGGAGCATCCGGAGGCGTGGGCGAGCCTCGTCGCGGACCTTGGCGACGAGGACGATGCGCGTACGGCGCTCATCGCGGCCGCGGTCGCCGCGTCGCTCTCGGAGCAGCGGGAGCTTTGCCCGCACTGCCTGGACCTCGTCGAGAACGGCCCGCGCCTGGACGCGGCCGAGGTGCTCGCGAGCCTCGTCGAGCCGTGCGATCTCTGGAGCATCGAGGACGCAGTGCTCGCGGCGGACGAGGTCGACGTCGCGCGGCTTGCGGAGATGCGCTGGAGCGACGCTTACGAGCGGCGGCTTATGTTGCTCGTCGAGCGTGTCGGCGCGCGGCTTCCGCAGGGCGCACGACGCGCTGCCGGGGCCGTCGCCGAGTTCCGCAAGAACGCTCGTGTGCGCCGACGCTTAGCCGCGCTGCTGCTGGAGGACGCGCTGCCGGCGCTCCAGCTGCTTGACCTCGCCGCCTGAAGCGCCGCGAGGATTCGCCCCGGCTACACATGCCAATGTATGCACATGCTCGATCCGCGGCTCCAGATCTTGCTCGACGAGCCGCGCTATCGCCGTGTCGAGTGCTGCCCGTGCTCGCGGCACCTCCCTCTCCGCGATCATTCGTGAGGCGATCGACGTTGCAGTGCCTGCCGACCTGGAGCGTAAGCGCGCCGCTGCCGAGGCGATCTTCGCGGCCGAGCCGATGGAAGTGCCCGTGACCATCGAGGAGCTGAAGGCGGAGCTCGACGAAATCCGTTCGCGTCGCGCCTGATTGTCCTTGACACGACCCACGTCCCAGGCCGCAGGCGCGGCCGGCGTCTGGTCGGGCGCACTCGACCGTCGACGCAGCGCGCTCCGCGTCGAGCGTGACGTTCAGACGCGGGGTTGGCGGGCCACGCGTCCACGATAACGTCGTGCCGCCGCCGATGCGACGGCGCGGGTACCGGCCAAGTGGAGAGCGTCTCTCGTGGTCCCTCGTTGGGCGGGCCGTCCACCGCGGCGGTCGGGGCGAACCTGAGGTACACGCTGGCCGTCCGGAACTGGGGGCCGCAGCGCGCGAGGGGCGTACTCGTCCGCGACCGACTGCCGGCAGGCGCCACCTTCGTGTCTGCGGCCGCTTCGCAGGGCAGCTGCTCGGGCACGAGCGTCGTGCTGTGCTCGCTCGGCGCGCTTCCGCGGGGAGCTGCGGCGCGCGTGACGGTCGTCGTTCTCGCGCCGAATGCCGGCCGGATCGTCAACCAGGCGAGCGTCCGGTCGAACCAGCGCGACCTGGCGATGTGGAACAACAGCGCCTCGCTCGCGACGATGGTCGGCTCCACCGCGGACGTCGGTCTCGCGCTTCGGGCGACGCCTCGGCCGGCGACCGTTGGCCAGCCGCTGACGTACACGCTCGTCGTCCGGAACCGCTCGTCGGTCGACGCGACGAACGTGGTCGTCACCGACCGGCTGCCGGCACGGTCGACGCTCGTGTCGGCGACTCCGTCGCAAGGCTCGTGCACGGGCAGCGCTCCTGTCTCGTGCGCGCTGGGAACGGTCGCCGCGGGTGCGACCGCGCAGATCACCGTCGTCGTCCAGCCGACGGCGGCCGGTTACATCACGACCCGCGCGGCGGCCAAGGCCGACCGGCTCGATCCGTATCGCGGCAACAACAGCCGGTCGCTGATGGTGCGCGTCCGGCCGGCGGCGTAGGGGAGGAAGGGCAAGGTGCGTGCCGGCGCCTCGGCGTCGGCACGCCCTAGCTTCCGTCGGCGGCCGCGCTCAGCTTGACGAGCAGCTCGCGACGGCTGTGGGTCCCGACCTTGGCAAACACCGACTTCAGGTGATCCTGGACGGTGTGGGGAGAGATGAAGAGCCGCCTCGTCACGCCGCGCGTGTCCAGGCCCGCGACGAGGAGCGCCACGATCTGGCGCTCCCGCTGCGAGAGAGCGTAGATCCGGCAGAGGCGGTCGAAGGTCTCGCCCGCGGTCGCGTCCCGGAGGGTGACGGCGATTGCGCCGCCGCCTCGTCCTTCCAGCGGCGCCGCCTCGATCATCACCCACCGGCCGTCGACAGCCCGCTCGAGCGCATGGGCTTCACTCGCGGCTCTCCCCGATCGCGCCCGCGTCGCCACCGGATACACCATGGCTGGGAGCATCCCGTACGCGGCGTACACGTCGCCCGAAGGCAGGGAGTTGATCCAGTCTCGAGCGCCCGCCGTCCAGGTGACGGGCTTCAGATCGCCGTCGAGCACGATTACTCCGGCGGGGCTCGGCGCTGCGTCGCCGCCGGCACCGTTCCCTCGCGACATGCTGCGGCGGAGGGCCGATCCCAAGGCGGGCCCGACTCGCTGAAGAAGCTCGATGTCCTGCTCGGCGAATCGGGCGTCACCGTTGTCGCGGTACGCCTTGAGCCATCCCCAACACCCGACTTCGTCGCGGCACGCCACCACGGCCTCGTCGCCGATGCCGACCGGCCGGAGGACCTCGTCCCAGCGCGGCGAGCAAGCCAGGTCACCCCCGGTCTCTGCGCTCAGGCACCCGGCCGGGTTGGACCGGCGAGCCAACCCATGCATCGTGGCGACGTCCTCGCCGGAGTACTCCAGCTCGAGGCTGCGAGGAACCGCCGGCCCGTAGTCGTGCTCGGCGAGCGCGCCGAGCGGGATCAGCGTGTCGGGGTCGGCGAGCGGCCAGCACCAGCGATCGAAGCCGATCGCCGACTGCAACTCGGCGAGCGCCTCGCGTCGCATCGACTCGGAGTCGAGGTCGGACTCGCTGAGCTTCTCCAGTCGCTCTCGACAACGAGCCCGTTCGCGCGCGGTCGTCATCTGCCAAGGATACGCCAGTGACAAACAGCACAAAAGACCCCAACTAGTTGGGATTGTCCGTCCGCTCGCGCTGACGGAACGTTGGCGTAGGGAATCGCGTTAGGTGGTTCCCGCGCGAGAGGAGCCATCGAAATGGGAAAGATCGGACTTGCGGTAGCCGCCGCTGTAGCAGCACTTGCTGCTGCGGCGCCGGCGGCGGCCGCGACATTTGCGTACGAGGCCACGTACGTCGAGCCGGTCGGCGGGCCGAACCAGACGCCGTTCAGCTGCCCGCCGGGGACCTCCTGCGGCACGGCAAGCATCAGCGGCATCGGCCACGCCTCGTACCAGGTTGTCCAGTTCAACGCGTGCGGTTTCGGGTGCCACTACCGGACCGTCACGTTCGACGACGGCAGCACGCTGCTGATCAAGGTCGAGGACCAGCCGAGCGGATTCGCGTTCACCTCGCCGGGCAACTCCGGGAGTCACGGCTACATCGGGCTACCGTTGTCCGGGAACCCGCAGTTCCTCGACATCAAGGAGACGATCCTCAGCGGCACCGGCGCGCTTGCGGGCGCCACCGGCAGCGGTTCGGGCACCGTCAGCCTTCACGGCGGTGTCGCGATCGGCAAGACGTCGGGGACGATCACGCTCCCTTGATTGCCTGACACGGCTGGGAGCGGGCGCCGGCGCGCTCCCAGCCTCAGTCCTCGCAGCCGATCCCGTCGCGGTCGCCGTCGAAGCGGTGCGGGTCGGCGCCGACGACGCGGAAGTTCTGGTACGGGACGTCCGCGCAGTCGAGATCCGGCGGCGGCGGTGGGATGCACACGTCGGGATAGGAGGGGTCGCACTTGCCGCTCGGCGTCGGCGGAGGCGATGACGTGCACGCGTGCCAGATGCCGTCGCTGCGCGTCCTGCCGGCGCGCTCCGCCTGCTGGTACGCCGCCAGCCGCTGGAACGGACGATCGTAGACGTACATGCGCGCGAGGCCGCGGGCGAGTTGCTGGTAGCCGAGATCGCGGCCGCCGATCCACACGTACGCGAGCAGCCGGCCGTAGCGGTCGCGCGTCGCCTGGGTGGCGTCTCCGTGGAGGACGGTCGCGCGTCCCTGCGCGAGCGAGCGCGCGTACGTCGTCGCCTTGGTCGCGTCGCACCGGCCGCGTTCGGGGGTGTCGATGCCGATCAGCCGGATCCGCTCCGTACGGCCGCTCGTCAGCCGCACGTCGACCGTGTCTCCGTCGACGACATAGGTGACCGTTCCGCGCAGCGTGAAGCGGCCTGTGTTGGCCGTCTGCGCCGCCGCAGCAAGCGTTGCCGCGACGGCGACCGCCGCCAGGATTGTCCAGAAGTGCCGCATCGCCCCTGCGACAGCGTTGCACCCCCGTAGCCATGTCTCAATGGCCCAGTCGGCTCATTCGGCACGAAGCTGTGACCCACGCGTCACACCTTTCGTGGCTGGATGGAGAACGTGCCTCAGCCCACTGTCCGGCAGATCTACGCACTCGCCGCCGCTCTCTGTGAGCGGATGGGCGAGGAGTTTCCGGAGACACGCGAGGCCGCCTCCGGCACCATCGAGCGGCTCCGGATCGAGAACGGACACCCTCAACCGCGGCTCGAGGACGTGCCGTTGCGGCCACGCCGGCAGCGACGGCACGGCCGCGGCGCCGACAGGCTTGCCACCATCATCGCGAAGAAGCTCGCGGAGGAGTTGCAGTGACCGTCGCCGAGGCGGAGGCGCTCGCCGCCGAGCTCGATCTCGACGTCGACGACATCGGCATCTGCCACGCCTGTCTCAGCACCGTCACCTTCGCGATCGACGGCGGTAATCCACACAAGATCGCCGGCGCCGTCCGGTCGATGACGCCGTATCTCTGGGACGAAGGGCTCGCCCTGCCGGCGCGGATGGCGCTTGAGCGGGCTCGACGGCGAGGCGTGGCGAATGCGGGCGAGGCGCTGCGGGAGATCCAGAAGGACGGGCCGAGTAGCCGGGTCGCGCGTGCGATCGTCCGCCGGCTCGGCGCCGACCTCGGAGCTCGCGCGAAGGGCGACCTGCTCAAGATGGGCTTCCAGCCGTGGCCTCCCCCCGAGCTGGCGTAGCTTGCACAGTGCTAGCATCACGGTCGTGCCGACGCTCTACGTGCGGAACGTTCCGGCTCGCGTTTACGCAGCACTCAAGCAACGCGCCGAGAGGAATGGGCGCTCGATCAACGCGGAGGCCCTCGCGATGCTCGAGGAAACGATCGTGCGCGACCACGACTACGAGCAGCTCGCCCGTGAGATCGAGGAGTTCGCGCGGAAGCACAAGCTTCCCGCCGACGCTCCCCGCCCGGAGGAGCTGATCCGGTACGACCGCGACCACGAGCACTGACGCGGTCGTCCTGGACGCGAACGTCCTCGTCAACGGACTCCTCAGGAGCGAGCACCCGGCCCATGAATGGATCCTGGGGGTGACCCGCGGCGAAGTCGAGGCAATCGCACCCGATCTCATCTGGACGGAAACGGCGAACGCACTCGCCCGGTACGTTCGCCGACAGGTGCTCACCCCACGTGTGGCTGCGCAAGGCTTCGCGCGCCTTCGCGCGCTTCCGCTCGCGGTTCACCCGGTCGAATCGTTCGTGGACACGGTGCTGGCGGCAGCGCTCCGGCACCGGCTGAGCGCGTACGACGCCTGCTATCTCGTCCTGGCCGAGGCCAGTGGCGCGATTCTCGTGACGTCGGACGCCGTCCTGGCTCGCGCTTCGCCCCGCGGCGAGCTCCTTCGCGGTTAGTCGACCATGAAAAAGGCGATCGCCACGTACTGGCACGCCACGCCGACAATCGTCAGCGCGTGGAAGAGCTCGTGGTATCCGAACACCGTGGGCGCCGGATCGGGCCGCCCGCGCGCATACACGATCGCGCCGGCCGTGTAAGCGAGACCGCCGGCGACGAGGAGGATCACTGCGGCGGGGCTGAGCGACCGCACCAGCTCGGGCAGCGCGACGACCGCCACCCAGCCGAGCCCGAGCCCGATCGCGGCGGCGAGCCACTTCGGCGCGGCGACCCAGACGAACTTCAACACGA
>Ga0137368_10005513_pt1 | contig 13373 bp, 15 predicted proteins | sample SagtaG_13_FD_104917 | JGI IMG/M metagenome (GOLD analysis project Ga0137368, IMG submission 104917) | Vadose zone soil microbial communities from Sagehorn Ranch, Mendocino, California, USA - Sage1_L_100_16 metaG | ecosystem: Environmental > Terrestrial > Soil > Vadose zone | place: USA...
GATCCCCTCGGCGATCTCGGCCAGGACTTCGCCGTCCCCGGTGGTGACGACGACGCCGATCCCGGCCGGGCCCGGGTTCCCCCGCGCGGCGCCGTCGGTCGCGACGATCAGGTGAAGATCACGATCCGCCGGCAGTACTCACACCTCTTCACGCCCTCGGTTCGCTTCAGCCGGTCGAGCTCCATCGCGGAGAGCTTCTGGTGGCACCCCTGGCACACCCCGTCCACGAGCGCCGCCGCCCCCACTCCCTTCTTCTGGCGGCGGAGGTCCTCGTACAGCTCGAGCAGCTCGGGGTCGAACTCGAGCACCAGCGACACGCGCTCGGCGGTGCGGGCGGCCAGGGACTCGCCGATCTGGCGGAGCTCGGTGGCCGACTCGCCCAGGATCTCGGTGAGCCGGTCCCGCATCTCCTGGACCTCGGCCTCCGCCGCCTTGATCCGCTCGTCCAGGTCCTCTTTCCTGACCATCTGGTCGAGCAGGTCGTCCTCGATCCGGGACCGGCGAGCCCGGAGGCTCTGGACCTCGTGCTGGATCGCCTCGAGCTCCTTCGGGTGCGCCACGGAGCCGTCGTACAGCCGGCGCTCCTCCGCCTCGGCCTTGCGGGTCAGTGAGTCGACGTCGCCCTCCAGCCGCCGCAACTCCCGGTCCACGGCATCGAGCTCCAGCTTGAGGTCGCCCAGCGCGGCCTCGGCCACGTCCAGGCGCTCCCGCGTGGCCCTGACGTCCTCCCCCTCCTCCAGCGTCTCCTGCCTGCTGCGGAGCCGATCGAGCGAGAGGTCGAGGTCCTGGAGCTCGAGCAGCCGGTCGATGCCCTTCATCGAACGCACAGGGTATCGGGTCGTGCGGGCGGGGGGGTCCGGGGGGAAGGGCTTGGTCGGAAGGGCTCGGCCCCTGGGAGGGGGCCGAGCCCTCCTTCCGACCGGGGGGTGTGCGCCATGTATCGGCCGACTCCCTGCGGGGTTGAGCGCGAAACCCCCCGTGGGGCGGAAAGTGGTCGAAGGACCGATGGGGTGGCCCCAACCGGGGGATGCGGGCCTTCCCCACAAGGCCCGGACGTGCATCGTTCGGAGGACGTACGGGCGCCGGGGCCGCCAGTTTCGTCGCGCGGCAACGAGGGCAAGTAGCAAGCGAGGCGACACGAGGAGGACGCCATGCCACAGCAGGCCTGGAGCGCCAAGCGCGACCGTCAGTACGAGCACATCAAGTCGGGCCTGAAGCAGCGAGGCCGCAGCGAGCCCGAGGCGAAGGAGATCGCCGCGAGGACCGTGAACAAGGAGCGCGCCCGGTCCGGCGAGGCCAGGGAGCGGTCCCGCGGCACCGTGCGGGACATCTCCTCCGGCCGTCGCGGCGGCATGCGGTCGCATCGCGGCAGCGGCGGGCGGACCCGCGACCAGCTGTACGAGGAGGCCAGGCGCATGGGCATCGAAGGGCGTTCGAAGATGAACAAGGCCCAGCTCCTGCGCGCCGTCAACTCGAAGCGGGGCCGCCGGAGCGCCTGATCGACCCCGGTCCCTCAAGCACACCTCCGCATCCGGCCGATACCTCTTCGGACGAGGAGGTTCATGGCCGGTTCCACGCGTGTGGCCAGGGAGCGCATCGAGCGCGAGGCCCGGGTTTCCGGGCTTCGCGATTTTCGAACGCCCTCCCTCGAGTCGGTCGAGCGCCGCCGCAAGGAGCTCTGGACGGCGCTGCTCGTGCTGTTCCTGGTGGTCGCCGCCGCGATGGTGGTCATCTCCGCGCTCCCCAGCCTCGGCCGGGGCTCGTCGCTGTTCTCGCCGCAGGTGCTCCGGGTGTCCCTCCTCGTGCTCGCCATCGCCTTCGGCGCCTACGCCGTGGAGAAGGAACACCACCTCCAACGGTTGTCCCGGATGCTCGTCGACGAGCGCGTCCTGACCGCGGCGCTGTCGAACCGCCTGAAGGAGATCTCCGCGCTCATGACCGCCGGGCAGGCCATCAACTCCGTGCTGGAGCTCGGGGACGTCCTGGACATCATCCTGTCGAGCGCGCTCGACCTCCTGGAGGGCCACGACGGTTCGATCATGCTGCTCGAGGACGGCGCCGAGCTCGTCGCCGTGTGCGTCCAGGGCAACGAGGCGGCCCGGGGCGCCCGCGTCCCCGTGGGTGAGGGCATCGCCGGACGGGTCGCCGTCACGCGCGAGCCGCTGCTGGTCTCGGGGACGCCCGATCCGAAGGAGTTCCCCCGGGTCGTGCCACGCGCGGTCCCCGTGCACTCCTCGATGTGCGTCCCGCTGATCAACCGCGAGGAGATCCTGGGCGTCCTGAACGTCAACGCCGCGGCCGACCGGGAGTTCACGGAGTACGACCTCCGCGCGCTGACCCTGTTCGCGGAGCACGCGGCCATCTCGATCGCGAACGCGCGCCTGTACGAGCAGGAGCGCACCCGGGTGTCCGAGCTCCTCGAGGTGAACCAGATGAAGTCGGATTTCGTGGCCACCGTCAGCCACGAGCTGCGGACCCCGCTCACGTCGATCCTCGGCGGCGTGGTCACGCTGCGGCGGCTGGACATGGCCGCGGAGCACCGGGCCGGACTCCTCGACGTCATCGAGCGGCAGGGCAATCGCCTCCTCCGCCTCATCGAGCAGCTCCTCACCGCGGCTCGGCTCGAGCACGAGGGCGAGACCTCGTTCCAGGACCGCGTGGACGTGAGCGCGCTCGTGCGTGCCGTGGCGCGGGACTTCGATGGCTCGGGGCGCCCGGTCCAGTTCCACGTGCCCGCCACCTGCTTCGTGCTGGGCAACTCCGATGCCATCCAGCAGGTCCTCATCAACCTCCTCGACAACGCCCACAAGTACGGCGCCCCGCCGGTCCGAGTGACCCTGGAGCCGGGCCCCACGCACACGGTGCTGTCCGTGCTGGATGCGGGAGAGGGCGTCCCGCGCCACGACCGGGAGCGCATCTTCGAGGGCTTCACCAGGCTGGACGCGAACGGGCACAGCCCCGGCATCGGCCTCGGACTCTCCATCGTCCGGCGGCTGGTGACGGCGTGCGGCGGGACCGTGAGGGTGGAAGATTCACCTGAGAAGGGCGCGGCGTTTCGCGTCTTCATGCTGTCGGCGACCCGGGAGGTGGCATGACCCGCAAGAAGGTGCTCATCGTGGACGACGACCCGGACATCCTGCTGTTCCTGCGCATCGACCTGGAGGCGGAAGGGTTCGACGCGGTGCTCGCGTCGGACGGGGAGACGGCGCTCCGGCGCATCGACGAGGAGCACCCCGACCTCGTGCTCCTCGACGTCATGATGCCGGTGCTGGACGGATGGGCCGCGCTCCAGGCCATCACGGCCCTCCCCCGTCCGCCCCGCGTCATCGTGCTGTCCGCGAAGAGCTCGGCCCGGGACAAGGAGCGAGGGCTGGCGCTCGGGGCCAGCCGCTACATCACGAAGCCGTTCGAGGTCCGCGAGGTCGTCGACACGATCCGCGCGGTGCTGGCCGAGAGCCTGACGCCCTGAACCGGGCCGGCCCTACGCCCCGATCCGGGGCAGCAGCTCGCGCTTCAGTACCTTGCCGGTCGCGTTGCGGGGCAGCTCGTCCACGATCTCGACCTTCCGGGGGACCTTGAACGACGCCAGCTGCGACCGGCACGCCGCGACGACCTCTTCGGCGTCCACGTCGCCCACCACGAACGCCACGAGGACCTCGCCGTACTCGCGGTCGGGTGCGCCGAACACGGCCACCTCGCGGACGCCGGGGACCGCCGCGACGACCTCCTCGACCTCGCGCGGGTACACGTTCTCGCCGCCCACCACGACCATGTCGTCGGCCCGGCCCTGCACGTACAGGAAGCCCTCGCGGTCCAGGTGGCCAAGGTCGCCGATCGACATGAACTCCCCGAGGCGTTCCTTCTCCTCGCCGGACGTGTAGCCCTCGAACAGCGCCCTGCTCTTCACGTAGAGCTCCCCGGTCTGCCCGGCGACGAGCCGGATGCCCTGCGGCGAGAAGACCGCGACCTCGACGCCGGGAACCGGCCGTCCCGCCGTCTCGGGACGCTCTCGCATGTCCTGGGGCGTGGCGATGGCCACCCACCCGGCCTCGGTGGACCCGTACAGGTCGTACAGCACCGGCCCGAACAGGTCGGCGACGCCGCGCCGGAGGTCCGGGGGGATGGCCGAGCCGCTCGCCAGCAGGATCCGCAGGGACGACGTGTCGTGGCGCGACGTCACTTCCTCCGGGAGCGAGGCGATCCGGTGGATCATCACCGGCACCAGCGAGACCGCCGTGGCCCGGTGCTCCTCGATGGCATCGAGGGTGTCCTCCGGATCGAACCGGCTCGGCAGGACGAGCGTGGCTCCCAGCAGGCACCCCACGGTGAACGTGAGGAGCCCGAACGAGTGGAACATCGGCGCCGGACACAGGATCACGTCGTCCCGGTGGAACGGCACCACCCGGAGCAGGCCGATCAACTCGCGGACCCCGGTCCGGGACGCGTCGCGGGCCGCTCCCTTCGGCCGCCCCGTCGTGCCGGAGGTGTGGATGACGACCCCGGAGCTCCCCCGGCGCGGGGTGAAGGGTGGAGGAGGCGTGTCGGGGGCCTCGGCCAGGACGTCCTCGTAGGACGCGGCGCCGTCCTCCCCCACCACGACCACCGGCAGGTCGTCGATCCCCGCTCCCCGCACCTGCTCGGCGTGCGCCGCGTCGTGGACCAGGAGCTTCGGCTCCACGCTCTCCAGGGTGTGGCGGAGCTCCTTCGGCTTGGCCCACGTGTTGAGCGGACAGGCCACCACCCCGATCTTCTGCGCCGCCAGGATCGACTCGGCGAACTCCCGGCCGTTCCGGAGCAGCAGGGCCAGCCGGTCCCCACCCCGCAGGCCCCGCGCGGCCAGGGCGTTCGCCAGGCGGTTGGCCCGCGCGTCGAGCTCCCGCCACGTCAGCGCTCCGCTGCGGTCGTGGATGGCCGTCTTCCCGCCCACCGCCATGGCGTTCACGGCGCTCACCAACCCGAGCGAGGGCCCCCGACCGACGTACCAGGGGAGGGCGACGCCGAGGGCGGCGACCTCGCGCGCGTCCAGCACCCCCGCCCGCAGGAACGTGAGCCCGGTCCGTGGGGACAGCAGCTGTGCGAGCTGCCCGAGGTCCGATCGAACGCGATCGATCCCTCTGCCCGCCCGTGACACGGCTACAGCCCCGGCAGCACCCGTTCCCCGGCGAGCGAGGTCAGGGCCTCCTGCATCTTCCCGGTGACGTACCGGTACGCCTCGTTCGAGGCCGCCCCGCGCTTCCCGAACCGCTTCACCACGTCGACGGGGGGCAGCACCTCGATCCGGATCTTGGCGGGCAGCGGCAGGTGGCCGAGCATGTCTCCCACGTTCAGGCCCCACGGCAGGGCCAGCGACACGGGCACGACCTTCAGCCGGGCCAGCCGGTCGAGCCGCAGGGCCCGGGCGATCCGGCGGCCGTCGGCGAGCGGAAGGAACGTCTCCTGCCCGCCCGACGACACCACGGGGACGATGGGCACGCCGGCGTCGCGGGCCAGGCGAAGGAACCCGCGCCGGTGGCCGAAGCGGATCTCGTCGTGCGCCGTCCACGGCCGATGGGTCTCGCGGTCGCCGCCCGGGTACACGAGCAGGTCGGCGCCGGCCGCCAGCACGGCCTCGCCGGCCCGAGGGCCCGCGGTCACGATCCCGAGCTTCCTGGAGATGCGCCCGACCACAGGGAGCGCCGTCACCAGGGAATGGGCCAGGACGTAGATGGGGCGCTCCATGCCGAACTGCCGGTTGTAGGCCAGCAGGAACGCCATGCTGTCGGGGGTCATGTTCCCGCCGGAATGGTTGCCCACGAACAGGACCGGGCCCTCCTCGGGAATGCGCTCGAGGCCCCGCACCTCCCCCCGGAAGTACAGGGTCGCGAGCAGCCACATGATGGGCATCTGCCGCCGGATGAACTCCGGATCGCGCCCGGACAGATCGACGGCCGCCCCGCTGACCACGGCCTTCGGATCGGGCTCGACGATGTCGGGACGTTCGGGCTTCTCGGACCGGCGCCGCGAGGCCGGCGCGGTCACGACGAGCTCCCGAAGAACTCGCGGATCAGGCCGTGCGTGCGTTCGGGGTGCTCGTACTGCGGGACGTGCCCGCAGTCTTCGATCAGGACCGACCGCGCGTGCGGCAGCGCCCTCTCGACGTGGCGGGAGAACCGATGCGGGACCAGCCAGTCCCGTTCTCCCCACAGGAACAGCGCCGGCCGGTCCAGGGTGGGGAGCCGGTCCCAGAACCCCCGGTCGCCGTGCGGCTCCTCCAGGTAGATCTGGCGGGCGGCCGAGAAGAACGCGATCCGGCCCCGGGGGGTCCGGAAGACCCGCAGGAACTCGTCGGCCGCGGCGTCGTACCAGGCCCGGGGGAGCCGGGAGGGGCGGGCGAACATGGAGCGGATGCTCCGGACCACCTGGGGATGCCGGATGGGGACCGGCACGAGCGCGAGCTCGGGCCGCAGCCACCGCACCACCCGCACCAGCTCGCGCCCCCGGATGAACGCGGGTGCAGGCATGAGCAGAGCCAGCCGGTCCACCCGGTCGGACCGCCGCAGGCCCATCTCGAGCGCCACGCGGCCTCCCAGGGAGTTCCCCACGAGGTGCGCCCGGTCGATGCCGAGCTTGTCCAGCAGCCCTCCCAGCCACCGGGCGAAGAACGCGGCGTCGTAGGCACGGATCGGCTTCGCGGAGTCGCCGAATCCCGGGAGGTCGGGCGCGATCACCCGGTGGTCGCGGGCCAGGTCCCACATCGTGGGCAGCATCGAGGCGTTGGTCGCACCGAGGCCGTGGAGCAGGACGACGGGGAAGCCCTCCCCCGCCTCCAGGTATGCCGTTCGCATGCCGCGAACGTGGACCTCGCCGAACCGGGGCCACCGCTTCGGCGCGCCGTCCGGGTTGAAGATGGAGTCCAGGCGCAGCGCGATCGCCAGGTTCCCCCGGACCAGCACGTCGCCCTCCAGGAACGCCTCGACGCCCGACCGCCGTCCGGAGACGACGTCGCCGAGCGTCGGCGCCGTGGTCGTCACCCGGACGTCCACGCGTTCCGGGATGCCCTCGTCGATCTCGATCCGGCCGTCGTGCATTCGCGCCGTCCACGAGCCGGCGTCCGCGACGTCCAGGGCCAGGACCGCAGTCAGCCCGGCAGGCGCGCCGAGGGCCCCGGCCCGGTCTCGGAGCAACCCGCCGATCGGGTGCGAGGAACTGCCGTTGGCGCCGGGCCCGCCTGGACCGGTCACGGCTGAATCGCGCACGGGCACGACGAATGCTTTCCCGTTCCGGCCGGTTTCCTCACCACCGGGCGCACACTACAGCCTCGGTGCCACCCGGTTCGGCACGTGTGTGTCAGGGCGGGATGGCCCCCAGCTGGCGCATGAGGCCGAGCTGGTCGACCACGTTCCAGTGCTCGGCGATCCTGCCGTCCTCCACCCGCACGATGTCGATGAGGTCGATGCGCACGGTCTTCCCGGTCGGTGGGATCCCCATGAACGGGCCCCGGTGCGTCCCGTCGTTCCCCGTCTGGAACTCCTCCACGAACCGGCGCACCACGGCCTTGCCCCGCTGCTCCTGTCGCCCATCGCTCCTCCTCCCGTGTGGGGGGCTTCCCCCAGCCCTGTGGGGCGGGGCTCGTCCCCGCCCATCGCTCCGTGGGGCGGGGCTTGCCCCCGCCCATCACTCCGGAGAATGGCGCGGTCGACGCCACGCGGGCATCGGCAGAACCACCAATCTTCAAGGAGGCGACCTCAGCCGATGAGGTGGTGCTCCATCGCGAACATGGCCGCTGGCGGCCCGGCTGGACGCGCCGATCTTCGCGTAGATGTCCTGCACGTGGTGCTCGGTGGTTCGCAGCGACACGTGCAGTCGCAGGGCGATTTCCCGATCCGACAGCCCCGCGGCCACGAGGCGAAGCACCTCCACCTGCCGTTCGCTCAGCCCGGCCGGCCGGGTGACGCGGGTCCGCGACGCTCGGTGGCCGGCGGCCGCGAGGATCCCTCGCCCAGCCGATCGAACAGCACGGCCACGGTGGCCAGCTGCGCCACCCGGCTGGCCAAGGCGATGTCGTCTCCCGCCAGGCCCCGGGGACGCCCCTTCCCGTTCCACCAGGCGTAGATGTGGAGCAGCGACCGCTGCACGCCGTCGGGCAGGCGGAGGCGGCGCGCCATCATCGAGGCGACCTCGCAGTTGGCGGCGGTGTAGCCGTCCGTCATCTGCCGCTGCTGGAGGACGGCGGTCGCCACGCCCCGTGCGCCCTGCGAGCGGAGCGTGGCGGCGAACCTGGTGGCCGGCAGGGCCGCCCGAGTCACGTCCCCCAGTGGCAATCCCATTCCCAGGTCGCTCACCGAAGAGAGCCCCACCAGGAGCTCTGCCAGCCGCAGGTCGCTCACGCGCGCATGCTCGCAGACGGGCAGGATCGCGGACCACCGCCGAGGCTCGACGCGGGGTCGGAGCCCCCCGTACCCTGGAGACCCGTGATGAACGAGAACCTCGTACGGCATCTCATCGCTGCTGTCACGGTCGCGGTCCTGGTGGCGGTCGGTCCCGCCTGCACACGACAGGGCGACGAGGCGTCGGGTGTGGCGGCAGCGCGTGTCTCTCCGACGGTCGAGCTGTTTCCCACCGCCTCGGGCTCCGTCCTGCCGACCCCTGGTCCGTCACCATCGACCGCGCGGGCGCCCCGGGAGCTGCCGGCGCGGTTCCGGGGGACCGTCTCGCGGATCCCGAAGGCCTTGGCGGCAGCGATGCGCGGGACGACGTGGCACCCCGGCTGCCTGGTACCGCTCGGCGACCTGCGGCTGCTGACGCTCCGGTACTGGGGGTTCGACGGGCGCGTCCACGAGGGCCCGATGGTGATCAACGCCTCGGTGGCCGACGACGTGGTGTCGGCGTTCCGGCAGATCTTCCGGGCCCATTTCCCGATCAAGAAGATCCGCTTGGCCCGTCGGTACCGGCCGGGCCATGACGACCCCACCGACCGCAGCGACTTCAGCGCGGGATTCAACTGCCGGCCGGCGGTCACGGCCCGGGGGCCGTTGTCGAACTGGTCGCAGCATGCCTACGGCCTGGCCATCGACATCAACCCGATCCAGAACCCCTACGTGACCTCCGACGGGTTCATCCGGAACTACCACGCCCGCCGGTACCGGGACCGCTCGCAGCGATTGCGCGGCATGATCCATCCCGGCGACGCGGTGGTCCGCGCGTTCGAGTCGATCGGCTGGCACTGGGCCGGTGACTGGAGCACCGACAAGGACTACATGCACTTCAGCCTCAGCGGAAACTAACAGGTCGGGTGTCGTTTTCCGTTTCTCGGACGGGGCTGCTGGCGCCGAAGCACTCCTCCGCCGAAGGGCCACGTCTGGCCCGCGAGAGCGCCTCTTCGGACCATGAGGCCGCGCCGTTGGACACCCCCCCCATGGCGGACCTAGCATGCTTCCGTGAGCGTCCAGACGCAGCCGGCCGGCGTATCGCCACCACTCGTTACTGGGCCGACCGCGGGGCCGCCCAAGAGGCGACGCCGCTGGCTCCGCTGGACGGCCGCAATCTTGGGTGCGGTCGTGGTCGCCGCGGTCTCGACGTTTGGGACCCTCATCGCGAACTATCAGCCTCTGAGAGGCGGACCGATACAGTGGCCCCCACCGAGCGGAATCGGGGCCGAGGCTGTGGCGGAGCACTGGCTCGGGCCGAATGGCTTCCAGATGCTCCCACCCGGCGCAGAGCGGCTACGGATTCCGGCGCCCCAGGGACTCACGTTCCGTTACCGCTACTCCTTCTACAACCGAGGATCGGTGCCCGTGACGGTGACGAGCATCGGCTATCCGCCTGCCGGCCAACGATCATCGGGGATTACTCGAACGGTCACAGCGATCAACGTCGCGAATACCCGTTGGCACTCCTTCCTCCCCTTCACGCTCGACGGTCGCCAGATGGTGTCGGTTGAAGTCGAGGTCCACGTGACCGCGTGCCTGGACGCGGACGCAGCCATCGAATGGAACGGCGACCGGATGACGTACACGGTCTTCGGCTTCCACCGAACCGACGTCGTCACGACCAACGTCCAGGTTCAACTGGCGGGAGTGCCCAGACCTGTTGAGACCCTCGGGTGACGGGCACCTGTTGCGGGCGTTCGAGCTCGACGGCCCGCTGGAGACCGAGCGGCTGATCCTGCGCCCGTTCACGGAAGGAGACTTCGACTTCCTGTTCTCCATCCGGTCGCGGCCGGACGTAGCCCGGTACCTCCTCTGGGGGCCGCAGACCGAGGCCCAGGTCCGCGAGATCCTCGACCAGAAGATCGCGAGCCGCGCCATCCGCGAGCAGGACGACGTCCTGGCCCTGGCCGGGGTGCCCAAGGGGACGAACGAGGTGATCGGCGACTTCATCCTGCGGCTCGTCAGCAAGGAGCATCAGCAGGGCGAGATCGGCTTCATCATCCATCCCGACCACCACGGCCGCGGGTATGCGACCGAGGCGGGGCGCGAGCTCCTTCGGATCGCGTTCGAGGACGTGGAGCTGCACCGGGTCGTCGGGATCCTCGAAGCGCGGAACGGTCCGTCGGCCCGGGTTCTGGAGAAGCTCGGGATGCGCCGGGAAGCCCACCTCGTCGAGAACGAGTTCGTGAAGAACGAATGGCAGAGCGAGCTCGTCTACGCGATGCTCGACCGCGAATGGCGCCGCCTCACGTCGGAGGCACAGCCTCTACCTCCCGCGCCACGAAGCCGCCGGCCCGGCACGTCGCCGTGACGGCGATCGTCGCGCCGTGTGCGAGGGACCGTTCGGCCTCGTCCAGTGGCAAGCCCAGCGAAGCCGGGACTCGGACCGTGAGGTGCGCGCGGTCGTAGCGCGACGTGGACGTCTGATGGACGAGCAGGAACACGTCGTACGGAGGCACCATGTCGAGCTCGGTCTTCCCATCCGGCCCGAGGATCCCCAGCCAGGGCCCCCGAAGGAGGATCGGCTCGTGTAGAGCATCGCACTCCGGTGCGTGCACGAGCCGGCTGATCTCGGGTGGGATCGCGACGGCCTCCCGGACGAAGATCCTGTCGTGAGCCAGAGCCCACACGACGGCGACGTCGGGATCGACACCTGGGATCTCCGCGACGGGGACTCGCTGGTCGTGGCGTGCTGCCGCACCCTCCGCGGCGGCGCATCCCGGCACCAAGGCATCCCCGAGGACCCTCCCCGATTCCGGCTCGACGGCCACCTGCAGGTCGTCGTAGGAGTGGCCCCGGAACTGCACAACGAAGCGGCACGTGGCGCCCTCGTGCGGCCGCCCCAGAGCCGAGCAGGAGCTGAGGCCGAGGAGCACCAGCGCGAGCGAAATCGGCATCGCCCACCGGCACCCGCCTCCTCGGACACGACCCAGTGCTTCCACCGCCGCCTCCCGTCGCCCGCCTCCATTCTGGACTCCTGGGGGGTCGGGGACGCCGGGCGAGGGCCCGATCGCTCCTGCCCCCGAGGCCCGTCCGCTACCCCTCACATCGCCGGCTCACGAATCGCGGCGCCCGAGACGCTCCACGCTCGCGGTGAGCTCGTCGATCTTCCGCTCGAGCCGATCGATGTCTTCATGCGACGCGTCGTGGGCCTCCGGCCGCAGCTCGACGACGATCGCTCCCGACGGGTAGAGATCGGCCTGCTTGACCTGGACGACGTTCTCGGCGCCCTGACGTCGAAGCGCGACCTCGAGGTCCGAGGTGCGAATTCCCTGCCTTCGCAGCTCGCCTTCCAGGAAGGCCCCGTCTTCGACCAGTCTGGTCTGGGTCCCCTCCATGGCCCGGTCGATCGCGTCGTACCGCCGGACCAGGCGGGTGATCAGATCGTTGGCGACGACCAGCGCCGTTGCGCCGATCAACCCACCGAGGAGCGAGTCGTCCGGGCCGATGATGGCGTTCTGGACCACGTTGCTGATGAGCAGCAGGACCACGAGATCGAACGAGTTCATCTGCGCCGCGGTCCGCTTCCCACCGAGGCGGAACAGGAAGAGCAACGCGGCGTACACCACCACCGTTCGGAGGAGCTTCTCCGTGACCGGGATCCCGATCGAGAACAACCGATCCACCATGCTCGTCAGCAGCACGATCGCACCTCCTCCGTTCAGTCGGGCGGCCCGACTATAGGCATCAGGAGTCGATCGCTCCGGAGGGCGCTTGCTTCATTCACTCGTGGTTCGAGTGGCCTCCCGCCCCGGCGGAGGCGACCGGCGCCTCCCGAGGATCTCGGCCCGCCTGACGTCGATCGTCGGGACGCTGAGGGAAGCCGCCGGCCCCGACATGCCGATCGTGGGCGCGACCTACCACGACCCGCTGCTCTTCTTGTGGACGATCCCCGGGTTCGACCACGACCTGGTGGTGGCCAACGCTGGCGTCTGGACCGCGTTCAACGACATGCTGGAGCAGACCTACGCGGCGCTCGGGGTGCCGGTCGCCGACGTCGAGGCGGCGTTCTCCGCGACGGACTTCGACACGATCGTCCACGCTCGCGGGGTCGGCGACGTACCGATCAACGTCGCGCGAGTGTGCCAGTGGACCTATGCGTGCTCCGAGGCTTTCGGCCACGACCCGCATCCGAACACCATCGGCTACGCCGCCATGACGCGGGCCTGGGAGGCGGCCATCGCCACGGTGCTCAGGGAGCCTTCGTCCTCCTGAGTGGGCGCTGGTGGTTTCGAACCACCGACCTCCGCCTTGGTTAGGGCCGCGCGAAATCGCTGGTCAGGAGCTTCCGCGGGATGGATCGATGCCACAGAAGTTCTGTTGGGGACGGTTGGGTGACCCCGAGGTCGTTATGCGCCCGTTATGCGGACGGCCGTGCGGCGGTCCGTGCCGGACGGGCTCGGGTCGGCTCCGCTAACGGTCAAGTCGGCACGAGAGCGGTCTCGCAGCTCTGAGCCCGACTCGCCTACTCGCAGTTCACCACCACGTCCCCCGGATCGGCCGCGCAGACATCTGTGCCTGCCCCCCCGTCCGCGGTGTCGTTCCCGGACACGTTGTCCTTGGCCTTCAGCACGTCGTTGTCGTCCCCTCCCTGGAGGGTGTCCGAGCCCGGGCCTCCCACCAGGGTGTCGGTCCCCGCCGCGCCCATCAGACCGTCGTCCCCGTCCCGGCCTGTCAGGACGTTCGCCCCCCCGTTCCCGGAGAGGGTGTCGGCGTGGTTCGACCCGGTGAGGTTCTCGAACCCGGCCACCCCCGCCGGGACACCGGTGGCCTGGCCCGTCCCGAGGTCCGCGGTGGCTCCGGACGTGTACCCGGCGTAGCGCAGGGCGTCCGTCCCAGAACCTCCCTGCACCGGGCAGGGGCATGTGGAGGTGATAGAGGCTGAGCCGACCAGGGACAGGACGTCGTTCCCCGGGCCGAGGTCGAACGTGGTGGAGGCGGAGGGGTCGGTGCCCGTCAATTTCA
>Ga0137368_10005518_pt1 | contig 13370 bp, 11 predicted proteins | sample SagtaG_13_FD_104917 | JGI IMG/M metagenome (GOLD analysis project Ga0137368, IMG submission 104917) | Vadose zone soil microbial communities from Sagehorn Ranch, Mendocino, California, USA - Sage1_L_100_16 metaG | ecosystem: Environmental > Terrestrial > Soil > Vadose zone | place: USA...
AACAGCGCTGACACCACGTGGCGTAAGACCGAGCCTTTTCTCATGTGCGTGTCTCCCTCACGGATGAAGACCAGGTATGAAGACCGTTACCCTTTGCGTCGCTTCCGGACGACGCACCGCCTTTGACCTCGCCGTCATCCCTGTCTCCCTGCCATTTTGGGGCAACGGCGCCAGCTCAAGTCACGAACGCTCAGACCCTCAAGAGGTCAAGCACAGCCAATCTCGCTGGTTCGAGGTTCCAGTTGTCCCCTCCTTTCCTCCTTGATACGGGCGAGTACGAGTTGGTACCGGGCGGGTACGGCAATTGTTGAACCAACCCGGTAAGGATAGAGAACCCATCAGCAGGCCACCAAAAGGGCGCTGCCGCTGCACCTCTGTAAAGGTATCTCTGCTCGGGTACTGGGGCGCTGTCAAGGGGAAATTCACCTGACAATTTTTGGCAATTTTCCACAGGTTCGTCGCGCCGGGCGACGCTCCTGCCCGGCATGGCGCCGCAACGAACGGCACCTCGAGGAACTCCGCCAACTTCAAGCACTAACCGGGTTCTGCCTATTACGAAGTCTTGTCCCTTCGAGCTTGGATGGAGGGGTTTGCCAGTCGGGCATCTGGATCAGGGCGCGAGCGAAGGTGATGCGCTGCTGCTCGCCGGGGAGAGTTGGAGCGCCCAGTGGTCCGCCTCGTCGAGCCGTCCGGCTAGTTGGTACGACTGGACAAAGAAGGAGATCCCCCGAGGCGGACGGGCTCATCCGTGTCTCTGCGTTGAGGTCATTGGTCGATCGGGCCAGCTGTTTTCAGGAACCGCCGCTCAGCCCGTACTTCTTGAGCTTGTAGCGGAGCACGCGCTCGCTGATCCCGAGGAGTTCGGCGGCCCGTGTCTGAACGCCACTTGCCCCGGCCAGCGCTTCCCGGATCATCCGCCGCTCGAGCCCTTCCACCGCGGCCTCGAGCCCCGCGTCCACCGCCGGCTCGGGGGCCGGATCGTGCAGCGTCAGCGGCAGGTCCGCGACCCCGATGACGTCGTCCCGCGTGAGCACCACCGCGCGCTCGATCAGGTTCTCGAGCTCGCGAACGTTGCCGGGATAGTCGTAGCGGAGCAGAGCCTCGCGCGCTTCGCGGGTCAGGCCCTCGATCGGCTTGGTGTTCTTCGCAGCGAAGGTCCGCACGAAGTGGTCGATGAGGAGCGGCAGGTCGTCGCGCCGCTCCCGGAGCGGCGGCAGCATGACGGTCACCACGTTGATCCGGTAATAGAGATCCTCGCGGAAGCGACCGTCCCTCACCAGGGCCTCCAGGTCGCGATGGGTCGCCGCCAGGAGCCGCACGTTGACCGTGATGGGCCGGCTGGACCCGACCCGCTCGAACTCCCGCTCCTGGAGAACCCGGAGCAGCTTCACCTGCGTGTGGGCCGGCAGATCGCCGATCTCGTCGAGGAACAGGCTCCCGCCGTCGGCCAGCTCGAACCGTCCCTTGCGGGTGGCGATGGCCCCCGTGAAGGCGCCCTTCTCGTGACCGAACAGCTCGGCCTCGAGGAGGCTCTCGGCGAGGGCGGCGCAGTTGACCTTGACCAGCGGCCCCGCGGCCCGCGCGCTCGCGTAGTGGATCGCCTTGGCGATCACCTCCTTGCCGGTACCGCTCTCGCCCCGGATCAGCACCGTGGCATCGCTCGGCGCGACCCGCCGCACGAGCGACAGGGCCTCCTGCATCGGGCCGCTCTCGCCGATGATCCCCTCGACGCGGTGGCGCTCGGCGAGGGCCAGGCGGAGCTGGCGGTTCTCGGAGAGCAGATGTTGGCGCTCCCGCACCTGGTGGATCCGGTGGAGTAGCTCGTCCAGGTTCAAGGGCTTGGTCAGATAGTCGGCGGCCCCGGCCTTGATGGCGCCCACCGCGGTCTCGATAGTGCCGTAGGCGGTCATGATGATCACTGCGGTCTCTGGAGTGATGGCGCGGACGCCTTCGAGCACCTGCAACCCGGACAGATCCGGCATCTTCTGATCGGTGAGGACGAGATCGAAGGGCTCCTGCTTGAAGCGGGCGAGGGCAACCTGGCCGCTCGGGGCCTGGGCCACCTCGAAGCCACGCTTGGCGAGAAAGCCGGTCACGAGCTCGCGCTGGGCCGGCTCGTCGTCCACCACCAGGATCCGGAACGGCTCAGCCATGACTCCTTCATGGGAGAGGGCCTCGACGGTCCGCTCCGAAGCCTCCCCCCAGAACGGTTGCGCCGGCCGAGCCGGCGGTCGAATCGCCCGACCGCTGGTCCCCGACCGTGCGCCAACGCCTATTCCAACGCACCCCTCGCGGCTCGGAGGGGCAGCGTGACGCGGAAGCGGCTGCCGCCCTCGGGCGGGTTCTCGGCCTCGATCCGCCCTCCATGGGCCTCGACGATCCGCCGGGCGATGGCAAGCCCGAGCCCGAGCCCTTTGGCCTTCGTGGTCACATAGGGCTCGAAGAGGCGCGGGTGGACCTCGGGCGGAATGCCGCCTCCGGTGTCCGTCACGCAGAGGGTGAGCGTGCCGCTCGAGGCGCTCGCTCCGAGCGTCAGCGTCCCCCCGCCCGGCATGGCCTGGAGCGCGTTAAGCACCAGGTTGAGGAGCACCTGCTTGATCCGGTCGCGGTCGGCGTCGAGTGGCGGCAGCTCGGTCGGGATCGCTCGCTCGATCGTGATCCCCGAGGCGCGCGCCTCGCCGTCCGCGAGCAGGAGCACCTCGTCGAGAAGCGCCGGGACCTGGATGGGTTCGGGCTTCAGAGACAGCGGGCGGGCCAGCGAGAGAAAGTCCTCCACGATCGCGTTCAGCCGCCGCACCTCGCCCTGAACCAGATCGAGAAGCCCCCGGTACTCCTCGGCCTCCGCCGGCTGGAACTCGACCCGGAGGCGCTGAAGTCCCATGGACACGGCGTTGAGGGGATTGCGGATCTCGTGGGCCACCGCCGCCGCCATGTTGCCGAGCGTGGAGAGCCGCTCCCGGCGCTCCATCTCGGCCTCGAGCGTCCTCACCTCCGCCAAGTGGCGGTGCTGAGTGTAGAAGATGGCGGCCATTCCGAGGATCCCGAGCGCTAGGACGGCCAGCCCCAGGACGACGGCCGCCAGACGGTCGCGGCGCCAGACCCGGTCCATGGACGCCGTCGAGAGGGCGATCCTCAGGAGCCCGGTCCGCTCCTTGTCGAGCGCCAGCGGCTTCACGACCTCGTACACCGGATCGAGCCCCTCGCGCCGGACGAGTCGCGCGAGCGTCCGGCCGCTCGTCATCGCTTCGCGGAGCCCCTCGTCGCTCTCCCGCTGGCCGACCCGGTCGGGCCTCGAGTGGGCGACCGCCGTCAGCCCCTGGTCCAGCAAGGCGATGGAGTCGATGCCGGGCTGGTGACCCATCTCCTCCACCTGGCGCTGCACGCCGATCTCCCGGCTGAAGTTCAGGACGTACTCGGCATCCGCATGCACGGCGATGATCCCCGGAAAGCTCCGGGCGCCCACGGCGACGCCGAAGACGCTACCCTGCCAGAACTTGCGGTCGCGGATGACGGGCGGGACTTCTCCCTCTGCGGAGGGCGGCGACCAGCGGCGCCCCCACATGTACATCATCATGGCCCGGCGCTGGTCCGGCCGGCCCTCCGGTATTGGCGGCCTTCCCATCATCCCCATCATACCGGGAGGCCGAGGGGGCGGCGGCGGCGTGTATGGGCGGCCGTCTCGGTCCAGCAGCTCGATCCGGGCCAGCCGGTTCATCGCGCGGATCCCGCTGAGGTATTCGGGGTCGAACGGACGGGAGAAGAGGATCTGATCCACCAGGCGCGCGTTGTCGAGGAGCCGCTGGGCGATCATCTCCTCCATCAGCGCATTGCCCAGGATCGCGTTCCGGCTCGACGTCTCGAGCGCGTCGGCCAGCGCGAGGCCCTTTTCTTCGAGCTGGCGGGAGAGCTCCTGTTGAGTCCGGAGGGCGACCGACACGGCGAAGAGCGCCGCTAGCGCGGCGAGGAGCACCACCGACGCCACGAAGTAGCGCGGCGGAAACGGGAACTTCGCGCTCACCTTCGTCATGCTCACACGCCACCGTTCACGCCGCGAGGCTTCCCTTCCCCTGAACGACCGACCCCCGGGACCTGAAGCCCGCGGGGGTCGCAGATGGAGGCGAAGCCGTCCTACCCGGCTCGCCGGGCTGGACCGCCAAACGGCATGACGTTCCCCCAGGGGTTGACGTGGAAGGTCCGCAGCTGTCCGTCCGGGCCCTTCAGCTCGACGGAATACATCGTGCCACGCCTCCCGGTGAACGGGAGCACCCGCTCCACCGTGAAGCCCTTCAGGTTCTGATCAGCGTACTGCTGGGCCAGCTCCTTGGCCTTCTCCTCCGTGATGGCCCCGGACTCGGTCGCGCCGCTCACCGCCGCCATGCCGGGGCAGTTCGACGCACCCACCCGGCCGCCCATCATCCCGTGACCCATCATCCCGCCGCCCATCATCCCGGCGCCCATCCCCGCCGCCATGGGGCCGTGCATGGGCCCGCGCATCGGGCCCGCCATCTGTGCTAGACCCTCGCCAGCCAGCACGAGGACCGCCGCCACCACCAGCGCCACGCTCAGGAACCGTTTCATCGTGTGTCCCTCCTCCTGTTTTCGTCGTTCTGACCCTCGCCTCCTTTCGGGAGCAGAACCCGTGCCAGCGCCACGGACGCCGGAAAGTGACGCCGAGCAAGGACTTCCAGGAATTGCGTCGGCGCGCGGCCTGGCCGGAATCGGCGAGATTGTCGAGGCGGTCGACATTCCTGTCGCGAGAGAGACGTCCACCCTTCTCCCTCCTCCACCACAGAGGAACAGGTCCTTGGCTGACAAGAGCCGCGCATCGGCGGGGACCAGGTCTCCCGCCGACAGGCGGATCACGTCGCCCGGCACGACCTCACGCGTGGGGAGCTCCTGCGGCGAGCCGTCCCGCAGGACCGAGGCGGTCTGCCCCACCTGCTCTCTCAGCCGTAGGGCCGCCTTCTGGGAGCGGTACGCCTGGGTGAAATGGTCCACACGACGGCGGACCTCCCCGACCGTCGGGCGCGGAGGCGCCCCGACGGCGCATAGATTGAGCGCCACGCTCAGCACCAGCATGACCGCGACGATGACGGAGCTGACGACCTGGCCGAAGGCGGCGGACACGCCCCTGGCCACGAGCAGGATCAGCACGAGCGGGTTGGCGAGATACCGCACGATCTCGCGGAGCGCCTCGAAGCGTCGCGGCGGGGCCAGCTCGTTGGGCCCCCAGTGCCTGAGCCGGAGCACGGCCTCAGGGGACGAGAGACCGTCCGTCGAGCCGCCGACCCGGGCGAGCGCCTGCTCGACGCTCCGCGTCCAGAACGGCGGCTCCGGGTGCAACCGATCGGCTCGCGGTGTCAGGCCCTCAGTCCCTCGACCACCGCCGTCAGATCAAGAGCCCAACGACGACGCCGGCCAGCACGGCCCCGACCAGTCTTCGGACGTCCTGGTCCATCAGAGACCGAAGAAATCGCTGAATCTCCACGCGCCCTCCCGGGTCCGTCGCTCAGGGTTCGCTCGTGTCCACCACCGTGACCTTGGCCGCCGTCATGCGCTGCCGTCCGCCCTCGCCCGTGATCGTCACCCACTCACCCGGCTTGACGTCCCAGGCGGGCAGCGGGGTCTCGACGTAATCTCCGATCCATCCGCTCGGCGCCGCGCCGGCCGCGCGCTTGAGACGGACGAACTCAGTGGATCGCGTCACCTGGATGCGCCGTTCGACGATCTGGCTCTGGCCGTTCTGGAGCAGGGGTCCCATGTCGCCGACCACGATCGTGCCCGCGGCCTGGTCGATGCTCACCACGGTGCCGGAGTAAGTACTCTTGGCAGCCTCGACCAGGCCAGCAGCGGCCAGCGCCAGGAGCCCCGCGCCCACGCAGCCCACGAGCCGGGCCTTCCCCCGCTTGCTCATCATCGCTCCCTCCTTGCCGGCGGCGTTACACACTATATCTTCTCCCTGCACCGCGCTAGTCAAGCGCCAAGGCGCCGAGCGGATACGGCTGCCCCGGCCCAACCGCCGCGGCCATCACGCGTCCGTCCCGTAGCGGAAGGCAATCAGGCGGTCGATGGCACGGCGGAGATCGGTAATCTCTCCCCGGCGCCAGCGGGACTCGGTCTTCCCGAGCTGCCTCGACAGCTCCCGGTCGGAGAAGACATCGAGGATCCAGCGCGAGAAGTCGCCACGTCCGGCGTGATGGCCCAGTACACCCTCGTCGACGACCGCCACCCTCCGGCGGAAGTCGTGCAGGCTCCGCGCCTCCGCAACCACCCGCCCGTCGGCGCCGCGGAACATGAAGCGCTCGGGAAAGGGCACCCGCGAGTCGACGTACTTCCTGAGATGCCGGACATGGGCCGTGTCGCGCGGCGCCGCCACGAACGTGAGCGGGGCCCCGTCGCCATCGGGCTCGATCAGCATGAACTCGCCCTCCGGCAAGTCGGGGAGCGCCGCCAGCGCGGCTTCGGCGCCGCGAGCCGCCCCGAGGCGGCAGCGGAGGAACTCCAGTTCCTTCGCCGCGGTCGTGCGCGCGAGGATGAACACGTCGAAGTCCTTCCCCACCGAGTCCCGGAGCCAGCTCGGGCGGTACGTGGCGAGACAGAATCCCCTGCTCTCGATGCCGATCACCTCGTCGGCGACGCCCCCGCGATGAAGCGAGTAGTGCGCCTCGTCGAGGATGACCCAATGAGGGAGCCCGCGGCGTCGCCGCGAGCCGCCGATCATTACGAGCGCCGCCTGGATCAGCTCGAGCTTCTGCGTATAGAGCAGGGCGGAGAGGTCGGCCACCACGCAGGCTGCCGGGTCCCGGCCGAACTGGTCGAGGGCCTCATCGAGTGAGGCGCGGTCCTGGATCTCCGCCCACGTCACGCCCGGCAGGCGGGCCAGCACGCGGTAATCACCCTCGGGATCGATCGCGCACACGGCGTACCGTGCGGCGCTGAGGCGCTCGATCAACGCCCCGGCCAGCCAGGATTTTCCCGAGGCTGGGTCGCCTTGAATCAGCACGTTGACGTCTCGCGCCGGAAGGGTCACCGGCTCGGAGGTCTCGACTACCCACCCCACCGCGATGCGGTGCCGGGACGAGTGGCGCCCCGACAGGAGGCCCTGGGTGATCGGGCCGGCGATGGCGGCGGCGACTCCCTCCCCATCGTCTCCGGCGAAAACCCAGTCGGCCCGCTCCTGGAGAGCCGGTACCGCGTTGGCCGGACAGGCGCGCCACCCGCAGCCCTCGAACAGCGCCACGTCGTTCTCCGCGTCCCCGAGGGCAAGCACGTCCTGGAATGACAGGCCGAGGGATCGCAGCACGCGCTCGAGGCCACTGCCCTTGGAGATCCCCGCCGGGAGCAGCATGAGCGCAGCGCGGTTGTAGACCACATCGCGGCTCACGCCCGCTATCTCCCTCCTGGTTCTCCTCGCCGTCGGGCCTCCCGTACTCCTCGCGATCTCTCCATAGGCTTCCCCTTCTCCCCGGGGTATCCTGGGGCAGTCGTGTCCCACCTGAGGCGTTTTCTCCGCGCGCGGGAAGCTTCCTTCGACGGCACTTGTCCCAACGCTCCCTGCGTTTCCGAGGGGTTGAGCCGGAGGCATGCCGCTTGCTGCATCCCAAGCCCGGGACGCCGACGACGGCGCACGGATCAGTCGTCGAACAAGCACATGAACGCTCAGGCACCGAATGGACTCGCCCACCGTCAGCCTGCTGGTCCTTGCGGGGCCACTGGGGGCAAGCGGGACGCCATGCCCTCTCGCAGAGGTCGCTGTCGCTGATCCTTTTCCGGAGAGCGCCATGGACATCGTGGTTCGCGGCATCGGGGACGACCTCGGGCCGGAGAAGGTGCTGTTGGTGCGGGAGCCGCGCGCAAGGCTCGACGCCATCGTCGTCGTCGACAACGTCGCGTGCGGGCCCGCCATCGGCGGTGTGCGCATGGCCCCGGACGTCACCGTCGACGAGGTCTTCCGTCTCGCCCGGGCCATGACGTTCAAGAATGCCGCTGCGGGCCTGCCGCATGGCGGCGGCAAGTCGGGGATCATCGCCGATCCGGGCTGTGCGCCAGAGGACAAGGAGCGACTGGTTCGCACCTTCGCCCGCATGATCCGGGGGCTCACGGAGTACATTCCCGGGCCGGACATGGGAACCAACGAAGCCTGTATGGCGTGGGTGAAGGACGAGATCGACCGGGCCGTCGGGCTGCCGCGCGTGCTCGGTGGCATCCCGCTCGATGAGATCGGGGCGACGGGGTTCGGCCTCGCCGTCGCCGCCGAAGTGGCGGTTTCCGATGCCAAGCTCGCCCTCGAGGGAGCGCGGATGGCGGTCGAGGGCTTCGGCGCGGTGGGCCAGCACGCCGCCCGCTTCCTGGCCCGGCGGGGCGCGCGGCTAGTCGCCGCCTCTGACAGTCGAGGAGCGATCCACAACCCCGAGGGACTGGACGTCGAGGCCCTCATCGCGCACAAGCGGGCCGGCCTCCCGATGGGCGCATTTCCCTATGGCCGGCCGATGAGCACCGATCAGTTGGTTGCCGTCGCGTGCGAGATCTGGATTCCCGCGGCGCGGCCGGACACGCTGACCGCGGACAACGTGGCCCGGCTACAGGCCAAGCTCATCCTTCAGGGCGCGAACATCCCGGCCACCGAGGCGGCGGAGGAGTGGATGCACGCGCATGGCATCCTGAGCGTGCCCGACTTCGTCGCCAACGCGGGCGGGGTGATCTGCGCCGCGGTCGAGTACCACGGCGGCACCCAGGCTCAGGCCTTCGCGGTCATCGAGGAGCGGATCCGGTCCAACACTCTGGAGACCCTCGAGCGCGCCAGGGCAGGCCACCTGCTCCCGCGCCAGGCCGCCATCCAGATCACACGCGTCCGGATCGAGGAGGCGATGCGCTACCGTGGGCACTGAAACGATGGTCAGATACGTGATGACCGTGAATCCTGTGACGGTCGGGCCCGACGCCCCGCTTCGGCAGGCGGTCAATCTGATGCGAGAAAGAAAGATCCGGCACCTGCCGGTGGTCGAGGATGGGGGGCGCCTGGTCGGGATCCTCACTGACCGGGACGTCAGGCATGCTGCCCTTGTTCCCGCGCTGGCCGAGCACCTCGCGTGGGAACCGCGCCGGCTCAAGGCCCTGAGGGTCAGGGATGTGATGACGTGGTCGGTCGTGACCACGCATCCCGAGGCGACGCTCGCCCAGGCCGGCATGACGATGTTCCAGCGGCGGATCGGCAGCTTGCCCGTCGTCGACAACGGCCGGCTGGTCGGGATCCTCACCGAGACCGACATCCTCGGCGCGCTGAGCGCTGGGAAAGAGACGGATCCCGACGCGTTCGTCTGGTGACGCGCCCTTGCGGGAAGGCCTGACACTGATCGCGCTGAAGGTGAATGCCTGATCGGGGCTCAGGGCTGGCAAGCCACGACGGCCCGAGCGTCGGGCGCGGGCGTGCGGCCGGTTCAGGGGCCCCATCCTCGAAGCCCGGCGAGGACCCGGTCGGGTAGCTGGGAGCGGTTGCCGGGGGTCACTTCCCACAGCAGGACATCGTTGCGCTGCTTGACCTCACCCTGCGTCAGGCGTTCACGAGCTCGCGCAGCCCCTTCCCGACCTTGAAGAACGGCACCTTCTTGCCGGGGACGCTCACGCTGGCCCCCGTCTTCGGGTTCCGGCCGACGCGGGCGCGGCGCCGCCGGATCTTGAAGCTCCCGAAGCCACGGATCTCGACTTTCTCGCCCTGGGCGAGGGCGTCGGTGATGGCCTCGAAAACCGTGTCGACGACGGCCTCGCTCTCCTGCTTCGTCAGATTGGCCCCCCTGGCCAGCTCATCGACCAGATCCGCCCTCGTCATGACCGGGACTCATTCGGCATGATCATCGGCGCCCCTCCCTGGCTCCACGCGAGCCCGCTCCACTGTAGCACTGCTGCGCCACGATGCGGTCACTTGAGATTCACTCCGTGCAGGCGATGCCAGGCCCAGCGCATGGCTCACGACGACTAGCGCGTGGGGAGAGATTTCCCTATCCGCGCCAGGAATCGCGCACCGCATAGCCCAGGGCCTCGAGGGCCCCGACCACGCGGCCGGGGGCGATGGTCGTCACTCGGATCACGGCCTCCCTCATCCCCGTCAAAGGACTCTTGAGCGTCATGATGCTGGAGATCATCGCCCCCGAGGCCTCCACGGCCTGGACCACTTGGTCGAGTGCGTGGGGCTCGCCTCCCAGCGCCACGTCGAGTCGGCTCGACGGCTCCGTGACGCCCATGGCCCTGACGAAGAGGTCCAGCACGTCGGTCTCGGTGACGATGCCGACCAGGCGACCATCCTGCGTGACCGGCAGCGCGCTGATCTTCTTCGTCACCATGAGCCGCGCGGCTTCCTCGACGGGGAACATCGGCGCGATGGTGATCACCGTCCGCGTCATGACGTCGGCCGCGAGGAGGCGCTCGGACACCCCCATTTCCGCGCCGCTCTGGCTCATGGCTGCGGACCCCATGGCTCCCTTGAGATCGCGGTCCGAGATGATCCCGATGAGGCTTCCCTGGTCCAGGACCGGAAGATGTCGGATGCCCCGCCGCCGGAGCAGCCGTGCCGCCTCTGAGAGCTCGGTCTCGGGACTCACGACCACGACCGCGCGCTGCATGACATCTTGGACGAGCATCACCGACCTCCCGAGTCGAGACAGGCCTCGAGCGGCGTCGGCGACTCTCCGAGCGCCGCGGCGACGCCCGGATGGACGATCCGGCCGCGCCACACGTTGACTCCCTTGGCCAGCTCCGCGCTAGCCCGAACGGCAGGGACGGCGCCCCGATCGGCCAGCTCGACCACATAGTCGAGCGTGGCATTGGCGAGCGCGAAGGTGGAGGTGCGCGGCACCAGCGCGGGCATGTTGGCGACCCCGTAGTGGACGACATCGGCGACCCGGTAGATGGGCTCCAGCAGCGTCGTTGGACGGATCGTGGCGATGCAGCCGCCTTGATCCACCGCCACGTCCACGATCACGGCGCCGGGCTTCATGCGCTCCACCATGGCCTGGGTGACGAGCACGGGAGCCCGAGCTCCCGCGATGAGGACGGCGCCGATGAGGAGGTCGGCGCGCTGAGTGACCTGGGTGATGTTGATCTCTCGCGGCACACCGATGATCATCGTCCGTTGACCGGCATCGGCTATGTCCGCCTCCTGGCCTGTGCCTTCCCCTCCCGGAGGGACCGGGGCTTCCGCGCCCAGTCGAGGAGCTTCTCCAGGGGCCACGCGTTGATCACCTGAGCCGGCTCGATCCAGGCGCGGCGGGCGGTGGCAACGCCGAGGTCGATGTTGTCCAGATGAGCCAGCAGATGCGTGTCCGTGTTGATCGCCACCAGCACGCCCAGCTCGGCCGCCCGCCGCGCGTGCGCGTCGTTCAGATCGAGCCGCTCCGGGTAGGAGTTGACCTCCATCGCCTTGCCGTGGCGCCTGGCCACTTGGAAGACCTGCTCCAGATCCACGTCGTACGGCTCCCGCTCGCCGATGAGCCGGCCCGTCGGATGGGCCAGGATGTTCACGTAGGGGTTCGCCAGGGCCGCGCAGATCCGCCGGGTAATCTCCGACTTCGGCTGCTTGAAGTGCGAGTGGACGGCCCCGATGACGATATCCAGCAGGGCGAGCAGGGTGTCGGGATAGTCCATAGAGCCGTCCGGGAGGATATCGCACTCGCTGCCGGCCAGGATCCTGATGTCCCGATGGCCTTTCTGGACCTCACGGATCTGCTCGACATGGGCGCGCAGCTCGTCGGCGGAGAGCCCGCGCGCGACCGTCGACGAGCGGCTGTGATCGGATACGACGACGTACTGGTATCCGCGCGCACGCGCCGCCTCCACGAGCGCCTCGATGCTGTGATGGCCGTCGGAGGCATCGGTGTGGGCGTGGAGGTCGCCGCGGATGTCGCCCACCTCCACCAGCCGGGGGAGCTTGCCTTTGAGCGCGGCCTCGACCTCGCCCGTGTCCTCCCGCAGCTCGGGGGGGATCCACGGAAGCCCGATCGCCGCGTACACCTCCTCCTCGGTCTTGCCTGCCACGCGCTGTCCCGTCGCGTCGCTGAAGACCCCGTACTCGGAGATCTTGAGCCGCTTCTTCACCGCCATCTCGCGGATCCGGATATTGTGCTGCTTGGAGCCGGTGAAGTACACGAGCGCGGCGCCGAAGGTCTCGGGCTCGACCACGCGCAGGTCGATCTGGATGCCTTCGCGATGGCGCACGGAGGCCTTGGTGCTGCCCCGCTCCAGCGCCTCGAAAATCTGTGGAAGGCCCGTGAAGGCGTCCATGACCTTCTCGGGCTTCGAGGAGGTGACGAGGATGTCGATGTCGCCCACCGTCTCCTTCCGGCGGCGGATCGATCCGGCGAGACTGATCTGCTTGACTTCCCTGAGGCCCTCCAGCGCGCGGGCGAGCTCCTCGGCGAGGGGCAGCGCGCGGCCGAGCGGCATGCGCTGCTGGCCCTTCTTGATCACCGTGATGCCTTTGAGGATATTGGCCTCGGTCTTGGCCTGGATGCCGGGCAGCCCGCGAAGCCGTCCCGCCTTGGCCAGCTCCTCCAGCTTGCCGACATCGCGGACCCCCGCCTTCTCGTAGAGGAGCTTGGCCGTCTTGGGGCCCACGCCCGGGACGTTCATCAGCTCGACCACGCCGCGCGGGATCTCCTTCTGGAGCGCCTCCACGTCCTTCATCCGTCCCGTCCGGAGGTACTCCGCGATCTTCTCGGCCAGGTCCTTGCCGATCCCGGGAATCTTGCCGAGCCGCTCCTCCCTCGCGACTACCTCGATGTCTTCACCGAGGCTCTCGACGCTCTGGCCGGCGCGACGATAGGCGCGGATGCGGAACGGATTGTCCCCCCGGATCTCCAGCAGATCGGCCATCAGATCGAAGAGACGGGCCACCTCGAAGTTCTTCATGCCCGATTCAGCGATCGCGCCACCGCACGAATGCGGCCACCACGAGAACCACGACTGCGGCCGCGATCAGCCAGTGGTCACGCACTGCCTCGACCACTTCACGCTATCCCGATCCTGGCCAGCTCGGTCAGCCGCGCCCGGAGATCCATGAGCGGTCGTCGGCCCTCACTGCTGGCGCGCCGGCCTTAAGAGCATCACCGATGCCTGGGCCTTCCTCATGACCTGCTCGGCGTGGCTGCCGAAGACCGCGCGGCTCAGCCCGCCCCGCCCGGTCGCGCACACCGCGATCAGATCAGCGCCGAAGTCCTCGGCCGCGCGCAGGATCTCGCTCACGGGGTCGCCGAATCGTACCACGCATTCCACGGGGGTCTCGGCGAACTGCACCTCGACCACATGCAGATAATCGAGCCCCTCGCTCCGCAGCCGCTCCATCTCCTGGTCCGCGTAGGCGACGACTCGGCCCCCTTCGT
>Ga0137368_10005519_pt1 | contig 13369 bp, 6 predicted proteins | sample SagtaG_13_FD_104917 | JGI IMG/M metagenome (GOLD analysis project Ga0137368, IMG submission 104917) | Vadose zone soil microbial communities from Sagehorn Ranch, Mendocino, California, USA - Sage1_L_100_16 metaG | ecosystem: Environmental > Terrestrial > Soil > Vadose zone | place: USA...
ATTTTTATGGCGGGCCGGTCTGGAAGGCACATCGCGAAGCGGCCAACGCCACCATGATCGATTCCGATAATGTGTTGCTCTTGCATCCGGCAACCGCAACTTCGGGATTCTCGTTTGGAAATAAGGAACGTCCTCGAGCGGGAGCAAACGAGGCCCGGAGGGAACTGATTGTGGCGACGATCTATTGTTTCGATGCGCCGATGGATGCACCCTTCGTTGAGTTTTTCGAGAGAACAGTGAAACCGGCCGTGATCGGCTCAGGCGCAACGGTCCTGGCGTTTTTGGTAACCGAGCACAGCGAGAACACTTTTCCCGCGCTGCCAGTGCGGGAAGGCGAAAATGTTTTCGTCTGGTTCGCGCGCTTTAACGACGCGGCGGCATATGAACGTCACATTGCCGCTCTGACCCAGTACCCGCGTTGGCGCGGCGAAATTTTGAAGGAACTCGCGCGACGCCTGAAGCGAGAGCCGGAGATTTTGAAATTATCGCCGACGACGCGCTCGCTTTTGTAAAAGCGGCCAATTTTTCGCGCTGCGAAGATCGTTATCATTTCGGCGCTCCCTCCTCGGTATTCAATTCGAAATTAATTTTTACGTCGTAATGATCGCCTTTGATTAGACCAGCTGGCGGCGGATCAACCTCGGTGACTTGTTTCGCAACCGCGGCTACTGATTCATTTACGACGACGTTCTCGGATGGCTTAATGATTTCGAATTTGGAAACGCGCCCGTCCTTCTCGATGCGGACTTTGACTAGAGTCGAGATCTTGGTGCCAGTGGCGATGTTAGTCGTCGGCTGGACCCATGCACTGTAAAAACGATCGTGCAGCATGTTGCCATACCAACCAAACTCCGACGCGCTGTTTCCACCGCCTGCACCGCCGCCTTTGCCCGTTGAACCTGTTTTTCCGCTGTCGCTCTGAGACTCAGACCCATTTTTTGCCAGCGCCTTCTTCTCATTTTTCTCTGACTTTTCACTCGCTTTCGCCGCGCTCGGTTTCGTTTTCGGCGATGGTTTAGGAGACACCTTCGTTAATAGCGTTTTCTTTGGAGATGGTTTTGGGATTGGTTTTGGCGTTGTCTTCGGTTTCGGTGTGGGAGTTGCTGTTGGCTTCGGAGCGGGCGTCGTTGCAGGTGTCGGCTTGGGAGTCGGCGACGGCAATTCGATTTCGCTTTTGGCTGTCGTTACGACAGGTTTGTCCGAGTCCGCTTCATTATCTTTCGACGGTTTCGCTTCAGCCGGAGGAGTCGCACGCTTCGCTGATGGCGGCGCGTCGTTTTCCGATCCGCCAGTCGCGAGACCTTGAGCGTTAGCTAACCAAACGATGCTCTCCGGACTTGACGAGGCCCTGGCTGCCAGACTCCAGCGAATGAGCCCCGCGATTAGCGCAACGTGCGCGAGAGCAATTAGGACAACGTTTCGCCAAAAACGGCCAGTCTTCGCCATTTATTTTGGTTCAGCCCTGGTGGCGATGCCGAGCTTGGTGATTCCCGCCCGTTGCAGAGCATCCATTAGCCCAATTAATTTTTGCACGGGCAATTGGCGATCGGGTCGAATCACGATGGCGACATCCGGATTCTTCTGTTTCAACTCGCTCAGTTGTACCGTGAGTGTTCCCAAATCGACTACCTGATTACTAAAACGGATCGTCTCGGCGCGATCAATCGAGACGGTTTGCACTTGTGACTTATTGATCGGCGGATTCTTCGCGCTGCTGGATGGGATCACCAGGTTCATGCTGCTTTCGAGCAGCGGCGTGGTGATCATGAAAATGATGAGCAGCACAAACGCGAGATCGAGTAGCGGCGTGACATTGATCTCGCTCAGGGTGGAAAGACTCTGGCGCTGGGAGTAGCGTCTCATCTGTTCCCCATTGGACGTTGGGCGTTGAACGTTGAGCGTTGGACGTTGCATAGCGCGATTGAAAAACCCCCAACGCTCAACTTCCAACGCTCAACGCTCAATAACAGAGGCGTGCTCATCTCCGCAATGCGGCCTCGCGCGAGCCGTGATCGACATACTTATGCTCGAACTCGGATGCGAGCTCAGCAGCGAAGTTGTCCATTTCCACGATGATGCCGCGAATGCTGGTGACGAGAAAGTTGTAACCGAACATCGCCGGGATAGCGACGCAAAGTGCGGTGACCGTAGTGATAAGCGCGCCAGACACGCCGGGCGCCATCGCGACCAGGTTCGGCGAGCCGGCTTCGGCAACGCCGGTGAACGCGTCCATCACGCCCCAAACCGTGCCGAGCAACCCGAGAAACGGCGAGCCGCTCACAGCAGTGGCGAGTAAAATCATTTGGGACTCCAGTGAAAGCGCGGTCTCGCCGACGGCGCGTTCCATTGCCGCGTTCACCGCTCCCATTTGTGCCGGTGAAATTTTGTCGGCGATTTCGAGGCGCGCACGAAACGTATCATCCACTTCCGGCGAGCCGAGCAGATGAAAGGTCATTTCCTCGCACCCGGCGCGATACACATTAAAAACCGGCGAGCCTGGAAACCGCGCGTTTTTCTCGAACAAGCGCAGTGGTTGCCGATCTTGCCGGAACGCGGCAAGAAAACGTGCGTTCTGTTTTCGGGCGAAACGGATCACGCGCAGTTTCGTGATCATGATTGACCAACTGAAAATCGACACGACCGCCAGAAGAGTGAGAACGAGCTTGCCTGCGATCGTCGCGTGATCGAAAGCAAACAGGAGACCGCCGCCGGCCGCTACGATTTCCGGAACGAGCATTCCCGCGTCACCGGCATAAGTAATAACGCCGTTTCGCGGAAACGAAAGAAAGATTCGACTCCCAAAGCACGAATTATATTTTACCGTCGTCTTCCTCGGAAAGGTCGGTCGCGATTTCGCAGCGGCAACAAATGCGACGCCGATGGCAATAAGAAAGAATGAAAAGAATTGGCCGCGCGTGAACGGGCCAATCAACTCGGCGTCGGGTTCGCGGAAATTTTCGATCACAATCCGGAAAACCGCGTAGCAGATGAAAAACAGTCCGGTAAGAACTCCATTCGTCTGGCGGGTGCGCGTCCGCACAAACCACAAAATGAGGAACAAAACGATTCCTTCGAAAAATGCCTCGTAAATCTGCGACGGATGGCGCGGTGAAAGAATTGAGCGCAACGCGGTTGCTACTTGTGGCTGAGTATGCACCGCACCGATAATCGCGTCCGGCGTCGTGAGCGACCGATCAATCTGCGCGCACGCCGCAATTGCACGATCGGCTTCCTGCGGGTGATCGAGCAGTTCCTTTGGGAATTGCATTGCCCAGGCAACATTCGTGATCCGTCCATAAAGCTCGCCGTTGATGAAATTAGCGCAGCGCCCGAAGAACAAACCGATCGGCGCAGTAACGACCAGATTGTCGCCGAGGTTCGTCCACGAGATTTTGTGCCGGTGCGCGTAGTAAAAGGTGAACAGTAACAGGCCAAGCATCCCGCCGTGGCTGGACATGCCGCCCTCCCAGACGCGCAAGATCGACAGCGGCTCGCGCAACATTTCTGGTTTATAGAAGAAAACGTAGCCGAGGCGTCCGCCAACGATCACGCCAAAGAGCGCGCAGCCGGTGATGAAATCGCCTACCCGTTGCGGAGCCAGATCGGCATACCCGCGTTTGGCCAACCAAAGGAAAACGAGATAGCTGGAGATGAAAGCGAGCACATAAGCCAACCCATACCATCGCGGCCCGACATTGTCGTAAATCCGAAAAATGATCGGATCGAGGCTGTGCAGGTAGTAGGCGAGCATTCGGTGTGGTGGCGATTGTCCGCGACGTTCTCAATTTGCGCAATCAAACTGTAGCCGCTTCGCTGCGCGAAGCGTGCCTCGTCGCCCACAGGGCGACGGCTACAGAGCGCGCGATCTCTTCAACACCTTTCGCAAAAACGGCGCGGTACGGCTGACGCGGTTCTTTGCGACTTGCTCCGGCGTTCCGCAGGCGACCACTTCGCCGCCAGCGTCACCTGCCTCAGGGCCAAGATCGACAATGTAATCGGCTTCTCCGATCACGCTGAGATTATGCTCGATCACAATCACGGTGTTGCCTTCGTCCACGAGCCGATGCAGCACGTTGAGAAGCAGCTCAATGTCGGCCATGTGCAGGCCAATGGTCGGCTCTTCCAGTAAATACAGTGTAGAACCCGGCTTGCGCATTTTTCGGATCCGCTCGTTCGCGGCACGGCTGACTCCGCGTTTCAATTGCGTCACCAGCTTGAGCCGCTGCGCTTCGCCGCCGCTCAACGTCGGGCTCGGTTGCCCCAGCTTGAGGTAACCAAGTCCGGTATCCACCAGCAGCGAAAGCGGCCGCGCGATTTTCGGATGCGCCGAAAAAAATTGCGCCGCTTCTTCGATTGTCATCTCCATCAAGTCGCCGATGGATTTTTCGTTGTAGAGAACCTCCAGCGTTTGCGGGTTGTAACGCCGGCCGCGGCAATCTTCACACGGCACATAACTGCGTGGTAGAAAATTCATCTCCAGTTTGATCACGCCCTGACCCTTGCACGTCTGGCAACGGCCGCCTTCCGCATTGAACGAGAATCGGCTCGCCGAATACCCACGCACACGCGAGACAGGCAGTTGCGCGTAGAGATTTCGAATTTCATCGAACACTTTCACGTAGGTGCCCGGCGTCGAGCGTGACGTTTTACCGATGGGCGATTGATCGACTTCGTAAACGGCTTCGATCTCTTGCGCGCCGCTAACAAGTTTGAATAGATCGCCATTCCCCGCGCGTTTCCTCTCTTCGAGCTGATCGCGCATCGCAGGCCAAATGACGTCGTGCATCAATGTGGATTTGCCGCTGCCGGAAATTCCCGTGATCACCGAAAGCCTGCCGACCGGGAAATGAACATCGATGCCTTTCAAATTATTCGCGCACGCGCCTCTGATTTCGATCCAGTCTTCGACGTTGCTCAGTAATCGGCGCGATCCACGGATGGGATGACGCAACGGCGTTTTGAGGCAGCGGGCGGTCTCGGAATTTGGGTTCTTCTCGATGTCGCGCAGCGTTCCAGTTGCCACGACTTCGCCGCCATGAATCCCAGCGCGCGGCCCCAGATCAACAATGTGATCCGCACGCTGAATTGTCTCCTCATCGTGCTCGACCACGATGAGCGAATTGCCTTTGTTCCGCAGCGCGGTGAGCGTTTCGAGCAAGCGCAGGTTGTCGCGTGGATGCAAACCGATGGTCGGCTCGTCCAGCACGTAAAGGACGCCGCGCAAGTTTGAGCCAAGCTGCGCTGCGAGTCGGATTCGCTGTGACTCGCCGCCGCTCAGTGTCTTTGCGGAACGCCCGAGCGCCAGATAACCGAGCCCGACCGTTTGCATGAAACGCAACCGCTGTTGAATTTCTGGGACAAGACCGGCTGCGATTGTTTGATGCGTACCTTTGAATCTCAACCGGTCGATCGTGCGCGCAGCTTCGGTGGCCGAAAGATTTGTGAATTGATCGATGGTATAACCTTGTACACGCACGTGACGGGCAACGGAATTTAAACGCGAGCCGTGACAACTCGGGCATTCGCGTGCTTCGCCTTCCTCGATCCACTCCGATTCGCGTTCAGCGGCCAGTTCGCTTTCAAGAACCGATTCGCCGTCACGGCTCGCGGCCGTTTGGAAATCCTGATCCCAAATTTCGCCGAACCCGCCGCATTCTTCGCACGCGCCGTGAGGCGAATTAAATGAAAACAAACGCGGATCGAGTTCCTCAAACGCTCGGCCACAACCGGGGCAGCTCATCTCGGTGCTCATCACGGTCAGCCGTTTTTTTGAATCGAGCAGGCGCGCAGTGCCGCGTCCGATCTCCAGTGCACGCCTGGCAACGTCGCGTGCGTTCGCGATTCGCTTCCGATCAATCACGCCGACGACCACGTCGATGGTGTGCTCTTTAAAACGTTCCAGTTTTTGAAATTTAGCGACCGGAAGCGGGCGGCCATCGACATAGAGCGTGTCGAATCCCTGGCGTTCCGCCCAGCGCGCGACATCGGTATGAAAACCTTTGCGCGCTTTCACCAGCGGCGCGAGAACCTTCAGCGGTCCGCGCTTCTCGGCCGCTTCGATCTGTTTTACAATCGATGCCACGCTCTGTTTTGTGACCGGTAAATCACAGTCGGGACAAAATTGCGTCCCGGTTTTCGCGAACAACAGCCGAAGGAAATGGTAAACTTCGGTTACGGTCGCAACCGTCGATTTGCCTCCACCGCGCGTGACGCGTTGTTCAATTGCCACGCTCGGCGGCAATCCGCTGACCAAATCAACATCGGGTTTTTCGAGCTGCTCGACGAATTGCCGCGCATACGGCGACATGCTGTCGAGAAAGCGGCGTTGTCCTTCGGCGAATAAGATGTCGAACGCCAGCGTCGATTTGCCGGACCCGCTCAAGCCGGTGATCACGACCAGCTGCTCCCGCGGGATTTTGACGTCGATGTCCTTGAGATTGTGCTCTCGTGCTCCGTGAACGTGGATAGCGCCGTTGCGGACATGAATTCGAAATCGAGGTGTTTCTTCAGCGGCGCGCGCTAATTCACCGCCGTCATCCCGAGCGAAGTCGATGGATCCCGCAGGACTACCTTCTCGGTTCCGCCACGGGATCCCTCGACTTCGCTTCGCTCCGCTCGAGATGACATTGCGTAGAAATTTCCCGGTGTGTGAATGCTCGACGCGCGCGATTTGTTCCGGTGTTCCGGTCGCCACAACTTCGCCGCCTGCGTCGCCAGCTTCCGGGCCGAGATCGATGATCCAATCAGCGCACTTAATGACTTCCAAGTTGTGTTCGATGACCACGATCGAGTGTCCGCGATCAACGAGCCGCTGAAATAATCGCAGCAGCATCGCCACATCATCGAAATGCAGTCCCGTAGTCGGCTCATCGAAAATAAATAAATTGCCAAGTGCTCGACCATTTGGGCGTTCGACGTTTGGCGTTGGGCGTTCGGCATTTCCTGCGGCTGCCAAGTGCCCGACCAATTTTAGACGCTGCGATTCACCGCCAGAGAGGGTGTTCAACGGTTGACCGAGCCGCAGGTAACCGAGCCCGACTTCCTCGAGCACCTTCAGTCCGGCAGAAATTTCCGCCGCGCTCTCCTCGCCGATCTGCGCGAAGAACTGAATCGCTTCGTTAACCGTCAACTCCAAAACGTCGTGAATCGATCGACCTTGCAGCTGAACCTTTAGAACGTGTGGCTGAAATCTTTTCCCTTCGCACTCCGCACAACGCACGTAAAGATCGCTCAAAAATTGCATCTCGATCTTTTCATAGCCTGTGCCCGAGCAACGTTCGCAGCGCCCGCTGCCGGAATTGAACGAGAACGCGCCTGCGGTGAGTCCCTGTGCCATCGCTTCCGGCTGCGTCGCGAACAATTCACGTACGCGATCAAACAGACCGAGATAGATAATGGGAGTTGATCGCGGCGTGCGCGCCAGCAGCGCCTGATCAACCATCATGACGTTACCGATCCGATCTGCGCCGATCACTGATTTGCATGCGCCCGGCTTCTGGTCTGACGATTGTCCCCTCGCACGCAAGAGATTCCGGTAAAGCACATCGTGAATGAGCGTGGATTTGCCGGAACCGGACACGCCGGTCACGCACGCGAACACACCGAGTGGTAGATCGAGGTCGATGTTCTTGAGGTTGTGCTGCTCCGCACCAGTGATCTTGATCGATGAAGTCGATTTACGGCGCGATTTCGGGATCGGAATGGACTTCGTCCCAGTGAGGTAGTCACGCGTGAGCGAACGGTGTTGTAAGGCAAGCGCATCGCTTGCACCCCTCGGGTTTGGCAGGCGCAGCGCCTGCCCTACAAAATTTTCTATTGGTCCGTTCCACACCAATTCACCGCCTTGTTCGCCACGGCCCGGGCCGAGATCGATCAAATTATCGGCCGCGCGAATGATCTGTTCCTCGTGCTCGACCACCAGTAGCGTGTTGCCTTTGTCGCGCAAATTGTGCATCACGCGAACAAGCTGGCCAACATCGCGCGGGTGAAGCCCGATGCTTGGTTCGTCCATCACGAAGAGCGTGTTTACCAGCGATGCGCCCAAGCAGGTTGTCAAATTCACGCGTTGGACTTCGCCCCCGCTCAACGTGCGCGTCGAGCGATGGAGTGTGAGATAACCGACGCCGACTTCGCAAAGATAGTTCAGGCGCGAGCAGATTTCATCGCGCAACATCTGGGCGGTCTTGTCGGTAAGTGAAATGTCAATCGCGCGCAGAAAATCGCGTGCATCGGAAATTGAAAGCGCTTGGAATTCTGGAAGCGTCACCTGTAGCGGCGCTTTGCGAGCGCCGTCTCGGCGGTCATAGACCGCTGCTACAATCTTGTAATTGAGGACGTCCGGCTGATATCGTCCGCCGTTGCATTTTGGACACGTGACGTAGGCGCGATAGCGACTCAGCAAAACGCGCACATGCATCTTGTAAGTCTTGCTTTCAAGCCAGCGAAAGAAGCCGCGCACGCCGTACCAGCGATCGTGTTCGTAATCTTCTTCGGTGTATTCGCCCGAGCGTTTTTCGCCTTCGATCACGAAATCCTGATCCACCTTGGGCAGTTCTTCGAAGGGAACCTTGATGTCGATTTCTTTGCGGGCGCACGCCCGGAGCAAGTCCTTCTGCGATTCGCCAAACTCTGCGCCGCGAAAAACGCGCACCACGCCTTGTTTGATGGTCAGCCGGCGATCGGGAATCGCCTTGTTGAGGTCGATCGCGATCGTCCGACCAAAGCCGCGGCATTCCGGACATGCCCCAAGCGGATTGTTGAAACTGAAAAGCCCCGGCGTCGGCGGACGAATATCCAAATCACACCAGGCACAATGCCAGCCGGTCGAGAAGGGAAGAACCGTAGTGGCGGCCGTGGCGGCCGCAGTCTCCGAGGTCGCAGGCGACACCTCTGCCTCTACGGTTGCAATGACATTTACTTTCCCTTTTCCAAAACGCAGCGCCGTTTCGATGGCTTCGACGAATCGCGCGCGGTTTTCCTCGGTGATCGCGATGCGATCCTGAATGACTTGGACACGGGCGCCGAGTCGTTTGACTTTTGGATCGGCATCCACGCGCACGATTTGGTTGTCGATCCAGACGCGCAAGTAACCCTGCTGTTGGAGGAAATCGAAAAATTCCCGCGGCTCAGTTTTTGGAGGAACAGAAACCCAGAACGTGATCAGCACAACGTTCTCGCTGGCGAGGTAGGGGCGATTGACCCCAATCGCCCGCGGGCGGTTCGGTGAACCGCCCCTACCTTCGAAATGACGGAAAATTTGGTCTGCGATCGACTGCGCGGTTTCCAGGCGGATCTCGCGGCCGCAGCTTGGACAAAATGCTTTCGCGACGCGCGGCCACAACAACTTCAAATAGTCATTGATCTCTGTCATTGTGCCGATGGTCGAACGCGATGTCTTGACAGGGTTGGACTGCTCGATCGCAATTGCGGGCGGAATGCCGCGGATGTCGTCCACACGCGGCTTGTCCATGCGGTCGAGGAACTGCCGCATGTACGGACTGAATGTCTCGACGTAACGCCGCTGGCCTTCGGCATAAATTGTCTCGAAGGCGAGCGATGATTTACCGCTGCCACTGGGGCCAGTGACGACGGTCAGTTTCCCCAGCGGCAGATCAACATCGATGCCCTTGAGATTGTTCTGGCGCGCCCCACGGATTTCGACGCAATCATTCCGCGCTGGCGCGGCAATGGCTTCCTTTTTCCCAATCTTCGAACCCACTGGAAATATTCGCTGCCAGTCAAGCAGTTCGCAAATCTCTTTGGCTCAAAACGTACGTCATCCCGAACGAAGTGAGGGATCTCGCCCACGAAGTTTGCGGCACGCCGCATAGTGAGCGTGATCAATCACCCTGTGAAAGCTCCCTCGCTCCGCTCGGGATGACGGGATGTTTATTCCTTAAACCGGGCGGCGACTCGTTCGCGCTGCTTGAGAAGCTCGTCGGGCACAACGCCGCCCAGCGAATCGAAGAACTTTTTGTGCTCGGCCAATTCTTTCGCCCATTCTTCGTGATCGACTCCGAGAATTTCGGCGACACATTTGTGATCGATATCGAGCTCGGCGAGATCGAGATCGTGCGGGCTCAGCAACCAACCGATCGGCGATTTGAGTCCGCCGCCGGTGCCTTCGCAGCGATCGATGATCCATTTGAGGACGCGCATGTTTTCGCCGAAACCCCGCCAGAGAAATTGGCCCTTCACACCTTTGCGAAACCAGTTCACGCCAAAAATGCGCGGTGGATCAGTCAGGCGTTTTCCAATGTCGAGCCAGTGCTGGAAGTAGTCGCCGATGTTGTAGCCGCAGAACGGCAGCATCGCCATCGGATCGCGACGTACCTGGCCAACGGCGCCAGTAGCGGCCGCGGTTGTTTCTGACGCCATGGTCGCGCCCAAGTAAACGCCATGATTCCAATCGAACGCCTGATAAACCAGTGGGACCGTATCGCTGCGGCGGCCGCCGAAAATAATGGCGCTGATCGGGACGCCTTCGCCTTTTTCCACATCGGGGTCCAGCGCCGGGTTGTTGCGCATCGGGGTGGTAAACCGGCTGTTTGGATGCGCGGCCTTTTCCTTTGAGTCCGGCGTCCAATCATTCCCGCGCCAGTCAAACGCATGCGCGAGCGGTTTACCGTCTTTACCCTCCCACCATACGTCGCCGTCATCGGTGAGGGCAACATTTGTGTAAATTGTGTCGTGCGCGATCGATTTCATCGCGTTCGGATTCGATTTGTAATTCGTGCCGGGCACGACGCCGAAGTAACCGTTCTCCGGGTTGACCGCATACAGCTGGCCGTCGCGAATCTGCATCCAGGCGATGTCGTCGCCGACGGTCGTGACCTTCCAGCCTTTGAAATGTTTCGGTGGAATCAGCATCGCGAAATTTGTTTTGCCGCACGCGCTCGGAAAGGCCGCCGCCACATAGTGCTTCTTTCCTTCGGGCGACTCGACTCCGAGGATCAACATGTGCTCGGCCATCCAGCCTTGGGTGCGCGCCAGATACGAACCGATTCGCAAAGCGAGACATTTTTTGCTCAGCAAAACGTTGCCACCGTAGCCGGAGCCAACGGAGATGATCGCGTTGTCCTGCGGAAAATGGCAGATGAAGCGGCGCTCGGGATTCACATCCAGCAATGAATGCACGCCGCGGTTCCACTCCGCGTTTGGATCGTCCCCGAGGCGCTTCACGGCGATCTCGCCCATACGCGTCATGATCCGCATGTTAAGCACGACGTATTTTGAATCTGTGATCTCGAAGCCGACTTTCGTTAGCGGCGAATCCGGCGGCCCCATGATGTAAGGAATGACAAACAGGGTGCGCCCGCGCATCGCGCCTTTCAACAGGCCGCGAAGTTTTGCGTACGTTTCTTTCGGCTCAGACCAATTGTTGGTTGGACCGGCTTCTTCTTTCGTCGGCGTGCAGACGAAGGTGAATTGCTCGACTCTCGCGACGTCGTTCGGGTTTGAGCGATGCAAATACGAGCGCGGAACCTTCTTCTGGTTCAACTCGATCAGCACATTTTGTTTGAGCGATTCCTCGATCAGGAACTCATTTTCCCGCTCCGAGCCGTCGCACCAGAAAATGTTTTCCGTTTGTGTGAGGGCGGCGATTTCGCGCACCCAATCAAGCACCGACTGGTTCTGCGGCATTGCGTCACCGATCCCATTTGGCGAGAATATGGCGGGCGCGATGTTTTTCATAAATCGAAGATGTCCATCTTAACCACGAATGGATACGAATAAACACGAATTGGAAGAAGCCATGAAAGTCGTTGCCAGTTTGTTCGTGTCCGGTGGTGGTTATTCGTGATCGCTTCCTCGTTTCGCTTGCACAGGAGCAGTGCGCGGCATTAATTGAAAGCATGTTCGGGGTCACCACCTCCGATGACTATCGGCCGGTTGCGTGGATGGGCCGCTATCCCGTCGATGTGACCACGATGCTGGTGGGGGTGCATGTCGTGTGTGCGGTGCTGGCCTGTATCCTGACGGCAATTCCCGGCCTAGGTGGTACGCTCAATTATTTTGTTTTCGACAGCGCACGCATTTGGAATGGCCTGCAGATATGGCGACTCGGCACCTACGCCTTTGTGCATTTCCCCTCCGGGCTGCTGTGGTTCGCGATCGAGATGTATTTCCTGTTCGTCTTCGGGCGGGAAGTGGAACGTTTTGTCGGGCGGCGCGCCTACATTGCGCTCTACCTCGTTTTATTGATCACGCCCGCGGCGCTGCTCACGATCTGGGGCCTTTGGCAGCATTCCGCCCTCGCCGGTTCGCCAGCGTTGCACTTTGGAATCTTTGTTGCTTTCGCCACGATCTATCCCCGCGTCGAATTGTTTCTCCGGATCATGGCAAAATGGATCGCACTCATTCTTGTCGGGGTTTACACGTTCCAACTTCTCGCCTATCACGCGTGGAGCGACCTGGTCGTGGTCTGGGCAAGCATCGGCGCTGCGTTCCTTTTTATTGAATTTCGCGGGGCGGGGCCGGAACTCGCGTGGTGGAATACCTTGAAAGAACGCATTCGCCCCAGGCCGAAGTATCACGTGCTTCCAAAGCCGCGACCGCGACCCGGCAGTGACCGGACGGAATCGGACGATGTTTATTCATCGATCGATCCGATTCTCGATAAAATCTCCAAGTTCGGGATTGGGAGTTTAACGCCGAGCGAGCGGCGGCAACTCAATCGAGAACGCGAGCGGCTGCTGAAGAAATCGGAGTGATCCTGTAGCCGTCGCCCTGTGGGCGACGCAACGACCTGCCTGTTTAGGTCCTCACCGCAGCGCTTTGCACAGCGAAGCGTCTACACAATTAGCATTCCGTCTTTTCGAGACGTGACTCAATCGTCTCGCACAAAACGTGGAGCAGAAGCTGGTGCGCTTCCTGAACTCGCGCGGTGGAATCGCTGCGCACCAGAAGATCAACATCGGCCATGCCGATAGTTGATCCGCCGTCGCGGCCAACAAGCGCGATCGTTTTCAGGTTGCGCGCTTTCGCTTCCTCCAGCGCGCGCAGGACATTTTTCGACTTGCCCGAAGTCGTCAGGCAAATGAGCGCATCTCCCGGCTGACCAAATGCCGCTACCTGGCGTGCGAAAATTTCATTGAAGCCGTAATCGTTTGCGGCCGCAGTGAGAAGCCCGCCATCGCTCGCGAGACAAATCGCTGGCTGCGCCCGGCGGTCCCTGGCGAAACGCACTACGAGCTCAGTCGCAAAATGCGCCGCATCAGCCGCGCTCCCACCATTCCCGCAAACGAGCAATTTATTTCCGGCACGCAAACATTGCTCGATCAGATCGGCAGCTTCCACCATTTGGCCTTCGAGGCTCGAAAGTGAGCGGAGTGTTTCCGTCGCGGCTGCAATGGCGTCGCGAAATTGA
>Ga0137368_10005526_pt1 | contig 13363 bp, 10 predicted proteins | sample SagtaG_13_FD_104917 | JGI IMG/M metagenome (GOLD analysis project Ga0137368, IMG submission 104917) | Vadose zone soil microbial communities from Sagehorn Ranch, Mendocino, California, USA - Sage1_L_100_16 metaG | ecosystem: Environmental > Terrestrial > Soil > Vadose zone | place: USA...
CCGCCACCCGAGCCGCCGCCTCCGCCACCGGAGCCGCCTCCGCCACCTCCGGAGCCGCCACCCCCGCCACCCGAGCCGCCGGTCCCCACGGGGTTGCTCGAGCCGCTGCCGCTGGTCCCGGAGCTGTCGCCGCCGAAGCTGGTGTCGCCTCCGCCCAGCGGGCCCCCGAGGCCTCCGTTGTCCAGGCTGCCGTTCCCGCCCGGGTTCGCCACCGTGCCGTTTCCGTTGTTCCCGGCGACGCCGGCGTTGCCGTAGGCGCGCTCGTGCACGTTCGGGTACTGGCCGCAGGCGGCGGCGATCAGGGCCACCGCGGCCACGACGATCAGCGGGCGGGCGGTGCGTCTCATGGTTCCCAGCTCCCTCGGTTCCCTCGTGTGGGTGCGTCGAGTCGGTCTGGTCGTCTCGTCATGTCCTGACCGTTCCCCGGGCCATCCCCTCGCGCGCGGCCTGACGCATGCGCTGCAGCACCCCGCCGCCGGCACCGGAGCCTCCGGAACCGGCCGGCTCCCCGCGGGCCGCCGCGTTGCGGGCCCGGATCGCGGAGATCACGCCGCCGGGGCGGACGCCCTGGGCCTGTTCGAACAGGATCGAGCGCACCGCGGCGAGCGCCAGCAGGGCCACGGGCAGCACCAGCCAGGCGTACCAGGGGAACCTCACCGGCAGGATCCCCGACGGCGCCGACTGCTCCACGGGCGTCGTGCCGGAGTTGCCGCCGCCACCGAAGTCGGTGTTGCTCCCGCCGGTGACCGGCCCGGTCCCGCCGCCGGTGGAGCCGCCGGTGTCACAGCAGCTCGAGCCGCCGCCGGTGCTGGAGCCGCCGCCACCGCCGCCCACGGGAGGCGGGGGAGGAGGCGGAGGCTGCGTGGTGGGCTTCGGGGGCTTCGGCGAGTGGGGGGGCTTGGGCGTCGGCGACTGGGTCGGGGGCGGGGACGGCACCGCCTGCCGGTAGCTCACCGTGACCAGGGTCCGGCCCTTCGTCGAGTCGTACTCGTTGACGGTGGGGGTGGTGCTGTCGTCGCGGCTCGGGATCTTGAAGTTGATCTGGTAGTTCGAGTCGGCCGGCCCCCCGGAGCTCCGGGGCACGAACACGACGCCGTTTGAGGTGAACGGATCCGACGCCCATTCGGTGGCCAGCGGCGTGAGGTCGAACGTCCACGTGGGCGCCTCGGTGGAGTCGTCCACCTCGCCCTTCACGCACCCGGTGTCGGACCAGGTGGGCTTCGTGTCCCACAGCTCGGCCGCCCCCGCCGCCCAGATCTTGGTGGCCGGGCAGGCCTCGACGATCTGGCCGGAGGCGTTGTACTCGGGCTGCTCCGGACCGGTGGGGGCGGCCCCCTCCTGGATCTGAAGGACGAACTTCGTGATCGTCGCCCCGACCGGGACGCCGTGGCCGACCAGGTTGAAGTAGATGGCCGAGACCCGGTCCAGGTCCGACTGCATGATCGTCACCGGGATGGTGTCCTGCGCCTGGGGGTCGGGGAAGGTCAGCTGCTGGTTCACCGGGCCGGGGTTGACGTTCTGGTACTGCTGGTCCTTCCAGTACCACGAGGTGCGGTCGAACCCGTGCTGGTAGCAGAACTGGATCGTGGTGCCGGTGACCTTCGGGCAGTCCGTCGTGGGACCGGTGGGGAGCTCGGTGGGCGTCCCGCTGGGCGAGGGGGACGGCGACGGCGACCCGGAGCCCGCCCCGCCCGGGATGGGGAGGGTCGGGAGCGGCGAGGGCAGCGGCGGGAGCGCGGGGAGGGTCGGGTCCGGCGCCGGAAGAGGAACCTCGGCCGGCGCCGTGGGCGGCGGCGGGATCGGGTCGGCGGCGGCGGATCCCGCTCCGGCCAGGCCCACCAGGCCGAGGCCGAGCGCGACGATGATCGGTGCGGCGAGCAACGGCCGTTTCATGCTCCCCCTCTTCATGGTTCCCCTGATGTGCCTGATTGCGGGCCCCTGATCAGGCCGGGGGAGACCGCGCGGGCTCACGCGGGCACCCGGCTTCCTACGCTCGAGTAGCACTTTTCCCATCTCCGCGGCCCACAAACCGCCGTCCGAACGACGTCCGGCGGCCGCCCCGGACGCGCCCGAGGTTTCGGCGCCGGCCCGGGCGGGAATCGTGACCGCGCGATGTTCCGCCTGACCCGAGCGGGACGGGGGGGCGACTCCACGAGGGGGCCCGCCTTCACCGTGTCATCCGAAGCCCACCGCCAAGAACGGATCCGGGGCGCGCATCGGCGTGCCCGGGGCCGGCTGGCCGGCGCCGCCGTCGCGGCCGTGGCCGTCGTGCTCCTGGGGTCGGCCTGCGGCCAGTATGCGTACGCGCACCGTGATCAGACCACGCCCGTGGCCCAGGTCACGGCGCCGAGCACCGACCCGCAACAGCCGGCCACCCCCGCCACCACGTCCTCTCCGGGGACCGCGGACCGGTCCGCCGGGGCGACCGGCAAGACCCGCATCCCGCGCGCCGACGACGGGAAGACGGGGCCGAAGGGGGCCGACATCAGGGGCGGCACGAAGACCGTCGACCTCAGCAAGCGCTTCCGGTCCGGCAGCAACGTGGGAGTCCGCCGGACCGGCAAGGATTCGAAGGGCGGTTCGACGACGAACACGCGCGACTCCCGCAGGGACAACACCCGGACCGGGAAGGGAACCGGGACGAAGCGCGGCGACGGCGCGCATCCCGGGGCCGGCGACATCCAGGGACAGGTGCCCGGCCCCCTCCCGACGGGGTCCCTCGACCTGGCCCAGCTCATCTCGCAGGAGACCGAGCAGGGTGCGAAGTACAACTCGACGATCCTGCCGGAGGGCTTCCCGTTCACGATCTGCCCGGTGATGGGGCAGTACTCCTACTCCGACGACTACGGCGCGCCGCGCTACGCCGGCGGGTACCACCCGCACGCCGGCAACGACATCTTCGCGGACATCGGGACGCCGATCGTGGCTCCGTTCGCCGGCTACGTGGAGAAGGACGGGAACACCCTGGGCGGCAACGCCGTGAAGGTGACCGGGGCCCAGGGGTACGTGTACATGGCCCACCTGGTGGCCTACGGGATCACGGACCAGAACGTGAAGGCCGGCGACGTCGTGGGGTTCGTCGGGAACACCGGCGACGCCCAGGGCACGAGTCCCCACGACCACTTCGAGTGGCACCCGAACGCCGTCGCCTCCTACGACCGGCAGCTCGCCGGGACGAACGGGGCGGTGGACCCGTTTCCGTACCTCCAGGTGGTCTGCCCGCCCGACTGATCCCGCCGGCCGTGTGATCCTCCGGCCGGATTCCCCTCCTCCCGTGCGCCGCCTGCCCCGCTGCTACAGTCGCCGGACGTGAGCCGAAGCCGGTCCCGGCCCGCGCTATCGGCCGATCTCGCGGTGGCCTGGGCGATCGCCGCCGTCGTGGCCGTCGCCGTGGTTGCCGGGATGGATCCCTCGCCGTTCAGTCCGCCCCTGCTCGCCGGCGGCGGGCCCGTCGCGCCGCTCACCGGCCTGGCCCAAGGTCTCGGTCTGGGTGGGCTGTCCGGGCACGGCGCCGCGTTCGGTGGACTGGCGGTCATGGCGTTCGCCGTGGGGGGGTTCCTGTTCGGGCTGCGGGAGGCGTGGCGGGGTCGACTCTCGGTGCGGTTGGTGCTGGGTCTGGGGATCGCGTTCCAGGTGGCCGCTGCGGCGCTGCCGCTGCTGCTGTCGCGCGACGCGTACAGCTACGCGATGTACGGACGGATCGACGGTGTGTACCACGCGAACCCGTACGTCGTGACGCCCGTCCACTTCCGACAGGACCCCGTGTTCCCGTTCGTGGGCCCCGCCTGGCGGGACACGCCGGTGGTGTACGGCCCGGCGTTCACGCTCCTGACGGGGACCCTGGCCCGGGTCATCTCCAGCCCGGTGGGGCTGGTGTGGGCCTTCAAGGTCGTCGCCGGCCTGGCCGGGATCGCCACGCTGCTGCTGGTGGCGTGGGTGGCCCGGCGACTCTTCCCGGGGCGCGCCGCGTTCGCCGTGGCCCTGTTCGGGTGGAACCCCGCGGTGTGGGCCTACGCGGTCGGCGGCGGCCACAACGACATGCTGGTGGCGGTGTGCATCGCCGGGGCCCTGGCGGTGCTGGTGCGAGGGGGCGTGTTCGACTCCCGGGGCGAACGTTCGGCGGGACCGGCCGTCCACGAGCTGGCGGCGATCGGCCTGCTCACCCTCGGCGCGCTGGTGAAGGTGGGCGCCGGCCCGGCGCTCGTGCTGGCGATGGTGGGGACCGTTGCCCGCCGGCCCCGGGGGCAGCGGGCCCCGCTGCTGGCGGCCGAGGCGGCGGTGGTCCTGGTCCTGGTGGCGGTGTTCGCGGGGCCGTACTGGGACGCGGCGAACCCCACGCTCGGGCTGGCCGAGCTGTCGAAGCACCGTGAGTGGATCAGCCCGGGGAGGCTGCTCATGGCCACACTGGGAGGGCTCGGTGAACGGCTGTGGGGGGCCGGAGGCCGCACGGCGGTGGAGGCGGCCATCCGGGCGATCCTGGCGCTGGCGACCGTCGCCGCGGTGGTCGTGGTGGCCACCGTCGTGGCCCGGCGGGCGGCATCGGACCGCCCGAGCGTGGCGGCGGCCGGCGCGGGGTGGGGGTGGGGCCTGCTGGTCACGCTCCTCGCGTCCCCGGTGCTGTTCCCCTGGTACATGGCCTGGGTGCTCCCGGTGGCCTGGCTCCTGCCGAAGGGGGGGCGGCCGGTGGTGATCGCGATGTCCGCGCTGCTCGCGGCGACGCGCGCCGTGGCGGAGCCCCAACGGCTCCCCGACCTGTACCGAACGATCCTGCTCGTCGGGCACGACGTGATCGGGCCGCTGTTCCTGCTGGCTCTGGTGTGGACCCTCCTCAGGGTCCGCCGGATCGGGCGGGGGGACTCACCCCTGGAGGACCCCGCGCTCCCGGCCGGCGCCGAACCGTCGCCGCGCCAGGTAGCCCCCGCCGGCCACGGCGGCTGACAGGATCACGGGTACCGCGCCGGTCAGACGGACCCCGAAGCGGTCCACCAGCGTCCCGGCCAGGACCAGCGCGGCGATGCCGGTGGCCGGCGCGGCGGCTCCGGCGGTGGTCGTGGCTCGGCGGCCGGGCCCGAGCGCCGCGGCGGCCCATCCGAATCCCGCGACCCACAGGAGCGCCAGGGCGGCCAGCGACGAGAGGGCGATAACCCAGGGAGCTGTTGGCAGGACGGGATCGGGTGCCGGGGGGAGCGGGCCGGGGTGGAACGGGCTGTGCAGTCCCAGGGCCGCCACCCCGGGCGCGAGGAAGGCCAACTCGGTGCCGGGTCGGTGGAATCCGCGCTCGTTCATGGGCCGGAGCATCAGCGCCACCGGTGGGCGGGCCGCGTCGCGCAGGGCGGACCGGAGGTCATCCAGGTACTGCACCGACAACGCGTTGTGCAGCGGATTCCCGTTGAGGCTGGGCCGGCCGGCCACGTAGTCGGCGGGCCTTCCGACGAACAGGTGGACATCCCGGATCCGATCGGGCGGCAAGGCGGCGCGGATCTCGCTCCCGAACCGCGGGATCCCGAGCGCCGTGTGCTTCGGGTCGTCCACCACGAACACGATGGGTGTCCCCGGGGGCTGCTGCTGGACCACCGCCGCGGCAGCGGTGGCGGCGGCCATGTCCTGGGGGCGGATCGACTCCGCCGGATGCCACCAGGTGAGGATCGAGAGCGCGGCCACGGCGGCCGCGACGAGGACGGCGGCCGGGCGGCCCCACCGGGGACGAGCGCCCGGCCGTGCGGCTGCCGGCAGCCGTAGGGCGCCGCGCCACAGGCGGGCCACGCCGCTCGCCGCGAGGATCGGGATGGCGAAGCAGAAGGCCAGGAACCGAGCGCCGGGCAGGAGCCCCGTGGCCAGCGAGAACACGATCCCGGCGGCGGTCACGGCGAGCCAGGCCAGCAGGATCCTCCGACGGAGGCCGAGGGCCGTCTCCCCGGCCGGCGGGGCACGTTCCGTGAGCGCCCCGATCGCCGCGGGGAGCACGGGCGGCAGCAGCCGGACGGAGTTCGACCAGAACCTGCTGCGATAGAGATCGTGCAACTCGCCGGAGCGCCCGACCCGGCGGAGGAACGCGTCCTTCGACGTGTCCGGGTGGGCGATGGGCTGCACGCCCAGCCCGATCGTGGCCAGGAGTCCGGCGCCCGCCACGGTCGCCCCTCCGATGACCGCCGACAGCACCCGGCGCCCCTCCGAGCCGGGGGCCGCCACGGCCCGGAGCCCACCGGCGCTCCCCATAGCGCCCATCGCGACGGCGGCGAGCAGCACGAGGATCGCCAGGAGGAGGAAGGCGACGTGTGTCACCCCGGCGGCGCCCAGCAGCGCCGCGGCCAGGACCGTGCCCTCGGGCCGGCCGGCGACGAGGGAGGCCATCGCGGCCAGACACAGGACGCCCGCGGCCAGGCTGGCCAGGTAGCCGTTCGCCAGGGTCGCCGCGAACAGGCCGGCGAACAGGCCGGCCACCGCCCACACGGGGATCGCTGGCTCTGCCGGCCTGGCCTCCGGAGTGCCCGCACCCGTCGCCGCGCCGTGGCCTCCCGCCATGGCCAGGGCGGCCGCAGCGAGGCCCAGGGCGGAGGCCAGCGCCGCCCCCGTGGCCGCCACCGCCTGGGCCGGAGAGAGCCCGAGCGTCCCCTGCAGGAGCAGGATCAGGGCCGGGACCCCGGGCCGGTACCCCGTCGCGGACAGCCCGTCGCGGCCGGCGATGCGGGCCCACCACAGGTAGACCGGCGCGTCCGCGCCCACGGCGAAGCGGTAGCCCCGGATCACGTACGGGGCGACGTAGACGGCCAGCAGGACGAGCCCAAGGCCCGCGATCAGCCACAGGGAGCGCGCCCGGCCTCCGGCGTCGCGGGGGGACGCCCGGGCCGCGGCGGGTGAGGGATGGTCGGCCAAGCGGCCGTCATGCTACCGGGGCCCAGAACCCCGGACCCGTCTCGAAGGCGCCCGCGGGCGGCCCGGGGTGCGCGGGTGCGGCCGGACTTCGCTTGCCCCGGGAGCCGGGGGCTCGCATCCTTGGGACCGTGACCGAACGGATCCGGCCGCTGGGACGGCCCACCGGCCCCGCCATCCATCCCGCTCCCGGGGGTCACGACCCGGGGCCGTCCGCGGGGAGCGAGCCCATCGGGACGCGGCGCCTGGCGGCGGTGGCCGGGCTCTCGGCGCTGTGCACGGCGCTGCTGTGGCTCCGCACCGACCATCTCACGCCGGCCAGTCCCTACTTCGGGCTGCCCTGGGACCACCACATGTACATCTTCATGGCCACCCACGGGCCGCTGTCGTTCCACGTGGCGCCGTTCAACTGGCGGATCCTCGGTCCTCTCGCGGCGTGGGTGCTGCCGGGAGGGGTCGAGGGGGGGTTCCAGGCCCTCACCGTGGCCTCCGTGGCCCTCACCGGGGTGGCGGTGTGGGCCCTGTGCTGGCGGCTCGGGTTCGGCGCTGCGCTCGCCACGACCGGGATGCTCCTGTACTTCTCGCTCGGCTACGCCACCAAGTGGACGCTCTTCGATTTCTGGCTCAGCGACCCCCTGGCGTTCCTGCTGGTGGTGACCGCCGTACTGCTGGCGCTGTCCGGCCGCGATCTGGCCTTCGCCGCGTGCCTGGTGGCCGGGGTCCTGGCCAAGGAGAGCGCGGTGTTCGCGGCGCCGCTGTTCTACACACTCCGGGCCCGCCGTCCGTGGGACCCTGCGCTGGCCGCGCGGACGGTGGCAGTGTCCCTGCCGGCGGTGGCGGCGCTGGTCGCCGTCCACCTCGGCATCCCGGCCATGAACTCGGACCCGGCCTACGTCGCTTCGCTTCCCCGCCCGATCCGCCTGAACACGATCCATCACTACACGTACGGCGCCGTCCTGCACGACACCGTGATCCGCCGCCTCCACCACTGGCCCAGGACCGTGATCGGCTCCCTGTCGGCGTTCGGCGTCCTGGTCCCGGTGCTGGCCGTGGTCGGCCTCCGGCGCCCGGCCACCCGGTCGTTCGCCCTGCGGGGCCTGCCGTTCCTGGTGCTGGTGTACGTGCAGCTGCTGTTCGCGTTCAACACCGAGCGGCTGCTGGTGCTGGGCTTCGTGGTCCTGGTCCCGCTCGCCGTGTGGGGGGTGGCCGAGCTGATGGAGGTCCGGGGCTCGGGCCCGGCGGCGTTCGTGGCCCTGGCCGGGGTGTTCTTCGCCGCGCAGCTCGTGGGCGTCCACGAATGGGAACCGAATCCGCTGATCCAGCTCGCGCTGATCGGGGCGTTCGTCCCGCTGGTGGGCCCGTGGAACCCGTGGCGCCGGCCGGACAGCGGCGCCGCCGTCCCCCAGCACTAGAATCGCGGCCTCGTGGAATCCGACTCTCTCCTGGTCGACCCCACCCTGGCAGCCGACGTCCTGCGCGCGGCCCTGGCCCGCGGGGGCACGTTCGCCGAGCTGTTCGTGGAGGAGCGCGAGTCTCTGGGGGTCCGGTTCGACGACGGGAAGATCGAGGAGCTGGACACCGGCCTGGACCGGGGGGCCGGGGTCCGCGTGGTCCGGGGGACCTCGGCCGGCTACGCGTACTCGAACCGCCTGGACCGGGAGAGCCTGCTGGAGGCCGCGTCGGCCGCGTCGGCCTCGGCCCGCGACGGGGGGCCGACCCAGCCCGTGGGCCTCCGGCGAATCGAGCCAGAGGTCCGGCACGTCGCCGAGCGGTCCGCCGGACAGGTCCCCCAGGACGTGAAGGTGCAGTGGCTCCGGGAGGCGGACGAAGCCGCCCGCGCCGTGGACCCCGCCGTCCGCCAGGTGGTGGCGGGCTACGGCGACTCCGTGCAGCGCGTGATGATCGCGGCGTCCGACGGTCGTCTGGTGACGGAGGAGCGGCCCCGGATCCGGCTGGTGGTGCAGGTGGTGGCGGCCCGGGACGGGATCATCCAGACCGGGTTCCACGGGCCGGCGCTGGTGGCCGGGGCGGAGTTCGTGGACCGGTTCCCGCCGGCCGGGATCGCCGAACGGGCGGCCCGCCAGGCTGTGGCCATGCTCGACGGGATCGCGGCGCCGGCCGGGGAGATGCCGGTGGTCATCGGCCCGGGCGGCGGCGGGGTCCTGTTCCACGAGGCCTGCGGCCACGGGCTGGAGGCGGACCTCGTGCAGAAGGACTCCTCGATCTATCGGGGGAAGCTGGGCGAGCGCCTGGCGTCGCCGCTCGTGAGCGGCGTGGACGACGCCACGGTGGCCAACGAATGGGGCTCGTTCTCGTTCGACGACGAGGGCTGGCCGGCGCAGCGGACGGTGCTGTTCCACGAGGGGGTCCTCGAGGGGTATCTGTACGACCGGATCCGCTCGGGGCGCGACGACGTGGCCTCGTCGGGCAACGGGCGGCGGCAGTCCTACGCCCATCTCCCCATCCCGCGGATGACGAACACGTACATCTTGCCGGGGGAGTCCTCCCCCGAGGACGTCGTCGCCGACACCTCGCGGGGGTTCTACGCGAAGCGGCTGGGCGGGGGCCAGGTGAACCCGGCGACCGGCGAGTTCGTGTTCGGGGTCACGGAGGGCTATCTCATCGAGGACGGCGAGATCACCCGGGCGGTGCGGGGAGCGAATCTGGTGGGGAACGGAACCGGCATCCTCCAGGCCATCGACGCCGTGGCGAACGACTTCGACACGTTCGTGGGGACCTGTGGGAAGGAGGGGCAGGGCGTGCCGGTCGGCAACGGCAGCCCGACCCTGCGGATCGCCCGCATGACGGTGGGAGGGACGGCGTGACCGTGGTCCTGGACCTCACCGACCTGTGCGCCGAGGTTGTCGGAGCGGCCTCGGGGGACGAGGAGGTGGAGGCGTTCGCCCAGGAATCGACCCGGACCGACGTCCGGGCCCGGGGCGGGGAGGTCGAGGCCCTCACGTTCGCGGAGAGCCGGGGGGTGGGGGTGCGGCTGATCGCCGGGGGGCGCATGGGGTACGCCTGGGTGGCGGACCCCACGTCCCAGGAGGTCCGGGAGGCCGTGGTCAGGGCCCGGACCAACGCGGCCCTGGCCGGCGAGGACGAGCACAACGCGCTCCCGGGCCCGGCCCGGCCGGAGCCCCTGGAGGGCCTGTTCCGGGAGTCGCTGGTGAGCATGCCCACCGAACACAAGGTCACCCTGGGCCTGGACCTGGAGGTGGCGGCGACCCGGCTCGATCCGCGGGTCCGCAAGGTCCAGGCGGCCGGCTACGGCGACGCGGTGTCGCGGGTGGCCATCGCCAGCACGCGCGGGGTGTCGGCGGAGTACCGGCGAACCGACTGCTGGTGCTCGGTGTCCGCGCTGGCCGAGCAGGACGGGGAGACGCAGACCGGTTCGTCGTTCCGCCAGGGCCGGGACGCCGGCGACCTGGACTGGGTGGCCTGCGCTCGGGAGGCCGTGGAACGGGGGACCCGGCTCCTCGGGGCCCGCAAGCCCGATTCGGGTCGGGTCCCGGTGGTCCTGGATCCGGCCGCCGCCGTGTCGTTCCTGGGAGTGCTCGCGGGGGCCCTGTCCGCGGAGTCCGTCCAGAAGGGCAGGTCCCTGTTCGCGGAGCTGCTCGGCGAGCCGGTCGGATCCAGCGAGGTGCACCTGGTGGACGACGGCCGGCTGCTCGAGGGCCCCGGCGCATCGCCGGTGGACGACGAGGGCGTGCCCACCCGGCGCACCTCGCTCATCGACCGGGGGCGGCTGTCGGCGTTCCTGCACAACACCCGCACTGCGCTGAAGGGCCGGACCCTGTCCACGGGCAACGCCGGCCGGGCCGGGTTCCGGAGCTCGCCGGGCGTGTCCCCCTCCAACCTGTTCCTGGTCGCGGGGAAGGTTCCCCCCGGGGAGCTCCTGGCCGGGGCCGAGGGCGGCGTCTACATCCAGGAGGTCTCGGGGGTCCACTCCGGCGCGAACCCGATCTCCGGCGAGTTCTCGGTGGGGGCGTCGGGTCTGCGGATCACCGGCGGCGAGCTGGGGGAGCCCCTGCGGGAGATGACCGTGGCCAGCACGCTCCCGGAGATGCTGATGGCGGTCTCGGCGGTGGCCTCGGACCTCCGGTTCTTCGGTGGGACCGGTTCGCCCACGGTCCTCGTGGGCGAGATGACGGTGGGAGGCACGTGAGCGGCCAGGTGGGCGACCAGTTCCAGGGCCTGTCGGTCGAGTACCTCCTGCTGTGCGACGCCGCGCAGGTGTCCGACGCGAAGCTGTACGTCCTGGGGGGCGGGTGGGACCGCGTGGGGCTGCCCTCGTACCCCGTGACCCTCCCCACCGGCATCGCCATCGGCGTGCGCGTGGAGTGGACGGAGACCAATCGGAAGCACCGCCTGGTTGTCCGGGGCCTCACCTCCGACGCCGACCGAGAGCTGTTCCGGGCCGAGGGCGAGTTCGAGGTGGGCCGGCCCCCCGGCATGCCCCACGGCGCCAGCCAGCTGTTCCAGCTGGCCATGAGCGTCCCCCTGCACGTCCCCGCCCCCGGCTCGTACATCATCGAGGCAGTGGTCGACGACGGCGCCGCCGTCCGGTCCTTCCCCTTCCTCGCCGTCCAGACGCCCAGCTGACCCGCCCTGATCACGGGGATTCGGAGGGGGGTTCGATCGCGATCGACAGGGCCGCGAACGCCGTGGCGTAGGCGAGGCTCTCGGCCTGGCTCGGGGTGACCAGGAGGACCAGGGTCCGCGTGCCTTCGGTGGCTGCGGCGTCGGCGACGCCGGCGGACGGGTCGGTGGCGCCGAGGACGGCCAGGACCGGCAGGGCCACGGCCACGGTCTCGGTGTGGCGGCGGCCCGTGGGGTAGGTGGCCAGGAGGTCGACGCGGTCGCCGGGCCGGAGGGCATCGCCGGGGAGCTGGACGGGAACCGTGACGGCCCGGAACCCGTCCGGGACCAGCGCCGCGATCGGTCCGGCGCCGGCGGAGGCCAGGCGGGTGTCGGTGAGGACCTCGCCCTCCGACAGCCCGGCCAGGAGGATCCGGCCCGCCGCCCGGGCCTCATCCCGGACGGCGCCCCGCGGGGCGAAGTTCGACGGGACGGTCTGCGCGCGGAGCATCCCCGGCTCCAGCGTCGCGCCGCGGGGGAGGTCGGCCGCGGCGACCAGCACGGCGGCAGGTGGTCCGAGCGACGGGGCCATGGCCCGGACCCGTTCGGAGTACCCTCGGACCACCAGGAACGCGGCCAGGCCGAACACCACGGCCAAGCTCGCGAACAGCTTCGACGAACGAGACCACTTCCTGCCCACTGCGGCTCCTCTCCGGCGGCGCCGCAGCCACATGCGGCAACGGGCGGCGCCGCTGTCACGGGGGAGGGTGGCCCGACGCTATCCCGGCTCCGGGCGGCTGTCAGTGAGCTTTCTCACAGGCCCGTCAGCGGCGGCGGGTCTGCCTCTGCTCGAGCGGGAGACCCCGCCACCGGAACTCCTCGAGGGCCTCGGTGCCGACGATCATCCGGACCGATTCCCGGATGCGGTCGGCCAGCTGGCCGGGGTCGTCGGTGGTCTTGAAGCGCAATTCCACGGTGATGAGCTGGAGCTCGGCCATGCGACCGATCCTACCCGCGCCGGCGAAGAGCCCGGCCCGAGGCTGTCAGGGCTCGAACCGGGCGCCCTCGAGCGCCGTCGCGCAGGGGCACGCGCGGTCCTTCGGCACGGCCGGGATGGCCGCGAACAGGAGGTCGCGGAGCCGGGCGTTGTTCTCCTCGAACACCCGGATGACCTCCTCCTGGGTGACCGGCGGGGTGTCGCCCACTCCCACGTCGTAGTCGGTCACCAGGGAGATGTTCGCGAAGCACATCTCGAGCTCCCGGGCCAGCGGCGCCTCCGGGTACTGGGTCATGTTGATGACCTCCCACCCCTGGCGCTGGAACCACGCCGACTCGGCCCGGGTGGAGAACCGGGGTCCCTGGATCACCACCACCGTCCCCGTCTCGTGGAGGGCGATGCCGACCTCACGGCCCGTCGCGATCAGCGCCGAGCGCATCTCGGGGCAGTACGGGTCGGCGAACGAGATGTGCGTGGTCTCCGGCCCGTCGTAGAACGTGTCGGCCCGGCCCCGCGTTCGGTCCACGAGCTGGTCGCAGATCACGAACGATCCCGGGGCGATGTGCAGCTGGAGCGACCCCACCGCGTTCGGCGCGAACAGCCGTTCAACGCCGAGCTCCTTCATGGCCCACACGTTGGCCCGGTACGGCACGACGTGCGGGGGGTACTCGTGCTTGCGGCCGTGCCGGGGGAGGAACGCCACCCGCACGCCGTCCACGTCTCCCAGGGAGATCGGCGCCGAGGTCTTCCCGTACGGCGTGTCGAGCTCGACCTCCTCAACGACGTCGACGAACGAGTAGAAGCCCGATCCGCCGAAGACGCCGACCGTCGCGGTGCTCAGCCCGACTGCCCCTTCGATCCCCCGGCCGGCGCCGGCTGCTTGGACCCGCCCGAGCTCTCCGACCCACGCGAGCC
>Ga0137368_10005535_pt1 | contig 13343 bp, 13 predicted proteins | sample SagtaG_13_FD_104917 | JGI IMG/M metagenome (GOLD analysis project Ga0137368, IMG submission 104917) | Vadose zone soil microbial communities from Sagehorn Ranch, Mendocino, California, USA - Sage1_L_100_16 metaG | ecosystem: Environmental > Terrestrial > Soil > Vadose zone | place: USA...
CATCCTCCGCGTGATCGCAAAAATTTAGGGCCGCCATGACGCCGCAATTCGGTTCCTTTACCGCCAGCGAGCTTTACTGCCCGAAATGCCGGCGCGCTCAGCCCGTGCGTGAAAAGCTCCTGCTCGTGCTGCCCTCCGGCGAACTGCACGAATTCCTTTGCACCGGCTGCGGCAGTTCGCTTGCCCAACGAACGGTGTCCGGCCCGGTCGTGAGTGCCACGCCATCTCCGGCGGCCCGCCCGCCTGTTCGCCAACCGCGTCTGTTGCGTTGAACCGGGAGGGACTCGCTTGCAGGCGCATTTGATTTTTTCCTTTTGATCCTTTTCCTTCTGGTTCATGGCGCCGCTCCGAATCGTTTTCTTTGGCACCGCCGAACTGGCCTGCCCCAGTCTGTCGGCCCTGACGCAATTGCCTGACAGCATCGTCGTCGGTGTCGTCACGCAGCCGGACCGGCCCCAAGGACGCCATCTGCATTGGCAACCTTCGCCGGTGAAAAGTTTGGCAACCCAAAAGCAGCTTCCCGTCTTGCAGCCTGAACGCGCTCGCAACCAATCCTTTCTCGATCCACTGGCGCGGCTTCAACCCGACCTGATTGCCGTGGCCGCTTATGGCCAGATTCTGCCGGCACAAATCCTCGCCCTGCCTCGCTTCGGCTGCCTGAACGTCCATGCCTCCCTCCTGCCGAGATATCGCGGCGCGGCGCCGATTCAATGGGCCCTCCTGAACGACGAGCGCGAAACCGGCGTCACCATCATGAAAATGGACCAGGGCCTCGACACCGGCGACATCCTCAGTCAGCAGGCCACGCGCATCGCTTCCGATGACAACGCGCAGACGTTGCACGACCGGCTCGCGGCCCTGGGCGCGGAGCTGTTGGTCAAGACGATCCCGGACTATGTCGCCGGTAAGATTGTTCCCCGCAAGCAACCCGGTGCGGGCGCCAGTTACGCTCGCAAGATCACGAAAGAAGACGGGCGTTTGGATTGGACCCAGCCGGTGCGAAGTGTGTGGAACCGTGTTCGCGCGTTTGTTCCCTGGCCCGGCGCCTATACTTTTTTGTCCGCGGAACCAAAACCGGAGCTGCTCAAAATCTGGCAGGCCGAACCGGCCGAACAGAATTCCGATTCGCCAGGCACGATTCTGGCGGCAGACAACCATGGCATCGTGGTCGCGTGCGGCCAAGGGGCCTTGCGCATCGTCGCGCTTCAGCGCCAGGGCGGACGACGCCTGACCGCGCGGGAGTTCCTCGCCGGCCATCCCTTGAGCGTCGGGCAACGACTTGGATAACCGAGAAATAGAATCCTGGTTTCGTGTCCGTCCGGTCGCCACGCAGTTTGGGTCCATCGGATACTTCTTCCGTAACGGGCCTGGCTGAGGATCGTTTGGCAGCTCCACCGGGCCGTTGACGAGGTTGGCGCAATGACCGAAATCATAGCCCCTCCTCAATACTCAAGGAACCCGATATTCTTCAATCATGTGATCGTTTTGATCGGTCCGCCATGCCTTTTGCAACCTCCAAGGGCTGGCTATCGACGTCCGGGTAACTCGATAATGAAAGGTGGATGAATCGCCATTTTTCCGGAAACCATAGGTTTCAGAGTTGGGATGTGCTTCAAGATCAATCGCTCCGTTATCATTTTTCGACCACCCTGGCATCTGGCCCTCTTCCTTCAAGTTTTTCAAGAACTCCGCCGCTGCCTCCATGTTTTCATCAACCAGAGGACCGACGCTTTTCTGTTTGAGATAGATTGTCCGTTTTGGAAAATCAAAGGTGACGAGATGCCGCGCCAAAAATCTCAGTCCAAGCACGTTCAAATCCTGACTTCCGACAATGAGGTTCGTGTAAGTTTCGCCATTCCAAACGCATTCAGGCAACCACGCGGACGAAGGCTTCTTGCCATCGACCGTGTCGCCTTCCAGTCGCAACGTTCGTTCCTGGACCTCCCGCCGGAAAAGTTTGGAATTCAATGCGCCGTCTTTATTGTAACCGGTATCAATCGACAGGTTGGCGACTTCTCCGCCGATAAGGCTGCTGTGATGAATGAAAGGACAGCCCCAGCGAAACGTAAGCGGAAAGGCCTTGCCGAGTTGTGCAGCATCCACGTGCTCAGGGTCCAGAAAGCGCATATTCCCGGCTTCAAAATCCAGTTGGATGCAATAGTGACGCAAGCAGTCCATGCCAAGGACCCCCATGATGGGACGACCTGAAAGAGATGATGGCTGCTTTAGATCACGGGCCATGATGTTACTGCCGGTCATCAGCGGAGTGCTTCCCAGATAGATCCTGGGTGCCGCATAGATGCCTGCTTCAGACGTACTGTCGAAATGAATAACCCTCCCTGTGCCGAGGCGTTTTCCTAATTTTGGCTCCAGGGATTGGTCGAGAAGAGTAAGTGTCGCTCCGGTATCCACAAAAAATGGCAGCTCTTCGCCGCTCTCCAACCGGAGCGTCACAAATAACCAGTTTCCGCGACCTGCTTCTTTGTTCATCGTCACATCAGCGGGCAACTCAGACGCCGGAATAAAGGCCGATGGCTCAGGCGTTGTCGCGCAAGAGCACAAAAGCAGCAGGCTCAAAAATATGCCGAGTGTCCAAGGCATCACGATTGATCTCGTGGAGCTAGTGAGGCCATTCGCGGATCGGAGGATGTTTGACTCTCCCGTCCATAAATCCCTGATTGTGAATTCCACGGTCTCCATGGGGTGCGAAGTCAAGCGGTCACTAAGAGCGCGACCCGCTTGCCCTGGGCTACCATATTTCGCCCCTGCGGGGCCTCCGGTTTGGTTCTTTACGCTGGCAAAACGCCGAACGAGGTAAACAACCGACGACGACGGGAACGACGCCCTCCCAATCTGCCACCCGCGCTGGACGGAAAAACGGGGCGGCGATTCGCTCCACCGATTTGATTGGGCCAGGAACGCATTGCTGTTGGCTCATTCCTTCATTCGTTCAAGTGTCTGCTTGATTCTCTGGCCGCAGGATTTTGGAAGGCAGCCAATGCTATTGGCTTTCTGCCCCCGAGTTTGGATCTCAATGCTATCCCAGAACCATCCTGAGTGGTAATGATAACCTGCAATCTTTTCCCACGGTATGTCTTCATCCGTGTGACTGAGCCAAAAGAAGCCCCAGGTCTTGATTACGATTTTCTCAGGTGAAAGATGGATTTCCTGAGGAATCAAGCGTCCTCGGAGCAGGAGGGTCGGCAGGAAAGACGCTTTGGCATTATAAGGCTCAATCACGGCAATCTTCTCCTCGCGCGCGAAATCGTGACCGCAATACCGGCATGTTCTGGCTGTCGCTTTTGAGAACTCAGCGCATTCTGGACACTGCTTGCCGATGATTCTTCGTCCGCAGGCGTGACATACCTCTGCTTGATCTGGCATGTCGCTGCAACATTCAGGACAAGTCTTCATAGTGTGGCACCCAACGACCAATATAGGTTGGCGACCGCCGCCAGAAACACCCGGCGACTGCAACAGTCGTGTCGCAACTCTCCCGAACCGTTCGACCTGTCACGCCGTAGCGAGGCGAAGGCGGACTGCCCAGCCGGGCGGCGGCTTGCTGCCGGTTGACCGCTTCGTTCTGGGGGAGTGGCAGCGCCACAACGCCAAGAGATATCAGACCAAGGATTGATGGCTCCGGTACAGCTGTTGGTGAAAACACGACGTCATCAAAGTAAAGCCACGTGCCGTTGTAGCTCGTTGTCGAAAACATAAGCTCTGCCTGACCGCCCGCGAATGCCGTAACATCACCGGCGAGTCGGCCGCCACCGATGGCAATCAAAGGAATATCCATCCCGTCAAGAGTGACTCGTGCGTCGTTCTGTGTCGCGGATACTAAGAAGGTGATAGACCGTGTGTTCGCTGTAACCACGCCAGTCTGAATCAGTGCTGGAGTGCCCAAAGTGGGGCTCGGACCAAATTGCAACAGTGCCGAATAAGAACCCTGAAGCGGAGCATAACCGATGGCATCGGGATAGTTCGGACCAACCAGGACCTGCGCGACGCTTCCCAACGTCAAATTATTGTAGAGTGTGAAATTATTGGAATTCAATGCCCCGCTCGGCCCCATCGTCCATCCCGGAAAGGCCAGTGCCGGGTCGGCGGACGCTTCGCCAAACTGCCCGACTGGCGTAGGCGCAATCGCGGCCTGCTCAAAATCAAGATTGATGAAGCCTTGCCCAATAGCGGTTCCGACCAAGGTGAACCACAGCAAGCAGACTTCAATAGCGCGTCGTGCTTTCATATTGCGTTGGTGGTATAACGCCCAATATAACTCAGCGACCGGCACCCGATGCTGGGTGTGGAAAGCAAAACCAGTGAACAAAACGTCAAGACGCTCCGCCGAAGCCTGGGGCGGGTGGCGGTTCGCTGGAGCACCATCATTGAACTCTTCTCTTCTCAGCTTCTTTCTTGACGTATTCGAAAACCGCATTGGTCTTGGCGTATATGCCAGCCGCGGCGGTCCACATGTTGAACTGCAGCAGGCTGTAATCGGTTTTAATCCAATCCAAAAAGGCAAGACTCAGAGGCACTGCCTTCGACATCATCTCGAGAATATCCCACTTGTAGTCAACATTCGCCGCGCCATGCTGCGTACTATGAGCAATCAGCTTGTTGATTCGCTCTCTCTCACCTTTCGTGAGATAAGAAAGCGACCGCGCGAGCCCAAAGTCGGAAGCTCTCAGATCGTCGGATCGAGTCGTCCGATTCCGTGGAGTGAAGAAGTCATCAAGATCCCGAAGTGCGATCAACGACGTATGAAGACACGCGTTCTGAATCGTCTTCAATGACCAAGCGCGGTCGTTCTCCGAGGCGTCACGGGTGAAATCCTGATCGTGTTCAAATTCAAGGGTGCAGAAGTGGTAAGCGAAAAGAAGGTTAACACGCTCGGCAAAATACTCCAAATGTGGCGCGAGCGCGCTGTCAAGGTCATCTGGAAGGTGTTGGCTCACGAATTCGCGACGCGGTGTTTTTCTGCCGAACGGTAAATCCGAGCTACGGCGAGCCGCCCGCCAGTGCGGGGCCTGGCTAGCTCAAGCGCATCGTTCGGGAATCTTCACTTCTCTTTCACGTTCACATCAATCTCCTGCGGAAAAAGGCCGATAAGCGGCACCTCACCGAATGTTTCGAGTGTCGAATGGTCTGCAAACCAAATCTCAATAAAGCCTGCGTTCGCATAATCGTTGTTCAGTGATGAATCCGTCGTCCAGTGAAGCGAATCAAAGCTGTAGTCCAGAAGCTCGATAACAAGGATGGTGTTATTGGGCATTCGCCAGTGGGGAGACCGGCGCTTGCGTTCCTTGGCGGTGATGCTGGCACTGATGGCGTCGAGGAGGTCATAAGACTCCATCGTACGGTCGGTCCAGATGCGGTTATGAACAGCGAGGTCGTGGTCGTGAGGGGATCGCGCCAACTCAACGCCGATAAGGTCACCAGAAGTACGGGCGCAAATGAAGTCTGGACTCTCTCCGCTGCTGAACACCGCCAGCGAGGTTCCTGTGATTGTGATGTAGGCATCGAGGAAATAGGAGAGGTGCTGCTCCTCGACCATCTTCTTTCCGATATTTGCGTCAGACATATGGTGAAACGGTAGCAACGCCTACCGCATGAACTTGCGGTAGAGAAAAGTAGCGAGCGGAACGCCGAGAAACCACATGCCCCAAATACTCATGTGTCCAACCACATGAAAATCTGGGCCAGCTGTCTTCGGAAGGTCGTCGCCTTGCACCAACTGCATACCAAGAAGCGGAAGGAGCCAGATGGCTAAGAACCACACGACCCACATACTCTTCTTCTCGGATTCGCGCTCGCGCTTGAGTTCTTGAAGCTCGCTCTTGAGGCGGAGTTTTTCGTGTTCGTCGTCGTTCATTTCAGTGTGCGGGTAGAAACGGCTAAACATTGATTAACAGGTAAGTTTGCTCTGATATTAGCCTGCTTTTCGGGCAGATTTGCCCAACCCGATTATCAGTCCGAAAACCAGGGTGCCAGGGTAGAAGACTTGCACGGAAAGTCAAGAATCGACGCCCCAAGTTGGTTCTCTGTGCGACGAGACCACGGCATTACTGCGCAGTCCGCAGGATAGACGACAAAATGAAGAGAGCCGCTTCTACGCAGTGCCTTCTCCTTCTCCCCGCGACGAAGGAGTCGAGAGAGGGACGGGGAGAGGTCCCCGCAAACACTTTCCATGAACCGACCCACCCCCGACCCCTCCCAGGAGGGGAGCGAGAGTTCGTCCGCGTTCTGTCAGTTCCCCTCCCGGGAGGGTTTAGGGGTGGGTTCATGATCCCAATGCATGCGGAAAAACGAAAGGGGGCTCTCCATGAACTGCGAGGTAGGGCGGGCTGTCCTCAGCCCGCCGTCGTGCGGCGCGGTGGGGAAACCGCGCCCTACCCAATACGGTTCACGGTCCAAATGCGCGGTCATAAAACCGTGGAGGCTTTCCATGAACCTCGAGTGGTCATTCACCTGGCGCCAGGGCGAAAATGGACACTGCGCAAAATCGTTGACCGAACCGGTGTCAACCTCCGAGACTGACCCGCGTTTATGTTGAATCCGCGCTCATTCCTGACGGCCTTACTCGTCGCGACAACCGGCCTTCACGCGGCAGAAACCAACCAACTCGCCAACGCGCCGGACTGGCTCACCAAACCGCTCTCGTTGGCCGATTGCCTTGACCTGGCGCTGAAACAGAACAGCGCGATCCTCAAAGGCAAAAGCGACCTCGAAGCGGCTTATGGCGTGGTCGTGCAGACCCGCGCCATCGCGATTCCCAAGCTGGCCGCGACCGGCAATTACCAGTTCAATGATGCCATTGAAAACCTCCAACTCCCGCCGCCCGCGCCGTCGGTGACTTTTCAACAGGATCAAAGTTGGTCGAGCGGCATCCGCGTGGTGCAGTCGATCTACGAAGGCGGCCGCATCCGGTCGTCGCTGAAATCGGCCAAACTGACCCGGGAACAGGCCATTCACATTTATCAAACTGTCATCGCCGACACCCTGACCGACGTGCGGATCGCCTATTACGACATCCTCACGGCGGCGGAGCAAATCGTGGTGCACGAAGCCTCGGTCAAGCTTTTGGCCCGGGAACTGGAGGACACCCGGCGACGGTTTGAGGCCGGAACGGTGCCGCGGTTCAACGTTCTGCGGGCGGAAGTCGAACTGGCCAATGCGCAGCCCAGGTTGATCCGCGCGAAGAACGGCTATCGCATCGCCAAGAACACCCTGTCCAATTTGCTCGGCTACAATTTGCCGAAAGAGGTCTGGGAGGATATTCCGCTGCAACTGACGGGCAAACTGGACGCCGGACCTTACCAGATTCAACTGCCCGCCGCCATCGCGCAGGCCATGGCGAAAAGGCCGGAACTCGCCGCGCTGCGCCAGGCCGAATTATTGAGGAAGGAAGCCGTCACCTCCGCCCGCAGCACTTATCAGCCCAGCGTGCAGGCGTTCGGCGGATACGGTTGGCGCAGTTCCCAATTCAGCGACGACCTGAGCCGTGACGTTGCCGGCTGGAACGCCGGCCTGCAGTTGAACTGGGACCTCTTCGACGGCTTTCTCACCCGCGGCAAAGTGGAGGAAGCAAAGGCCCGTTACCAACGGGCCCAGTATGAGGTCGAAGACTCGGCCCGGCGCATCGAGCTGGAAGTGCGCACGGCCTACTCGAATTTCATCGAGGCCGAGGAGGTCCTCGAATCACAGAAGAAAGTCGTGGAAGAGGCCGAGGAAGCGCTGCGACTGGCCAATGCCCGCGCCGAAGCGGGTACCGGCACTCAGCTCGATGTGCTGAGCGCCCAGACCGCGCTTACCGAGGCGCGCTCGACGCAGGTCCAGGGTTTGCACGATTACGATGTGGCCCGCGCGCGTCTCGAACGGGCCATCGGTGACAGCGCGCCGCAGGTCGAGTTGACGAAGTAAGGGCGGTTGTGGAACTGGATTCCTCTGGTCTATTGTTGTCCCTGCGACTACAACGGTGCGCGTGCTATTGAAATGAAAAAGCCATCGGTGCTCATCATCTTTTTGACGGTCTTCATCGACCTGATTGGATTCGGCATCGTTCTGCCGCTGCTGCCGATTTACAGCAAGAGCTTCGGGGCGGCCGGCTGGCAGATCGGTCTCCTCATGGCGTCCTATTCCGTGATGCAGTTTATCTTCGCCCCGGTGTGGGGGCGGCTTTCGGATCGCATCGGCCGTCGCCCGGTGTTGCTGGTGAGCACCGCGGGCGCCGCTGTTTCCTATTCCGTATTTGCCCTGGGCTCCGGGTTGACCGGCCAGCTTGCTTTGGTCGTGTTGTTGGTGTCGCGCATGTTTGCCGGCATTTGTGGGGCCAACATCACCGTGGCGCAGGCTTACATCGCCGACATCACGCCGCTCGAGGAACGCTCGAAACGAATGGGCCTGATCGGCATGGCGTTCGGGCTCGGCTTCATTCTCGGGCCGGCATTGAGCAGCATGAGTCTAAGCGGTTTCACGCTGCCCCTGGTTCACCTCCGATTCAATGGTTTCGGCCTGCAGGGACCGGGTTGGGTGGCTGCCTGCCTTTGCGCGGCCAACTTCCTTTTCGCGTTCTCGAACCTGCCGGAAAGCTGGCGCCCGAACTCCGAACAGGTTAAACCGCGTCCCCGCCTCGGCCAATGGGTGCACACCCTGAGCCAACCGAAGGTCGGCCTGTTGATCGGACTGTTTTTTCTCGCCACATTCTGCTTCACCTGCTTCGAAACGACGCTCGGCCTGCTGGTCAGCGAGAATTTCCATCTCGATTTGCAGAGCAAACACGATATGAAATGCGTCGGATACCTGTTTGCCTACTGCGGCGTCATTGGCGCGCTGGTCCAGGGCGGAGCCATCGGTCGCGCCGTAAAAAAACTGGGCGAGCCGCTGCTGATCAGTGTCAGCCTCCTGCTGGTGGCCATCAGCATGGCCCTGCTGCCTCTGGTCCACGGCAACCAACCTTTCGCCTGGCGAGGGATCCTCCATCCGGAAGGCGCGCCATGGCTCGAACTGCTCTTCGTGCTGGCGCTGTTGTCGATCGGATCGAGTCTCACCCGCCCGCCGGTCTTCGGGCTGATTTCCATTCTCACCCCTGCCCACGAGCAGGGCGAGACCATCGGCGTGGCCCAGGGTGCCGGCAGCCTGGCGCGCATCGTTGGACCGCTGTTCGCGGCGACGCTGTTCGACAGGCACCCTGCCCTCCCCTATTTGATTTGCGCTACACTCGCGTTGTTGACGGGCATTCTGGCGTGGCAGTTCCTCCATAAACCAACCCAGACGGTGGTCGAGGCCAACACCCAAGGCGCTGGTTGAGTCGCGCACCTATCGACTGTTTCGCCCGCCCGCCCGTCCTGTTCGTGTCACCAACGTGGACACTGAGAAATCCTGATCCGCAGCGCAAAAATCCGCTTGCATGGAAAAAGATTGGATCTGAACCTGTGCGGAAAAATCACGCATATGCGTAATTTTTCCGCAGACCAGGTTGACACGCGGTCGGGTCAATTTCCGCGCTGTCATGAGTTCTGAGACTCGAGCAATGTCGCCGCGTCGGATTTCCCGGCTGCGAGGCAGGAATTCGTTCAATGCCCCGTCAATCCGGATAACCGTCCGGGTGCAGATGGTGCCAGCGCCAGGCTGATGCGACGATTTCTTCGAGGCTGGCGAATTTCGGTGTCCAGCCCAGTTCCCGGGTTGCCTTTTCGGCCGAGGCCACCAGCCGGGGCGGATCGCCGTGGCGACGCGGCTTTTCAATCGCCTTGATGGACCTGCCGGTCACCTTCTCGCACATCTCAATCACCTCGCGAACAGAATAACCTTCGCCGTTGCCGAGATTGTAAAAGCCCTGTTTGCCCGGTTGCATCCCCAGAATATGCGCCTGCGCCAGGTCCGTGATGTGAATGTAATCGCGGACGCAGGTGCCGTCGGGCGTCGGGTAATCGGCGCCGTAAATTTCGGCGTGCGACGTCTGGCCCAGCGCGACTTTGAGCGCGTTGGGAATCAGGTGGGTTTCAACGCGATGGTGTTCGCCAAAACGTTCGCTCGCGCCCGCAGCATTGAAGTAGCGGAAAGCGACGAACTCAAGCCCGTGAATTCGCCGATACCACTGCAGCATTTTCTCAAACATCAGCTTCGATTCGCCATAGGGATTGACCGGATGCAACGGCAAATCCTCTTTTATGGGCACGCGCTCCGGCATGCCATAGACAGCGCAGGTCGAGCTGAAAACAAATTTTTTGACATGGCCGGCGACGGCCGCTTCGAGCAGTTTCAGGCCGGAGGCGACGTTATTGCGGAAGTATTTGCCCGGATCAACCATGGATTCGCCCACCAACGCGTTCGCCGCGAAATGAAGGACGACTTCCGCCCCGGCCTCCTGGAGGACCCGCGCGAGCCCGGCTTCGTCGTTCAAGTCGCCCTGGACAAATGCAGCCCGCTGCTCAACCGCCGAGCGATGTCCCTCGCTCAGGTTGTCATACACGCTCACGCGGTGCCCGGCATTGATCAACTCTTCGACGCAGACCGAGCCAATGTAACCCGCGCCGCCGGTGACCAGGATGTTCATGAGGCATCAACCGGGCATGAATCAATTCGCTTCCGCGGCCAGGGGCAGAACCAGTTGCACCGTGGTTTGTTCCCCGGGTGTGCTTTCAATGAGGAGATCGCCCCCATGCAGTTCCAGCAGCCGCCGGGCGATGATGAGCCCCAGGCCGACGCCTTGTTGTTCGTAAAAGCGACGCTCGAACTGCATGTGCGCGCCCATGTCGGCGATTTGTTGCGCGGTCATGCCGCGCCCGCGATCGCTGATCGACAGCGTCATGCGGTTGTTCGACGCGGCGGACACGATGCGCACCGGCGTGCCGCGCCGGGAGAATTTGAAGGCATTATCCACCAGTTCCTCGACAATCTTTTTGAAATAACTGACCGCCATGGCCACGCAGGCCTTTTCGGCTTCCACGCTCAAATCATTCTGGCGTCCCGCAGCCGCGGCTTTTTCCCCCGCCACACTGGTGATGACCTCTTTGGTGAAAGTGCGCTCGCTTTGGCGCAATTGCTCGATTCGTTGCGGATCGCTTTTGGCCAATTCGATTTCGGAATAAATGATGAAATTCTCGATGAGCCGGTGGAGGCGCAACGCCGAGACCTGGATGCTTTGGCCGAAGTCCCTGATTTCCTGCGGCTCCAGAACGACCCCTTCGTCCATCATGAGGGAAGCAAAGCCCAGAATGCCGTTCAGCGGCGTCAGCAGTTCATGCGGCAGGGCCATGCCGATGTTGCCGCGCAAGTCTTCCAGTTTCTTTTCCGAACGATGCTGGATGGCGGCCTGCTTTTCCAGCCGCGCGTTCACGGCCGCCATCAGGTCCTGGACGCTGAAAGGCTTGGTCAGATAATCATCGGCGCCCAGCCCCATTCCCTGGCGGATCTGCTTGCGGTCGGCCAGCCCGGTAAGAAATATAAAAGGAATGGCCGCCGTCACCGGGTCCTGCCGCAACGCCGCCAGCGTTTCGTAGCCGTTGAGCTGCGGCATCTGGATGTCGCAGATAATCAGGTCGGGCAGGTGTTTTTTGGCCATCTGAAGCCCCGCCACCCCGTCCTCCGCCGTCACCGTCTGGAATCCGCGCGTCTGGAGCGTTTTCGTCGTCAGCGCCATCACGGCGGTATCGTCATCTATTACCAGGATCTTTTTCACGCTGTTTCATCTTGGGTTTTCACGGGCATCCCACGATTCCCTTCGCCGGCTCCACCCGTTAAATACAACTGCATTGAATGCTTTTACTCCTTTGTTGCGCTCGATGGCAAGTCCGAGTCTGCGTCAATTGGCGGTTGGTCCCGCGGTGCGGCCCGGACAGATCGTTCCTTCCGAACAGACCCCGGAAGCGCACCCCGGACGGCAGCGAGGGTGAGTTCAAGAAGGGTAGCCGCCGACGTAAGGAGGCGGATTTTGGCACGAAAAGCACTTCCGCCTCGTTACCTCGGCGGCTACGGCTCTGGCGACGATTCTTCAACTCACCCCGGGACGGCAGCCAATCCGGCAAGATTGTAGTCGCCAGAAGGTGATTTTTTGGACTACTAGATCGGGTATGCAGGACGTGACGCTGGCCGGCTTGAGTCTCTTGATCGTGGAGGACGAATCCCTGCTGCGAAAGCAAATTGCCGCCTACCTGAAGACCCTGGGCGCCGAGGTCACCGGCGCCGACACCCTTCACGCCGCCAGGAGATGCCTCGCGGAACTGGATTTCGACTTCGTCCTGCTCGACGTGAACCTGCCGGATGGCTGCGGCACGGATTTGTTGAAGGAAAAGAATCTTCCGACGAACACCGGTGCGATCGTGATGACCGCCGATGGCGCCATTACCGGTGCGATCGAGGCCATCCGGCTGGGCGCGCTGGATTACCTCGTCAAACCGTTTGACACGGCGCAATTGCCTTTGGTCATCGGGCGCGCTCAACGCAGCAAACGCTCGGCGCGCCTGGATGAACATCGCCGGCGTGACGCGGCCGACCGCGAATTCTATTTCGGCAAGTCCCTCGCCGCGCTGGAAGATCAGTTGCAAAGGATCATCGCCGCGGACAATCGGATGCAGGAGCGGCTGGCCCCGGTGCTGATTCAAGGCGAGACCGGCACCGGCAAGACGACCATTGCCCGCCGGTTGCACCAGCAAGGGCCACAGGCCGCACAGCCGCTGGTCGAAGTCAATTGTTCGGCGTTGCCCGACACGCTGGCCGAATCCGAACTGTTCGGGAACGAACGCGGCGCCTTCACGGACGCCCGCACCGCCCGGATGGGATTGTTCGAGGCGGCCAACGGCGGCACGCTTTTTCTCGATGAACTGCCGAGCCTGTCGCCCTCGATGCAGGCCAAGGTGCTGACGGCCATTGAAGATCGAAAGGTCCGCCGGCTGGGCGGCACGCGGGAAATTCCCGTGGATATTCGCATCATCGCGGCAACGAACCGCGACCTGAAGCAACTTGTGGCGGAAGGCAAATTTCGCGAAGATTTGTTTCATCGGCTCGACCTTTTCCGCCTCCCTATTCCTCCCCTGCGCGAGCGCGGGAACGACATCTTGACGCTTGCGGAAACGTTGTTGCTGCGCCTGCATCAGCGTCATCGCCTGCCGCGCAAAACCATTTCGCAGAGCGGAAAAGAGCGCCTGCTGGCTTATCCCTGGCCCGGCAACGTGCGCGAGCTGGCGCACGAGATCGAACGTGCCATCGTCTTCTCGGACGGCGATACGCTGGACTTCGAACATCTGGAGACAGGCGCGTCCGGTAGCGCTGCTGAACCTGCAGAATCGAGTCACTGGTTTAATCCGGCCTTTCCCTTTCCAGCGGAAGGGTTTTTACTTCAAGAA
>Ga0137368_10005542_pt1 | contig 13335 bp, 14 predicted proteins | sample SagtaG_13_FD_104917 | JGI IMG/M metagenome (GOLD analysis project Ga0137368, IMG submission 104917) | Vadose zone soil microbial communities from Sagehorn Ranch, Mendocino, California, USA - Sage1_L_100_16 metaG | ecosystem: Environmental > Terrestrial > Soil > Vadose zone | place: USA...
AACTTCAGGGTCGGCGCCTCGGAGGAGGAAGTGCGGCTCATGGCGCTCGACTTCCCGCCGGGCCTGCCGCTGCCCTCGGACCTGCGCGAGCGCTTCCTACCGGAGAGCGGTACGATCATCATTGAGTCGACGTTAAGCCGCAAGACAGGCCTGGGTAGAGGCGACAGCGCTGACTTTGGATCCCTGTCCCTGGCGGTCGGTCGCGTGCAGCCTCGAAGCACCGAAGTCCTCAGCCCGTTCGCCTTCGTCAACTTCCAGGATGCCGCGAAGATTTTCGGGGTGGCCGATGTCGTCAACTACGGCCTCGTGGTCGTGGACTCAAGTGCACCAGTTTCGGACGTAGCCCAGCGGATCAACGCAGAGAATCCGGACCTCCAGGTGGACACGTCAGAGGAGTTCGCGAAGGCGATTCGGAAGGAGATAGACGAAAGCTTCCTGCCCATCATCGCGATTCTCGTCGCAATCGGATTCATCGTCGGAGCGGCCGTCGTCGGGCTCACGATCTACACAGCCACGATTGAAAGAAGCAGGGAGTTCGGGGTAATGAAGGCTGTGGGCGGGTCGCCCGCCTTCCTCTACCGGATTGTGCTGTCGCAGAGCGCGGTGCTAACTGCGGCCGGATTCTTGGCCGGCCTGGCGGCCGCGCTCGGTGCCGCTCGCGTCGCTTCTCAGTTAGTGCCAGAATTCGCGACGCAGTTTCAGCTTCGTGACCTAGCTTTCGTACTTGCCATCACTCTTGCGATGGCCGTGATCGCGTCGTTCGTCCCGGTCCAGCGCATCAATAGCATCGACCCGGCCTCGGTCTTCAAGGCTTAACGATGACTGAGATACTTCGCGTATCAGGTGTAACAAAGGTCTTTGGCGCGGGAGACACCGAGGTACGGGCCGTCGACGGTGTCGATCTGAGCGTGCCTGCCGGGCAACTGCTCCTGATTATGGGCCCGTCCGGCTCCGGCAAGACGACCCTGCTGACGATCATCGGCGGTCTGCTGCGGCCCACCTCCGGCTACGTGGTCATCGACGACGTCGAGATCACCTCTTTGAGCGAGCGGGAACTCGCGCCGGTACGCCGCCGGAAGGTCGGCTTCATTTTTCAATCCTTCAACCTCTGGGAGACACTCAGCGTTCAGGAAAATGTCGAGCTTGTGTTGAACATGGCAGGCGTCACCGGCCGGCCGGCGCGCGAGCGAGCGCGAACGCTGCTTGAGGAGAGAGGCCTTCGGCACCGGCTTTCCTTTCGCAGCCGGGACCTCTCGGGCGGTGAGAAGCAGCGCGTATCGATCGCTCGGGCCCTCGCGAACGAACCCCGTCTGCTTCTGGCCGACGAACCAACAGCCAACCTCGACTCAAAACACGGGCACGATGTAATGCGCCTGCTGAAAGACCTGGCCGGCAGTGGCGACCGCGCGGTTATCGCGGTGAGTCACGACCAGCGCATCCGCGAAGTGGCGGACCGCGTCGTCTGGCTTGAGGACGGTCGCATCAAAGACATCGGCCAAATGGTCCGCGACCCTGTCTGCGGGATGAGCGTCGAAGTAGAGAAGTCGGTCGCGGTCGAGTTCCAGGGCCAGACGTTCCATTTCTGCTCGCGTGGCTGCAGCTGGGAGTTCCAGGCTTCGCCGGCAGATTTCGTGGGCACGGGGGAAGATGGCAGAGAGGTTGAAGCATAAGGCTCAAAACGGCCGCCTCGGCGTCGAATTGATCTCCGCGCTAATGCTCCGGCGGTCCGAGGGGCCGAAAGTCCCACTCACATCGGGAAAGATGGCACCGTCGCGTGGCCTCCCCGTTCCCTAGGCTGAGGACGTGAGAAGCGTGCGCCGACGCATTCCGTGTCGCGCGCTCATCGGCAAGAGAGCTCACGAATGAGTATGTACAACTGGTTACGTGGAGGGAATAGACATGTCCTATCTTGAGCTAAACAAGCAACTCAGCGACGAAGAAGCCGCCATCAAGCGGATGGCGCACGGCTTCGCAGCGGACGTCCTCAGGCCGGCCAGCCTGGATCTGGACCTCATGGCCGACCCACAGGACGTCATCGCCGAACGCTCCGTCTTCTGGGACGTCTTTCGAGCCTACTACCAGCGCGAGTACCATACCGCCGGCCTGCCAACTCCGCTTGGTGGCGTTGAGATGTCGCCGCTATCACGTCACATCCAGGCTGAAGAACTCGGCTGGGGCAGCGCCGACTTCGCGGTCGGACTCGGCGTTGCCTCCTTCCCTTTCGCGTTCGCCGCATTGAGCGGCCAGCCCGAAATCATAGCCGACATCGTTCAGCCCTTCGCGGACGACCGCGAAGCTCGCTACATCGGCTGTTGGGCCATCACCGAGCCTCAGCACGGGTCCGACACGCTCATGGTTGGCAGCCCCCAGTTCTCGCAGCCCGATACCTCCGGTGAAGTTCACGCCCTCCGCGATGGCTCCGGCTGGGTGATCAGGGGACAGAAATCCGCCTGGGTGTCGAACGGCACCATCGCCACGCACGCCCTCGTCTTTCTCTCCCTTGACCCCAATCTCGGCCCGGCCGCCGGCGGCGTGGCCGTAGTCCCGCTGGGCCTGCCCGGAGTGACAAGAGGCAAGCCACTCGACAAGATGGGCCAGCGTGCCCTCAATCAGGGCGAGATCTTCTTCGACGACGTCAGGCTCCCGGTGGAATGTATGCTCGTCGGAGCGGAAGGCTACGCGCACGTCCTCGATTCCGTGCTCGCCGGCGCCAACGCCTTCATGGGCGCAGCCTTCACCGGCGTCGCCCGCGCCGCTCTCGAGGAGGCTCTTGCCTACGCCAGGCAACGCATTCAAGGAGGAAAGCCCATCAGCGAGCACCAGGCTATCCAGTTGAAGCTCGCCAACATGTTCGTCGAAGTCGAAGCCGCGCGCGCCCTCTCCCGGGCCGCAATGGTCTACAACCTGTCCACCAGCCCGCCCTCCATACAACACTCCATCGCGGCCAAAGTCTTCTGCACGCAGTCGGCCTTCCACGTCGCCTCAGAAGCGATCCAGGTCTTCGGCGGCTACGGCCTCGCCAGGGGAGTCCTCGTCGAGAAGCTCTTCCGGGATGCGCGAGCCGCGCTCATTGAGGACGGGACCAACGAGGTCATGTCACTTACTGCGGCGCGGAAGATCATCGACGGTTATGCGGTTGACGGCGCCAGCTCCGCCCGGCGGCGTGCCGCCTCGACGGCCTAGTCCGGAGCGATTGGCCGTTGGTCAGCTCGCCGCCCAGGTGGGGCAGGAGCCTCTCGCGAAGAGGCGTCGCCGGGCGCGGGCCCTTCTCGCTCCCTGCACAGGCGCTCGGCGCGCTCTTTGATGCCAAGCAACATCTTCCGCTCCATGATTAGCGACCCCGGCTCCATAAAGGCGGTCATACCCAGCTGGAACAGCGGCCCCGAGCCACGCAGTCGATTCCGTGAGACCAGCCGGGTCACAGCACGGGTCAGGCTCTTAGCCTGACGGTTCTGCGCGCGTTGGCCACCGTCTTCCGGATAGAGTCCGAACACCCACGTAGACTCGGCCGGCATCCACTGCAGGACGAGGAACCGCTCCGCTTGCACACCACGGACCAGGATCCCTTGGCCCTTGTCATTGAGATTCAGGAACTCGCCTGCCTCCAGCTTCTGGTACTCGTCCAGAATTCGGTTCGTGTTCTGAATGTCGATCCCGAGGAGACGCTCGATCCAATCGTACGTATATGCGCCGGCGCGCGGCCGTGGCCCCATCTGCACCAGCCAGGGCCAAACGCAATCGGGCGGGGCGTCTATGGTGATAACCCGCGTCGTCTCCAGTGAGGCGTCCGCCAGGATCTCGTCGCCCGGCATAGAGCGCTCCACCTCCGCCTTTGTGGCGCCCCAGTTGAGCACCCGCGGCCGGGCAAATTTCAGGTAAGCGGCTGCGGCCATTCCCGCGCTGAGACCGAACGCAATCGGAATCGCCGCCTTCACAACTGGACCTCCTTGGCCGAGACGGATACTAGATCCAGTCTATACGCGCAGCGAACGCAGGCAAGACGGCCAAAAGTCCCGGCGAGAACATGACAGATGGCACTCCATCCCATCACATCCGGCGGCATAACCTGAGGAGAAGAGAGAGGCGAATGCTATGAAACCGGTTACTCCTTCCAGTTCCGGGGACGGCGAAGCCAGAACCGCCGTCCCCGGGCACGTCCGAGAGGAGCCAGCAGGCGACGGAGTGCCGGTAAAGGAGGCAACCATGAGAGCCGAGACCAGCCCCAACATTGCGGCTCGCGAAGCAATCGTTGCAGACGAGCTGCCGCCTTATATCAAGGGACGCATCAAAGGCCTTGTTTACGACCTCAGCAACGATGACCTGCCGATGGCGCTCCTCGATCTGGCCCATCTCTATCGCGCGCTCCGCATGGGAAGCACCCGGCGGAGCGAGGTAGATGAGCCCGTGGAGTTGAGCGAAGACCTGAGGACACTGATCTTCAGCGACGACCGCGCGGCAATCGAAGAGATTTGCATGGGCCCCGATGAGCATGGAGGGTGCCCCAGGGCTAAGGAAGGGCACCTGGCGGCCTGCGGCGGCAAGTGGATCATGAACAAAGGCTGGAACTTCAAAGTCGCGCCGGACGCCGAGGGCTGTCCGCTGGTCTCTCTCGGGCTGGCCCACCGCTACCTCCGCGCGGCCATCAAGGAATGAAGAGGCTCCAGCGATGTGGGATATGCACGACGGAATGGGATGGTGGATGGTATTCGGGGGCATATGGATGGTGTTCTTCTGGGCTGTCCTCATCGGTGCTGTCGCCTGGCTGGTTGCGCGCGTTGCGGGCACCGACCGCACCACCAATCGCGATGCTCTCGAGGTAGCGAAGCGGCGCTATGCCAGCGGCGAGATTAGCCGCGAGGACTTCCAGCGAATCAGCGAGGATCTGGCGAAGGCCCGCTAGCCCTCGTCCAAAGCCTTCGTCTTTCGCTGCGCGATGAAGGCGGCAGCCTCTGATCGGCGCCTCAGGTTCAGCTTGCTGAGGATGCTCGAAACGTAGTTCTTGACGGTCTTGTCGCTCAGGAAGACCTCAGCCGCTATCTCCTTGTTGGTCTTGCCCTCTGCTATCAGCCCAACGATCTTTCTCTCCTGCTCCGTGAGTGAGGCAAGCTCATCGGACTTCCCGGAGGCCAGTGCCCGCATTCGCGTCAACACCTTCTCGGTGACGGATGGGTCAAGGAGGGATTCGCCGCGGGCGACGCGCTCGATCGCTTCGGCCAGATTCTGACCCCGCGCCTGTTTCAGCAGATAGCCAGAGGCGCCGGCCATTATTGAGCCGTACACCGCCTCGTCGTCGGCGTACGAGGTGAGCATTATGACCTTCGTCTCCGGCAGTTCTCCGCGGATCTCCCTGCAAGCCTCCACACCGTTGCCGTCCGGCAGACGGATGTCCATCACGATCACGTCCGGGCGCGTCTGACTCGCGGCGCTGATCGCCTCGGCTACCGTACCCGCCTCACCCACGACCGAGAATCCGGGACGCCGTTCCAGTAACGTGCGTAGCCCCATCCGGACCACTTCGTGATCGTCCACCAGTAGAATCGCCACACTCCCGTCAGTCATCGTTGCTATCCTTCGCCCGCCGCAGCGGCAGTTCAACGCGGACCAGCGTCCCCCGTCCCAACTCGCTGTCGATGAACAGGTCTGCGCCCATTGCCCGCGCCCGGTCCCTGATGTTCCGGATTCCGTGTTTCTCTGCCGACCGGCCCGTGCCCATCTCGAACCCTCGCCCGTAATCCTCAACCTCCAGGCTCACGCGGCTGTCGGCGGCCATCAGCCTGATCGCGACCGATTTCGCCTGCGAGTGCTTGCTGACGTTGTTGAGCGCTTCCTGCGCTATGTGAAAAAGCGCCAGCGCCTGCTCCTGTTCCAGGGAGCCGGTCAGCGGGTTCCCTATCTCCGCCTGCACGTTCATCAGCGTATTCACTCGGAGCGTCTCGGCGAGCTCGCGCAGCGCGGCGGGCAGGTCGTCCACTTCCGACACCTGCGCCCGAAGATCGAAGATATAGCTGCGAATGTCCTTTATCACCTGGTGTAGATTATCGATCGACCGCTCAAGAATCGGCCGGGCATCATCGGGGGCGTCGGAAAGTCGCTCCGTCGCGTCCTCCAGGTGCAAAGCGACCGCGTACACCGTCTGGATCACGCCGTCGTGCAGGTCCATCGCGATGCGCTCTCGCTCCTGGAGCCGTGCCAGGCTCTCTAGCTGGTCTTGCAGGCGCCCGGTCTCGATCGCCGCCGCCGCCTGCGTCGCCAGAAGCCGCACTATTTCCTCATCACGCTCGTCAAACGCCTCCTGCCCCTGCTTGTCGGTCAGGTACAGATTGCCGATAACACGCCCGCGTGACAGCACCGGTACCCCGAGCAGCGACTTCATCGGAGGGTGATGAGGCGGAAAGCCGCCCGAGCGCGGGTCGTTCGCTATATCGGCCAGCCTCAAGCTTGTCCCTTCGCGCAGGAGCACTCCCAGCAGGCCTCTTCCGTGCGGGATATGACCGATCCTCGCTCGCTCTTCGTCGCTGATCCCGCTCGTCACGAACTGGAAGATATGCCCTTCCTCATCGAGCACGCTGATCGCGGCATATCGCGCGTTCACCTGCCCGCGCGCGACATCTACCAGCTTCTGGAGGATGCCGTCCAGCGAGAGCTCCGAAGTCAGGGCGATCCCCGCCTCCACCAACCCGCGGATGTCCTTGACGCTGTATGAGGTCACCATTACGTGAAACATTATAAAGGCGTGGCAGAGGCGGTAAAGAGCGGGGAACCGGATTCCCGTCGGTCAGGCTCTAACTCTGAAGGCTCCCAGCCGCCGCACCGCTGCTCTACCGAGAATACCTCCGTCCGTTCGACAACGACTCAGCCTGACAGCCTCGGTCCCCTGACAACAGCCGGATCGGGGGGCAGGCGCTCACTCTGAATGCTGCCTCACCCGCCTTCGCTGCTCTACCGAAATAACGTCCGTCCGTTCGGCACCGACTCAGCCTGCCTTGTAAATAGGCTCATGCGGTGCATGTCATTCCGAGCGGCAAGGTCGCCGCCAGGCGACCGAGAGCGAGGAATCTAGTGCCCTTTAGTCGAAATCGTCCCTCAATTCCGTCGCATTTGTTCCCATTTCAACCAGAATAGTGCCGGCGTGCGGACATGGACGCCCGACAGCCTCGATCCTCTCACAACAGCCGGATTCGGGGGGTCAGGCTCCCACGCTGAATGACACCTCACCCGCCTTCGCTGGTCTACCCAGAATACCTCCGTTCATTCGACAACGACTCAGCCTGACAGCTCGGTCCGGCCCCACAAGAGGCCGATTGGCCCCCATTTACAGGGACTTTTGCCACTGAGGGTCGCCGCCCGCTCCGCGCTACTCTGGATTCATGAAACAGCAAGGCGACCTCACCGTCCTCATCATCGACGAGCACTCCGGCGTATCGCCGACGCTCGCCGAACGCCTGAATCTCGTTCCCGGCATCCGCGTTGTCGGCGAGACCGCAAACGTCATGCTCGGCGCCGAGCTCGCCCATCAGCTGGAGCCGGACGTCATTCTCGCCGACTTTCGCCGCACCGGTCCACCGCGCGCCGAGACGTATCGCTGGCTCAGTCGCGTCAGCCCCTCTTCGCAGCTTGTTGCGCACGCCAGCTATCTCACCAACGGCGAGGAGCGGGCCCTGCGCGAAGCGGGTGTCGCACAGTGCATCCTGAAGGGGAGCGCCGTCCGGGAGCTCGGCGAGCAGCTTCTCGCGACAGCGGGCGATCGCCAGCGATCGCGCGACGGCCACAGGAACGGCAAGCACTAGTGGACGGGAGTCTCGCCGGCGTGCGGTTGTGGCTCAAACCTTGCCCGCGTTGCCGGGCTGCTCAGTTGCTCGAACAGCAAGACGGCATCCTGACCCGGATCACCTGCGTCACCTGCTCTTACGTCCTCACGGCATCCGAGCGCAGGGTCCTCAACGAACGGATGCTAGACGGCGGCCCGGAGCAGATGAGTCTGACGGCTGCTTCGGGGGCGAGACCGGCGTGACCACCCGCAAGCACATCAAGAAGCAGCACAGAATCGACCGCGACGCGCAGCGCCGGGCTTCCCGGCGCGCCGAGACCAGACGACGCCTGCTCGCGATCGGGCTCGCGGCGGTCGTCGTGGCCGGCGTCATCGCCTTCGCGCTCGTCCTCGCTCCCTGGTCCGGCTCCGGCGAGGCCGATGAAGCCTTGCCCGCCATATCGATGTCCATCGGCGACAACTTCTTCGATCCGGAAGAGATCACCATAGAGGCTGGGCAGAAGTACGCGCTGAACCTCGTCAACAACGGAGTTAACACCCACGACTTCTGGGCCGCCGGCAGCGACGGCAAGACCCAGACCGGCGACGACATCCGCACCGACCCCATTGCCGGCGGCGGCACTGCCTCCGTCAAGATCAAGTACGACAAGCCCGGCACCTACTATTTCGTCTGCACCTTCCACGCCGGGCAGGGCGGCACCATCATCGTCGAAGAGCCCGCCACGCCGCGATAGCGGCACTCAGCGACGATTCCGCCCCTAGGATAGTGGAGTGAGAGAGAAGGGATCGGCTGCCTGATAACGGTTCGGCCCGCGCTACACCAACCCGTGCCGCGCCGCGTAGACGACTGCCTCGAGCTTGCTGTGGACACCCAATTTCGCCAGCAAGTGCTCGATATGGTTGCGTACTGTCGTCCGGCTCACGCAGAGCACGTCGGCGATGCGTGCCGCGCTCAGCCCGCTCGCCATGAGACCAAGGACCTCCATCTCACGCCGCGTCAGGCGAGCACCCGCCTGATCTTTCCCGTCAGGCTCCTGAGGCGCCGCTGACTGCGACAGCTCACGGCGAAGCCGCATCTCCTTACGACGCCGCTCGGTGATTTCTCGGAAGAGGTGCACTGTCAGAGTTGAGCGTTTTGACCTTCCGGCAAGCACCACGATACTGATGTTGATCAAGACGGACTTGCCGGCCGCCGTTCGCGTTCGCACATCGTAGTTTTCCACCGCCTTGCCCCTGCGAGCGCATTCGATCACCGCACAATCTGGGCCGCAAAACGGGTGACCGCTGTGGTCGCCGCCGGCGATCAGGTCATAGCAGCGTTTGCCCAGAACTTCCGGCGCGCGATACCCAAGGAGGCGCTCCGCGCTGCGGTTCCAGAAGACGATTCGCTGGTCGAAGTCCACCGCGTAGGCGCCGTCGGCGGAGCGCTCGAACGCTGGCAGCATTTCCATCGGCACAGTCGAACTGCTCACAGGGCCAAGATGCGCGCCCGGACCACATCTTGTGAAGGGCCGAATGGCCCCCATTTCTTCGAAAAAATGATGCAATCTCCCCATGCGGGCCTATTTTAGCGCGCGCTAAGCTGGGCCTAGAAGATCGAACAGGAGGTATCAGCTGATGACTCAGGCTCCCAACGTTCCTGTTGCGGCGCCCCCTGCGCCCGGCAGCACCAACGGTAACATCTTCACGTACGAGCAGACCCAGTACATTGACCAGCTTCGCAAGGGAAGCTACGACTTCCAGTGGCTAAACGATCCGCGGCCCAACTGGGGTATCCGCGCCAGGATGAAGAACCCGGAGCGCGGCCTCACCCTCCAGGACATCAATAACGCCTACGCAGGCGTCCCCGAGGACGCTCCTCAATACCGCACCATGGCCCCACGTGGTTCTGTATATGACCCAGACGTCCCGGACATGGGCTACACCTACAACCAGAAGTACCAGGTCTGGGCCGACAACGTCGTTGCCCTGTACGAAGAAGCCTGCGCCCGTCAGTGGAGCGCCACCCGCGACATACCCTGGGACAATCTCAAGACGTTGCCGGATGAGCTCGAGCGTGCCGTCTGCCAGATCGCGACTCTGCTCACGGAGGTCGAGATGATCGCCTCCGACTTCCCGGCGAAGTGGCTCTGGCAGATGAACCAGCACTTCCATGAGGTCAAGATGTTCCTGTGCACGCAGGCGATGGACGAAGCGCGTCACCTGGAGGTCTTCCGCAAGCGCGCCCTCGCCAACGGCGGCGGCCTCATGCGCTGCCTCACCGGCACCGAGCTGTTCCTGAAGACGATCCTGCACGCACCCACCTACATCCAGGGATCGTTCCTGATGCACGTATTAGGCGAGGGACTCGTGCTGGACATCTTCCGCAGCGGCGAGTTCCTGGCACGGACGAAGACCGACCAGGAGATCTTCCGGCTCTGCATGCAGGACGAGGCCCGCCACGTCTCCTATGGAACGATGCACCTGAAGTACTTCCTGGAGCATCACCCGGACCGCGAGAAGGCCATCGCCGAAATGCATCAGCTCGCCGAGGTGGCTGAGCTCGGCATTCCCGGCTTCCTCACCAACCCCTTCATCATCGAGCCGCTGGCAGTGCTCATGGGCAACGGCGTTAGCGGAATCGACAAAGGGATGGAGGCCGTTCGGCTCGTCTGGGTGCGCATGCGCGAAGAGTACTTGAACCGCTGCGAGCTGGCCGGCTTCGACCGGCGCTCAGTAACCAAGGTGCCCGCCGAGGCCCCGTTCTAAGGAGGACCGTTATGCCGAAATTCCCTTCCGTCGAATGGTTTGAAGCAGTAAACCGCCGCGCCGCAGAAGACAAGGACAGGTTCAAGCACCTCGGATATGTGGACGCCGACGTCGGCATTAACGTCCGCAACAACGGCGCCGGAGCGCAGACGGTTCTCCTCAAGTTCCGCGACTGCGGAGTGGCGTCCGTCGAGGAGGCCGGGGGTCTCGACGAAGCTGATTTCGGCTTGGAGGGCAGCCTGGAGGCGTGGACGGAGATGGTCCGCAACATCAAGGAGAACGGCGGCGCCGACATCGATCACACGCTGAACCGGCTAACGATGGCCGGCGTGCCTCTCAAGCTGCTGGCCCGCGACCAGCTCTATGCCGACATCTTCTATCGGTTCAACCAGTCTTTCCAGGCGTATTTCAATGAAGCCGCCGTCGTGCCGACTGAGTTCGCGGCAAGCTGAAGAGAACGCGAATGAGGTACGACGGGACACAGGGAGTCCGGGCCCCGGCCAGATCGGGGCCCGATTCCCTCACCCTTGACCGCCCGGCCGGCTACATCATCAGTTCCGATTGCATGGATTGCGGGGTCTGCGAGTATATGTGCCCGCAAGGCGCCATCTTCGAAGCGAAGAGGCAGTTCGTGATTCACAAGGCTCTGTGCAACGGCTGCGGCGAGTGCGTTCCCTACTGCCCCGCGCGCGCTATCGTCCCGCGTACCGCGTTTGCCGGCCGGCAGGACCGCACCGTGCGCAGGGTGCTGGGAGCGGTCGTGGAATCGGGCCGGACATAGTTCTTCGCCGGGCCCATGAGTCGCCCGGTACTCGCGGCCTACGTGACGCGAGGCGCGTGACCTTTCGCTGGGCAAGGGCCCTTATCCGTTCGTGCTGAGCCTGTCGAAGCATCAGCCCTACGCGCCACCGCGTGCTTCCTCCGTCCACTTCTATCTTCCTCCTTCCTTCTCCCTACGGGGGCGAGCTCCCTTTCCCCCCAACGCTGGCCACAAAAGCCGGGGCTCCGGACGGGCCGAACGGCCCCCCTGAATCATGGCCAAACGACCCATGCCCCAAACCGCCGCTCACGATGAAATGGGCCAAGCGAATCTAAACACATCTGAATAGAGGGAGCGACTCCATGGCTTTCCCAAACGATATGCCGGCTGACCAGCAGCGCAGGCTGACGGTATTGACCCTGGCGATCCTCGTGCTGGCGGCGATAACCACGGCCGTGCTCGGCCTGATCTTTATCGACAACGACGGAGGCGGTGGTGCCCACGCGCAGACGGTGCGCGAGTACAACCTCGAGATCGTCCCCACCGACATCGACTACGGCGGCGGCAACGTCTGGCACGCCTGGACCTTCAAGCTCGCCGGTGAGGAGAAGGGGACCGTCCCCGGCCCATCGTTGGTCGCAACGGTGGGGGAGAAGCTCGTCGTCCACGTCAAGAACAACCTCCCCCACGTCCACAGCTTCCACACCCACCTCAGCAACTACTCGCTCGAGAACGACGGCAGCCAGATGAACGTCATCAGCGGCATCGCCCCCGGCGCCATGATCCCGCCGGGCGGCTCCTACACCTACGAGTTCGACCTCACCGAGCCGGGCCTCGCCTTCTACCACGACCACTCGGGCGACGGCGGCGGCACGATCAGCGCCAACATCCACCAGGGCCTCTACGGCGCGATCATCGTCAAGGCGGCCGACGAGCCGGCCGTGCGCGACGAGGTCATCTTCATGGGCGAGATCGGCTCCGAGACCGAGGGCGACAACGTTCCCACCTACATCATGAACGGCCGCGGCATCCCCGGCGGCGAGCACCATCTGGAGGAGATCTTCACGGAGCAGGGCTTCGACGGCGTCGCCGCCCAGCTGGGCGTCACTGTGCCGGTCATCGCGGCCAAGGTGGGCGAGGAGATGCACGTCCACGTGATCAACATCGGCGACGTCGTCCACAGCTTCCACGCCCACAGCGTCACGCACATCTCGACGGGGACGCTGGACGGAGCGAGCTGGTCCGCGCAGGTCCTGCCGCTCGTGCCCGGCCAGTCGGACTCGCTCCAGTTCACCTTCACCCACCCCGGCCTCTGGCTCTTCCACTGCCACGTCGTCGCCCACGCCGACGCCGGCATGATCGGCATCTTCAACATCACGGCGGAGTAGGCGAGGCTCAAGACTCCGGACTCGGGACTCTGGACCGGGTACGACCCGTGGCTCTCTCCCGAAGACGGGAGAGGGGGAGGGCAGGGCTGAAGCCGCTGCAGCTACGGTGGTGGAGGCGCATCGTTTGGCGAGGAGGAGGGACTGCGAAAGCCCTCACCCCCCAGCCCCCTCTCCCGAAGGCGGGAGAGGGGGAGTTCGAGTTGGCTTGATTGAAGTGCGTTTTTTCGCTTGCGCTCTTGATTGCTTTTCTAAAATATTCTGCAATTGGGCCTCGGCCATGCGTCAGGAGGCGAGGAAATCTTGAATGTCTTCAAGATGACCGTTTCCGTCGCTGAGGACGGCCTCGCCGGTGCGGCGGAGGAGCTCCGACATGAGGGCGGCGCCTCCTTGCTCTGCGCGGCGGGTCTGGGCGCGCTGTCGCTTGCTGATGGCGATCATGATGTCGCGGGCCTCCGGGACCTGCATGAGCGCTTCGATGAAGGCCTGCTGGTAGCGGGAGTAGCGGCCATGCTTGAGGGCGTTGAGGTTGCCCCCGGGGGCGCCGGCGCCGGGGCGGCGGCCGCCCCACGTCCCCTTCGGGGGTTCGGAGCCGCGCTTTTGCTTGCGGCGCCGGGCGCGGGCCTCCGCCTCTTCCTCGCGCTGGCGGAGCTCATCGAGGATGGGTATGAAGT
>Ga0137368_10005543_pt1 | contig 13333 bp, 16 predicted proteins | sample SagtaG_13_FD_104917 | JGI IMG/M metagenome (GOLD analysis project Ga0137368, IMG submission 104917) | Vadose zone soil microbial communities from Sagehorn Ranch, Mendocino, California, USA - Sage1_L_100_16 metaG | ecosystem: Environmental > Terrestrial > Soil > Vadose zone | place: USA...
CAGCCGCACCCGAGCAGCGAACGCGGGCCGCGTGGTCCCGGCGCCCCCTGCCGCACCCGCCCGTCGCCTCCGCCTGCGGCGAGTCCTAACATGAGTTCTCGGACGGGACACTAGAGCCGCGGCGAGCAGCGCTACAGGGCTTCGAGGAGGAGACCCTTCAGGTAGCGGGTCTCGGGGACGGTCAGGAGGACGGGGTGGTCGCTGGATTGCGTGAGCCGATCGACGACGCGAAGCCGGACTCCGGCGTCGGCGGCGGCGTCTCGGCATATCTCCTCGAAGAGCGCCTCGGACACGTGGTGCGAGCACGAGAAGGTCATTAGGCTTCCGCCGCGCTCGAGCAGGCGCAGGGCGCGCAGATTGATCTCCTTGTAGCCGCGCGCGGCGGCGTCGAGCGCCGATCGGCTACGAGCGAACGGCGGCGGATCGAGGACGATCACGCCGAAGCGCGCTCCGGTACGCTCGAGCCCCCGAAGCTCGTCGAAGGCATTCGCCGCGCGGATCTCCGCCTGGGCCGTGAAGCCGTTCAGCGCGAGGTTCTGGCGGGCACCGGCGATCGCCTCCGGCGAGGACTCGATGCAGACGGCCCGCCGGGCGCCGCCATGGAGCGCGTGACAGGCGAAGCCGGCGGTGTAGCTGAAGGCGTCGAGGACGTCGCGGCCCCTGGCCAGAACGCTGGTACGAGCGCGGTTCTCGCGCTGGTCGAGGTAGGAACCGGTCTTGTGACCGACGCCGATCGTCACCTCGAAGGCGACGCCGCCTTCGTTCACCCTAACGCTCCGGGGCCCGGAGCCACGGTCCCACCCGAGGGCCGCCGAGAACCCTTCGAGCCGAGCGGAAGCCTCCTCGTCCATGTCGAAGACGAACGTGTCATCGAACATGTCGGTCAGCGCGGCGGTGATCGTCGGACGGGCGCGCACCATCCCCAGGGTGAGACACTGAATCACAAGGACAGGCCCGTAACGGTCCACCACCAGCCCCGGCAGCCCGTCGGCCTCGCTCCAGACGAGGCGGCAGAGGGCCGGCGGACCCTGCGCACGATCGCGCGAGCGCAGGGCTACGGCGCTCTCGAGCCGTCGCCGGAAGAAGGCGACGTCGAGCGGCTCGTCGGTCCAGGTGAGGATGCGGCAGCAGAGGGCGGGGCGCGGGTTATAGAGGCCGCGCCCGACGAAGTGGCCGGCCGAGTCGATGACCGTGACCGCCGAACCGGGCTCGACCTCGCTGACGTCGGCGACGTCACCCTTGAAGATCCAGGGGTGGGTCCGCGCCGTCTCGCGTCCGCGCTTGAGCCGTAGCGCCGCCTGGCCGCGTTTCACCGACGGAGATTCTCCACCGTGATCGCCCAACGCTCGTGGTCCCGCCATCGCCCGAAGACCTTCAGGTAGCGCGGAGAGAGCCCTTCGCGCCGGAAGCCGGCTCGCCGGACGAGACGGATCGACGCGCGGTTGCCCGGCTGGATGTTCGCCTCGAGGCGGTGCAGGCCGAGCTCCGAGAAGGCGTGACGAAGCACGAGCCGGAGCCCTTCGCTCATGTATCCCTTTCCCATGAAGGGCGCGCCCGCGTAGAAGCCCAGGTACGCGCTCTGAAACGCGCCGTGGAAGATCTGGCTCACGTTGATCACGCCGGCGATGACCCTGTCCTCGCGCCGGCAGACGAAGAATCCCCGCTCGGTCGGGCGCCGGGTCCGTTTGAGGTAGGCGGCGAAGGCCGCGCGGTCGGCCGGCGGCTCGACCCACGGCCGAAGCGAGCGGCGGCTCGAGCGCATGAGCGCCAGGAATTCGTCGCGGTCGCGGGCTGTGGGCACGCGGATGAAGACGCGGCGGCCGACTTCGACCGCGCCCGGCCGCTTCACGGCCGCGCTACTTCTTGCGCAGGACGACGACCATGATGATGGGGTGCCGGGAGCGCTCGAGCACCTGCTGGGGCTTGAAGCCGAAGAACCACTGGACGAACTCGAAGCCGCCGGCCAGCTCGACCAGGGCCTTGAGCTCCTGCGGGAAGACCATGCGCGACAGGTGCGTCTGGTGGTAGAGCCGGCGGGTGCCGTTCTCGACGGCCTCGAGAGTCATACGCTCGCGAAAGACCTGGCTCACCGGGTCGACGTCGTTCAGGGCCGAGAACGAGGCGCGTACGATCAGCCGTCCCCGGCGCTTGAACCACGACCAGCTCCGCGCCGGGTTTGTCCACGAGGACGCCATGTAGCGGTCGAAGATATAGAGCCCTCCCCGTCTGAGGGACCGGGCCACGGCCCTCAGGTGGGCCAGGAGCTGATCGTTCGTCAGGAGGTGCCCCTGCGAGTCCTGCATGCAGATCGCCGCGTCGACGGGGCGTGCCAGGTGGAAGTTCGTCATGTCGCCGACGACCAGCTCGCCCTGGTGGCCTTTGGCCGCGAGCCGCTCACCCAGGAACTCGATGTTACGGGGCGACAGGTCGAGCCCCGACATCTTGTAGCCACGATCAGCGAGGCGCATCAGGTGGGGCCCGGTGCCGCAGGCGATGTCGACGACCCGGCGGACGGGCCGTCGCGAAAATCTCCGGAAGCAGTGGACGAGGAAGTCGACCTCGCCCTTGCGGTTCAGGTCGAACGCGATCTCGTAGAAGCGCGGCGCGCTGTACTCCCGGATGCGGCTTTTCTCGCGAAGCCTCAGCGGAGCTCTCCCCACCACGCCAGCAGCGCCTCCCGGATCACCCAGGAGGCCGCGATGCCGGTGCGGCCGCTGGGATCCCAGGCGTGAGCGACCTCCACGAGGTCTCCGCCGATGACCTCGCAGCCTTCCAGCATCCTGACGATCTCGACCAGCTCTGGAACCCGGAGCCCTCCCGGCTCGGGCGACCCTGTTCCCGGCGCCTCGGCCGGGTCGAGAACGTCGACGTCGATCGTGACGTAGAGCGGATGACGCTGGAGCTCTGGCAGGAGCCGGCGAACGACGTCCACCGGATGGCCGGCCAGCATGGGATACATTGGAAAGAAGTGCGGCCGCCGCCGGTGGTACTCCTCGCGGGCGCCGGTGCGCATGCCGACCTGGTAGACGCGCTCCGGAGGGACGACGTCCATCACACGGGCCATCGCCGAGGCGTAGTTGTAGCGCTCGCCGAGGAACTCTTCGCGCAAATCCGGATGAGCGTCGAGGTGGAGGATGCGGAGGTCGGGAAACGCGGGGGCGAGGACCTCGATCACCGGCACCGTTGCCGTGTGGTCGCCGCCGAGCATGAACGGAACCAGCCCCGGCCGCCACCAGGCGGTGATCTGCTCGCGCGCGGCGTCTAGCTGCTCCCGCGGGGGCGCGCCGTCGGGCAGCTCGCAATCCCCGATGTCGGCGATGGCCAGGTCTTCCAAATCGCGGGTGAGCGCCGGCGAATAGGTCTCGATCGATTCGGAGCCGAGCCGCACGTCGAGCGGACCGGCGTCGGCGCCCTTGCGGAGGTTCACCCGCCCCTCGAAGGGGATGCCGTAGACGACGATGCGGGCGTCGGCGAAGGCGAGATTGCAGCCGATGAAGCTCGGAGACACCGCGCGCATGAATTCTCCGTCACTGTAGCGGCTCGCTGATCGATTGCAAGCGGAAAGTAGCCCGAGCGCGTCCGGGCGCGGTCAGCCGCTGAAGCGTCGGCTCGGCCGTCGGCCGGCCTCACCTCCGATTGTCGAGCCGCTGAGTGTCGGCTCGGCCGTCGGCCGGCCTCACCTCCTACTGCGGGGCGTGCGCTCGCGGCTTCGAGCGACGACTGGCCGTGTCTCGGCAGCCGGCCCACGCCGACGACTTTGGGCTTCGGATCGCCGCAAAAGTGTTTTTTTCTTGCAATGGATAAAAACGGACCCTACAGTGAAACAAGTTTTGTATTGGAAGCAAAATTTTTTCGAACGTAATAGCGATGCGAATGAGCGTCGCAGGAGAGGTGCGGTAGATGAACGGATCGAAAGGGGGACCACACGATTGAACGCCCTGGGACGACACCTGCTGCTCGAGATGTTCGATTGCGATCCCGACGCCATCAACAACCTCGAGGCCGTCAAGGGGGCCCTGGTCGAAGCCGCGAAGCGGGCCCAAGCAACCATCGTCGACGTCGTCTTCCACGAGTTCAACCCGTTCGGCATCAGCGGAGTCGTCGTCATAGCTGAATCCCACCTCGCGATCCACACCTGGCCGGAGTACCGGTACGCCGCGGTGGACATCTTTTCCTGCGGCGAGACCCTCCAGCCGGAGGTCGCCGCCAACTATCTGGTCGAGCAGTTCGCGGCGGAACGCACCTCGATCGTCGAGATGCAGCGGGGCATGTTCCTCAACTCGTCGGTGCCGATCAACAATAGGAATCCGGTCTCCGTCAGTTGATCAATTCGCAGTCCTACAAGTGGTTCTTCGAGACCACGACGGCGTTCGAAGGGCACATGCACGCCATCGCGCGGACCATCGTGGAGGCCCAGACCAAGTTCCAGCACGTTGAGATCTTACAGACGGCCGCCTACGGCAAGACACTGGTGCTCGACGGTCGGATCCAGTCCAGCCAGGGTGACGAGTTCATCTACCACGAGGCCCTGGTTCACCCGGGAATGCTCACGACCGAAGGCCCCCCCAGGAGCGCCCTGGTAATCGGCGGGGGAGAGGGCGCGACGCTCCGGGAAATCCTGAGATACCCCTCAATCACGCGTGCTGTCATGGTGGACATCGACGGCGAGGTGGTCGAGCTCTGCAAGACTCATCTCCCCGAGATGCATCAGGGCGCGTTCGATGACCCGAGGACCGAGGTCAGGCACGAGGACGCGCGGGCGTACCTCGAGAAAAGCAACGACCGCTTCGACTTCATCACGGTCGACCTCGTCGAGCCACTCGAGGAGGGCCCGGCCTGCATGCTCTTCACCCAGGAGTTCTACGCCCTCGTGCGAGACCGCCTCACGCCCGGCGGGACGATGACGATGCAGGCGGGCATGACGAAGCTCGGAGAGCTCGGCTTCTTCACGTCGATCCATCGAACCCTTCGCGAGATCTTCCCGGTAGTCGCCGCCTATTAGAGCTTTATCTCCTGTTTCGGCACCCCCTGGGGGTTCATCGTCGCGTCGAAGAAGGTCGATCCAGCCCGTCAAGGGGCTCAGGCGGTGGACAAGCTCATCGCCGAGAGGGTCAAGGGCTCACTCGAGTACTGGGACGGCGTGACTCACCAGCACGCCTTCAGCCTCCCGAAGTTCATCCGCAAGGCTGTCGCGAAACAGACCCGTATCGTCACTGACGCGCACCCCCTGATCTTCGCCTGAAGGTCGTTCCCAGATGGCAGCCCAGCGCCGCATCGGGCTGATCCTCCTGGTCGTCATCGCCGGCTTGGTCGTGGGCTCCCTTCTCGGCGAGATTCTCGGCAGCCTTCTCCCGGCCGGCCGCGCCCAGGACTTGATCACGCGCGGGCCGACGATCGGCCTCGCGCCGCCCGCGACACTGGACCTGCGATTCCTGGCCATGACCTTCGGCCTGAGCCTCAAGGTCAATCTGGTTGGCGTCGTGGGGATCGTCCTCGCCGCGGTCACTCTTCGCCGGCTCTAGGCGGCTTGCCGGGGAGAGGGCGTGGGGTGCCGGCCGGGATCCGACTGCTGCGATCCGGGACTTGACGATCATGTGCGCGGCGCGAGGGCAACGCTGACTACACGGATCCCGGCCGGCACCCCCACGCCCTCTCCCCGGCAAGCCGCCTAGAGCCATGAGGTTGATCCTGGCGTCTCAATCTCCGCGACGGCGGGAGCTTCTGCGTGGAATTTGTCCTGAGTTCGAGGTGATACCGAGTGAGATCGAGGAGACGCTCGACGGCGGGCCGACCCCCGAGGCCGTCGCCGAGCTTGCCCTTCGCAAGGCGCGGGCGGTCGCCGCCCGCGCCGGCGCTGCGATTGTCCTGGCGGCGGACACGATCGTTGTCCTCGACGGTGTGCCACTCGGCAAACCGTCCGGGCGCGAGGAAGCCCGCGACATGCTCGTCCGCTTGCGCGGCCAACAGCACGAGGTCCTGACGGGCGTCGCGATCGTGGACGGTAAGACCGGCCGCGCCGCTTCCACGACGGTCGTGAGCCGCGTGCTCATGGCAGCGTACCCCGATGCGACGATCGAGACCTACGTGGCATCGGGCGCGCCACTCGACAAGGCCGGCGCCTATGCGATTCAGGATCTTCAGGGCGCACTGGTCGACGGCATCGTCGGCTCGTACACCAACGTCATCGGGCTGCCCGTGGAGGCGACGCGCCGGCTTTTGGAAGGATTCGGCGTCGTCGTCAGCGAGCGGTCGGGGCCTTGATCTGAAGCATTTCCTCGGGGCGCGGGATCCGAACCGACTGGGGCAGGGGCGTGTGCGCCCGGATGATCGCGATCGTCTGCTGAATCTGGTCGGCAGAAACCAGGCCGTCGGGCAGATAGAGCGGGCGCGAGGTTGTAAGCCGGGCCGCGAAGTCCTCGGGCTCGCCCACCACCTGTGTTGGGAGCTTGCCGGCCAGCTCGCGGGCCTCGCCGGCCCGGATGCGCTGCTCGGCCTTTCTCAGGGCCCGTGTCATGGCGAAAAGGTCCCGGTCCGGAGGGCGCCGGTCGGCGCGGGCGAAGACCGCGGCGTTCACAGTACTGGTTCCCAGTGTCTCGGCGACGGCGCGCGGGGTTCGAAAGTCAGCGAGCAATTTGGCGCGCCCCTGGCTCAAAAGCTGGGTGGCCATCGGCTCGGGGACGAGCGCGACGTGGACCTCGCCGGAGTCGATGGCGGCGACGAGCCCCCGTCCGCCGAGGCTCATCACGCTGACCTGGGCGACGCTCTTTCCCGCTCGCGCCAGGAGCCAGCCGAACCACGCGTGCTCGGGCGCGCCCGGCGTCGTGACCCCGACTCGCAGCGCGGACAGGTCGTCGATGGAGCGGACGGTGCCGACGTGGGACGCCCCGACCAGCAGAGCGACTGGCGGTGCAGCCGTGAGCCCGAAGACGAGCCGCGGCGCCTGGCTCGTCGCCCGGAGGCCGAAGCGCAGCATCGCCTCGAGCGTCGTCGCCGCGAGGTCGGCCTGGCCCTGGGCCAGCGCCTCGGCGGCTCCCGATTCGGCCCGGGTCGTCTTGACCTTGACGGTAAGCCCCTCGAGCGCAAAGTAGCCCTCAGCCTCCGCAACCCGAATGGGAAGGTACTCCGGTGAGGTGGGCGGGCCGCTCACCGCGAGGACCAGGGTCTGCAGAAGCACGATGAGCCCGAGCATCGGCTCAGGGCCGCAAGCGCGGAGCGGGATGCCCGGACCGCCCCGAGATCGCGCCAAGCGCCGCCTGCTGCGCCTGTACGGGGCGCTGCTCCGGCGCTTCGGCCGCCAGCGCTGGTGGCCCGGCGGCACGCCTTACGAGGTCGCCGTTGGCGCCGTGCTTACCCAGCACACCGCGTGGGTCAATGCCGCCAACGCCATCGCAGCGCTCCGCTCCCGCCGGCTGCTGACGCCCGCCCGGGTAGCCGACCTCTCGGCCTCCGATCTGGCGCGCGTGATCCGCCCGGCCGGCACCCACCGCGTGAAGGCGCGCCGACTCCAGGCGCTGACGCGCTGGCTCGTGGGGAGCTCGAGCGGGAGCTTCGATCGGATGCGGACGGCGCCGCTCGGCCCGCTGCGCCGGAGCCTGCTCGAGATCCCCGGACTCGGTCCGGAGACAGCCGATGCAATCCTCCTCTATGCCGTCGGCCGGCCAGTGTTCGTCGCCGACGCCTATGCGCGCCGCGTTCTCGCGCGCCACCGTCTGATCGGCCCGACGGCAGGCTATGAAAAGGCCCGCGCATGGCTCGAGGCACACCTGCCGTCCGATCCCGGCCTGTTCAACGAGTTTCACGCGCTGCTCGTGGCTGTCGGCAAGTCGAACTGCCGCACCGTGCCGCGCTGCGACGACTGCCCGTTGCGCCCAGATCTCCGGGGCCGGGCCCCCGCGCGTTGACCGGGCCCAGGCGCTTGGCGGGTCATCGGCAGAAGTCCCAGAGGAGAGCGACGATTCGCTCCGCGGCGTCCGGCACGGCGAGAGTCCGCGCGTGCTCACCCATCTGCTTCAGTCCCGCGGGGTCGGCGAGGAGCGCGCGAACCTCGCGAACGAGCCGCTCCGTCGTGAGCATCGACTGAGGGAGCACGACCGCGCCTCCGACGCGCTCGACGATCCGCGCGTTCTCCGTTTGCTCGTCACCACGGGTCCCGGGCAGTGGAACGTACAGCGCGGGTACGCCGAGCTGGCAGCACTCGTTCACCGTCCCGGCCCCCGCGCGGGCGACCACGAGCGCCGCCGCGGCGTAGATCCCGGCGAGCTCGGCGCCGATGTAGGGCACGACAGTGTAGCGGCGCGCCAGGGCTGGAGGCAGCGCGGCGCGCCGGTCTTCGAGCCACTGGCGATCACCCGTGGCCGGGTTCTCGCCGCACTGATGGATGAGCTGCGCCTGCTCGGCGAGCGACGCCAACGCGTCCCCGACCACCCGATTGATCCGGTGAGCGCCCTGGGCGCCGCCGGTGACGTACACGAGGGGGACAACCGGTTCAAGCTGGAAGCGGGCGATGGCGCTCGACCTCGAGCCCGCGCGGAGCTCGGGCCGGAGGGGATTGCCCGTCACGACCACGCGGGCTGCGGGAAGGCGGGCCGCCCGGTCGGGAAACGTGACCGCGATTCGGCGCGCGAACCGGGCGCCGATCCGGTTCGCGAGGCCCGGGACCGCCGTCTGCTCGTGGAGGACGACAGGCACCCTTAGAAGTGCGGCGCCGAACACGACGGGAAGCGCAACGAAGCCGCCGGTGCCGAAGACGACGCGAGGGCGGAGGGTTCGCAAGATGCGAAGGACGCTCAGCGTTCCCGCCGGAACGTTGACGAGGAGGTCCGCCACGTTCTGCCACGCCCAGTAGCGCCTGAGCTTGCCGGTGGGGATGGCGATGTACGGGATGCCGCTCTGGGGCACGCGCTGAGCTTCAATGCCGGAGCGAGAGCCGATCCAGGCGCACGTCCTCGAGCGCTCGCTCAGGAGGGCCGCGACAGCCAGGCCCGGGCTCGTGTGGCCGCCCGTGCCGCCGCCCGCGATGACGACGTCTACTGGAGTTAGCCGTCGGAGCGCCTCCGCAGAGCCTCCGGCGCTCGACGTTCGGGGGGTCAACCCGCCAGCTCCTGGTCCGCAGAGCCTCCGGCGCTCGACGTTCGGGGGGTCAACCCGCCAGCCCCGTGGCCGGCCCGGTTCCCCCCTTGTCGTGATGACGCTCGATGGCGAGCTCGATCAGGCGGTCGATCAGCGCGGTGTAGCCGAGCCCGGAGGCCGCCCACATCTTCGCGTAGCCGCTCGTCGTGGTGAAGCCGGGGATCGTGTTGATCTCGTTGACCAGCACGCGATCGCCCTCGAGAAAAAAGTCGACGCGCGCCATGCCCGAACAGTCGACCGCGCGGAAGGCGGCGATCGCCAGCTCGCGGATCCGCCGAGTGGTCTCGGGCGACACGGGCGCCGGCACCGTGACTCGCGCCTGGCCCTCCAGGTACTTGGTCGAATAGTCGTACCAGTCGGCGTCGTAACTGATCTCGCAAGGGAACGAGGCGATCGGCTCGTCGTTGCCGAGCACGCTCACTTCGATCTCACGCCCCCGCACGGCGCGCTCGACGAGGATCTTGCGATCGTGACGAGCAGCGAGATCTACCGCGGCGGCCAGCGCTCCCGCCTCGCTCACCTTGCTGATCCCGACGCTCGAGCCCAGGTTCGAGGGCTTGACGAAGCAGGGAAAGCCGACGGTCTCGGCTACACGCGCCGCGACGCGATCGGGCGCGGTGCGCCACTCGTGTCGGGTGACCACGACGTGCTCGACGATGGGCAGGCCGTAAGCCTGGAACACAGCCTTCATCGTGACCTTGTCCATCCCGACGGCGGAGGCAAGAACGCCCGCGCCGACGTACGGAACGTCGGCGAGCTCGAAAAGGCCCTGGATCGTGCCGTCCTCGCCGTACGGACCATGCAGCATGATCACGACCACGTCGAGTCCCTGGCGGAGCTCGGGTGGGAGACTGCCGGCGGGCTCGGTGCGTGCGAGGCTCTCAACGGAGGCGCTCTCGACGGCTTCGGCGCGGTTCGCGAGAGCCTTCTTCATGGCCCCGTCGGCGTCGTTCGACGGGAGCGCGACGCGCGCCTCGGCCGCGAGCGCCCGCAGGGGATCGCCGCCGACGACCCAGCGCCCGTTGCGAGCGATGCCGATCGGGACGACGGCGTGACCCCGCTCCTCGAGCGCGGCGATCACCGACGCCGCGGAGGCGAGCGACACCTCGTGCTCCCCGGAGCGGCCGCCGAAGACGACGCCCACGCGCAGGCGAGACATGCAAATCATTCTAGCAGCACACGACGCGCGACCCGCCCGATCGAGTCCGACCGGGCGCCTACTGAGTCGCGATGAGGAGGGCCTTGGCGATGAGGCCCACGAACTCCCACGCCGGCTGCATCCACAGGTCGCGCAGGAGCCATACGGTGATGGCGATTCCGAGGTACGCCACGCCCAAGAAGATCGACTGCGGCAGGTCACGAAAAGGAATGATCATGCGGAGGATGCCGGCTCCGATCGCCCCGAGAAACGCGACGACCCCTCCGGCGGCGGCCAGCGCCAGCGGTGTCAGCAGAAAGAACATGAACGAGGTGACGATCGCCTCGCCCCGACCGATGGGGGTCGCGAACCGCTGGCGCACCGACGGCTGATCCGCGAGCTGCTCGAGCGCCTGAGCGACCTTGGCCCAGCTCACGAAGCCGGTGTACGAGAGGAGGAAGAGAAAACAGAGCGCCAGGAAGACCCAGTGGCGCTTCTTGAGCAGGTTGAGCGGCCACATGGCTCTACCCTAGGCTCTTACCGCTCCGAGCGCCAGCGTCTCCACTCGGCGAGGCGGCGGCCCAGCTCAGCCTCGAGCCCACGGTCGGTCGGGCGATAGTACTGGCGCCCGCGGAGCGACTCGGGCAAGTCCTCCTGATCGACTCGCGCGCCGGGGGCGTCGTGGGCGTACTGATATCCCGCGCCGTAGCCCAGATCCTTCATGAGGCGCGTTGGAGCGTTGCGGATGTGCAGCGGCACAGGCTCCGCCGGCCGCTGGCTCACGTCCTCCTTCGCCTCGTTGTAGGCGACATACACGGCGTTGGACTTCGGCGCGAGCGCCAGGTAGAGCGTCACCTGGGCCAGGGCCAACTCCCCTTCGGGATCCCCGAGGAAGTCGTATGCCTCCTTCGCCGCGAGCGTGAGCGAGAGCGCGCCGGGGTCGGCGTTACCGACATCCTCGGAGGCGAAGCGCACCAAGCGGCGGGCGATGTAGAGCCGGTCCTCGCCGGCATCGAGCATGCGTGTGAGCCAGTAGAGCGCCGCGTCGGGATCCGAGTCACGCAGCGACTTGTGGAGCGCCGAGATCAGGTTGTAGTGCTCCTCGCCGGACTTGTCGTAGAGGAGCGTCCGGCGCTGCGCCGCCTCCCGGATCGAAGCCTCGGTGACGCGCCGCCGGCCACCCGCGACGGGCGCCAGCAGCACGGCCAGCTCGAGCACGTTCAGCGCGACCCGCGCGTCACCGTTCGCCACGCCCGCGATCGAGCGGAGCGCCTCGGCGGTCACCTCGGGGTGGAGCTGGGCGAGGCCGCGCTCGCCGTCCGCGAGCGCCCGCCGCATGATCGCGAGCAAATCGTCCTCCTCGAGTCCGCGAAGGACATAGACCCGGCAGCGCGAAAGCAGCGCGGAATTCACCTCGAAGGACGGGTTCTCGGTCGTGGCGCCGACAAGGACGACCGTGCCCTTCTCAACGTGGGGGAGAAAGGCGTCCTGCTGGGCGCGGTTGAACCGGTGAATCTCGTCGACGAAGAGGATGGTGCGCATCCCCTGGCGGGCGCGCTGGCGCTCCGCCTCGCCGATCACCTCGCGGATCTCCTTGACTCCCGACAGGACCGCCGAGAAGGCGACGAAGCGGGCTCCCGTCACGTGCGCCATCAACGACGCGAGGGTCGTCTTGCCGGAGCCCGGGGGACCCCAGAGAATCATCGAGTGCAGCTCGCCCGTCTCGATCGCGGCTCGCAGCACCCGGCCGGTCCCCAGCAGATGTGCCTGCCCTACGATCTCGTCGAGCGAGCGCGGTCGTACCCGGTCGGCCAAGGGCGCCGGCGTCCGCGGGGCGGCCGCGGTTCGCTCGGGCTCTCCGAAGAGCTCCACGCTAGGGCCGCCCGTTGCCTCGGGCCTCGAGCCACGCGGGGAGGAGCGCCAGATCCGCGAGTTGCGCGATCGGCGTCACCTTCCAGCGGTCGAGGTCTGCCTGCCGGGCGCGGTAGGCGATGAACGGAACGCCCGCCGCGGCCGCGGCCACACCGTCGACCCACGAGTCGCCGACGACGACCGCCGGGATGCCCCCGGCGAGGCGACCTCTGAAATGTTCTGAAATTACGCGCCACCCGTCAGGGTCCGGCTTGAGCGCGCGCATGTCGTCGCGCGTGACGACCAGGTCGAGGTCGCCGGCCAGGCCGAGGCGTTCGAGCGCGGGTAGGGTGAGCACCCGCGCGTTGTTCGTCCAGAGCGCCGTCGCGAACCCGGCGCGGCGTGCACCCGCGAGCGCCGCGAGTGCGCCCGACTCAAGCGTGGCCAGCTCCATCGCGCGCCGTTCGTGGTCGAGTGCCAGGTCCCATAAGGCGGACTCCAGCACCGGCGCCTGCGACCGGCAGTACGTGATCAGCTCGCCCACACGATAGCGCTCGTGCCGGGCCGGGAGGGGGCCGCTCGCCGCCTCGATGAGCACCCGCATGTCGACAGCCATGGCCACGAGATCGAGGGGCGTCTGGATGAGAGTGTGGTCGAGGTCGAATACGCACAGAGCCACGCTGAGACCGTACCACAAGCGTGCTACCATGGGCTGTCATCATGACGCGCACGCTGCTTCCCGTGTTGGCGTTGGCGTCGCTCCTGCTAGTCGCCCTCTCCGCGCCGTTCGCGCTCGCGCTCGACGAAGCCGAACGGCTCTGGCTCGTCGGCGAGCAGGCCTCCGCGGACGGCCTCCACCCGCTCGCCCGCCGGGTCCTCGAGCGCTTCATCGCCGAATACCCGAACGACCCGCGGCTGCCATCGGCCGTGCTGCTCGTGGGCCGGGCGCGACTCGCGCTGGGCGACGCGGATCTGGCGCTCGAGGCCTTCCGCCGGTTTCGTACGCTGGCGCCGCCCGCTCGGCGGCTCGAGGGACGCTTCTGGGAAGCCGAGGCGCTCTACCGTGTCAAGCGCTTTGCCGAAGCTCGCGCGGCCTATGACGACGTGATGCGACAGGATGCGGCCTCGCCGCTTGCGCCCGACGCTGCCTACGGTCTCGCCCTGAGCGAGCTCGAGCTGCGCAGGCCGGAGGCCGCGGCCAAGGCCTTGCGTGAC
>Ga0137368_10005560_pt1 | contig 13316 bp, 15 predicted proteins | sample SagtaG_13_FD_104917 | JGI IMG/M metagenome (GOLD analysis project Ga0137368, IMG submission 104917) | Vadose zone soil microbial communities from Sagehorn Ranch, Mendocino, California, USA - Sage1_L_100_16 metaG | ecosystem: Environmental > Terrestrial > Soil > Vadose zone | place: USA...
ATGGTCGCGAGCTTCCGTTCCTCCGGCACGCGGGCATTGTGTGTCCCGGCTCGACGTCCGGCTATCCCGTCCTCGGCGCGGCGTTCCGGAGGCGGATCCCACTGAACTCGAGCGTGGACGCGACGACGCGGTCCCAGAGCGGCCACAGGCTCGGCACGACGCGCAGCTCGATGGCCGCATCCGCATGGCGCGCGAGCAGGTCGCCGAGATCCACGACCTGGGTCGGCTCGACCGAGGAGGCGCTCACCCAGTAGCCGCCGACGGTCGCGTGCGGCCGGAACGTCGCCTCGGGCAGCCGGTAGGCGTACACGCGCGCGGCGCGCATGCGTTCCAGCCACGCGGACTCGATCGCGTGCACGCGACCGGACCGGTCGCCGTCGAGGAATACCTCAACGTCGGGATCGCTCGTCTCTGGTCGCGCCCAGAACGTGGCACGGGGACAGTCGCGCGGGAACCAGAACAGCGGAACGTGGCGCGTGTCCACAGCCCATACGAGCGGCTCAGCTGTGTCGGCGTTCGGCGCCGGAGCGATCGATCCGTCCTGGCCGCGCACGAGCCCCGTGGTCGTGCCGTGGCGCGGTTCGAACCGCGTGATGCCGGGCTCTTCGCTCACGTGCCAGAGCGCGGGCGCACCTTCGTTGCGATAGGGTGGCGCCGGCGGTCGCATCACTGCCCGAGGGCGAGGTATGCGACGGCCAGCACCACGAGCTTCACGAGCACCTCGACCCACGCGCGGAGCGGGGCTCCGATCGAGAGCGCGCGCCAGCCGAACGAGAGCACCTCGAGCGCGGCCAAGACGATGAGCGCGGCGCGGAACGTCGCGATGAGCGGGATCTTCACGAGCAATGCGAGCGCGACGGCGATCGCGAGCGCGGCCGTGCCGGTGCGCACCGGCACCAGGACGCGCTCTATCGGGCTCAGGCGCGGCATCGGCGGCACGAGTCTGCCCTAGCTCGATCGGTGGCGAGGCATAGCGCCTGCAGGCCGTACGCGTAGGGCACCCGTGTAGGGCACCTGTAAGGAGGTCTGTCATGGAGACGTGTCGCATGTGCGGCGCGCGGCTCAGCAACGAGGAGGAGCTCGGGCACCACAACGAGCTCATGCATCCGAACGTGGGCAAGAAGGGCGGCGAGGCCGAGGTCGAGCAGGAGCGCAAGCCTGACCGCGACCGGCCGATCGACTAGGCGAAGCACTAGCGATCAGCTCGGGAGCGGCGCGATCGCCTCGGGTGCGCGCACGCGCTTGATGCGACCGAAGCCGATCCCGAACACGATGCCGGCGCCGCTGTAGGCGACGGCGCCGGCGAGGATGGGGAGGGCGAGCACCCCGGTACCGAGGAGGACGCCCGCGAGCCCGGGACCGAGCGCGTTCGCGAAGCCCCACACGGCGAAGCCGATGCCCGCCGCCGACGCGCGTTCACGCGGCTCGACCGCGCCCATGAGCAGCGACTGCTGGAACGGCCACGAGATGTTCGTCAGGAAGCTGCGCGTCATGAACAGGCCGATCGCGACGGCGAACACCGGCGCCACGACGATGAGCGCGAGCAGCGCGCCTGACGCGAGCTGCATCCCGAGAACGCTGCGGCTCGCACCGAAGCGGCGATCGAGCCACGGCACCATCACGACGCTCGCGATGGACGCGAGCTGCGCCAGCGCGTACCAGGGACCGAGGTCGGCCTCGTTGGCCCCGAACCGCAGGTTCAGCCAGAGCGGCATGAGCTGGACGGCGACGCCCAGCCCGAACCCGAGCAGGCCGATCGCGAGCGAGTAGGTCGCGATCGGACGGAGCGACGCGCGGGGGAGCCACCCGGTCGCGCGCTCGTGCGGCGCGGCGCGTGCCTCGCGCAGCGGCAGGATGAGCGCGGTCGCCACCACCGCGACGCCGATCATGACGATGAACGCGGGCCGGTACGAGCCGATCTCGTCGACGCCGAGCGATCGCAGCAGCTGCGGCACGCCAGCGGTCGCGGCGCCGGTGGCGAGCGCGAGGTTCCACAGCGCCTGGGCGGTCGCGAAGACACGCGTTCGCTCCTCGCCGGTCGTGCGCTCGGCCAGGAGCGCGTCGAAGCTCGCCACGGTCATCGCGCCCGCGGCGCCGTTCGCGAGGCCGACGCCACCGAGCGCTGCCGCGACGATCAGCCACGATCGATCGGTGGTCATCGCGAAGATCGCGTAACTGGCGATCGGCAGCGCCGTCCCCGCGACGAGGAAGCGGCGGCGCCCGAACCGGTCTGCGAGGATCCCGCTGAACGCGACGAGCGATGACGTCACGAACCCCGAGATCGTGAAGAGCAGACCGATGAATGCGGGGTCGAGCCCGACCCGGGCCAGATAGAGGGGCACGACGACCATGAGGAAGCCCATCGGCACGGTCGCGAGGTAGCCGTTCAGCAGGAGGAGCCGCGTCCCCCGCGGGAAGAGCGCGGCTATGTCCGTGCGGACCCCGTCCCGGCGAGGCGGTCGATCGTGCGCGCGAGGTCGACGTCCGAGCGGCTGATGCCCTTGCTGACGTGCGTCGTCAGGACGACGCGGACCTTCTTGTAGCCCTCGACGTGGATGTCGGGATGGTGGTCGGCCGCGGTCGCCGCCTCGGCGATCGCGTTCACGAGCGCGATCGCGCTCTTCCAGCCGCTCCGGACAAAGGTCTTCTCGATCCGCGTTCCGTCGCTCGTCCACCCGTGGAGCTCGCTGACGAGCTCCGTGAGCAGCGGCTCCTCGAGGCGGCGCTCCTCTGGACGCGTTGCCATCGATCTCGAGGGTACGACGTGCTCCCGCTGTACGGCTGTCGTACAGCGACGCTGACCGGTGCTATCCTGCTCCCGCTGAAACTGTGATCTGTCCGGTCACTGGGGCACGCCGTCCCTGTGGCCGTTATCCGCGCAGACGTCCCCCGGGCGCGCAGACCGAGGCGCCGCAGCGACGAGGTCGAGCACCCGGGCCCGAGGGAGGGGTTCCCCCGACCGAGGGTCGGAATAGGTGCGGCGATCGAGAAAGGGATCTTTGCCATGCCCGACATCCTCGTCGTGGGCCTGGTGGCCCTCGCCGCGGGTCTCGTCGGCTTCGTGCTCGCGCTGGTCCTCCGCTTCGCGTTCGCTCTCTCGGGTGAGACGACCGCCCGCGCCACAGCGGACCGGCTCGTCGCCGAGGCGCGCGCGAAGCAGAAGGAGATCATCCTCGAGGCGAAGGACGAGGCCCTCCGCATCGCGAAACAGCGTGAGGCCGAGGACCGCGAACGGCGGTCCGAGCTCCAGCGCTACGAGACGCGCCTGGACAAGAAGGACGAGCAGCTCGACACGAAGATCGAGCAGGTGGACGCGCGCGACCGCCGCCTCACCGACAAGGAGAAGGAGCTCGAGACCGAACGGGCCGAGATCGCCCGCCTGCAGGACGAGCAGAAGGCCGAGCTCGCGCGCGTGGCGGGGCTGACGCAGGACGAGGCCAAGCGCGTCCTGCTCGAACAGATCGAGCAGGAGGTCCGCGACGCGGCCAACCGCCGCGCCCACGAGATCGAGCAGGAGTTCCGCGAGCGCGCCGACGACCGTGCGCGCGACATCATCACCATGGCCCTCCAGCGGTATGCCGCGGATCACACCGCGGAGCACACCGTCACGAGCGTCGGCATCCCGAGCGACGACATGAAGGGCCGCATCATCGGCCGCGAAGGTCGCAACATCCGCACCCTCGAGCAGCTCACCGGCGTGGACGTGATCATCGACGACACGCCCGAGACGGTCGTCCTCTCCGGATTCGATCCGATCCGACGCGAGGTCGCGAAGCGCGCCCTCGAGCGTCTGCTCATCGACGGCCGCATCCACCCGGCCCGCATCGAGGAAGCGGTCGCGAAGGCCCGCACGGAGATCGATCAGAGCGTCCGCGAGGCGGGGGAGACGGCCGTGTACGAGGTGGGCCTCGGCGGGCTGCACCCGGACCTCGTGAAGCTCCTCGGGCGGCTCGCGTTCCGCACGTCGTACGGCCAGAACGTCCTGAAGCACTCCATCGAGGTCGCGCACGTGGCGGGCATGCTCGCCGCGGAGACCGGGTACGACCAGCAGACCATGAAGCGCGCCGGGCTCCTCCACGACATCGGGAAGGCCATCGACCACGAGGTCGAGGGCCCGCACACGGTGATCGGGGGCGAGCTCCTCAAGCGGTACGGCTTCTCGCAGGCCGTCATCGACGGCGTCGTGGGACATCACGGCGACGTCGAGCCGGTGACGATGGTCGGGACGCTCATCTCCGCCGCGGACGCGATCAGCGCCGCGCGGCCCGGTGCGCGCAGCGAGATCGTCTCCAACTACATCCAGCGGCTCCAAGAGCTCGAGTCGATCGCGAACGGGTTCACGGGCGTCGAGAAGTCCTACGCCATCCAGGCCGGCCGCGAGGTGCGCGTCATCGTGAAGCCCGAGGAGATCGACGACCTCACCGCCACGCGTCTCGCCCGCGACATCTCGCAGAAGATCCAGGACACGCTCCAGTACCCGGGCCAGATCAAGATCACGGTCATCCGGGAGACGCGCGCCGTCGAATACGCGAAGTAGCCCGTGCGGATCCTGTTCGTCGGCGACGTCGTCGGTCGACCCGGCCGCGAAGCGGTCCAGGCGCTCCTGCCCGCCCTGCGGGAGGAGCTCCGCGTCGACCTCGCCGTCGTCAACGGCGAGAACGCCGCGGGCGGCGCGGGACTGACCGCCGCGGTGGCCCAGGAGCTCCGTGCGGCCGGCGCCGACGTCCTGACGAACGGCAACCATGTGTGGGACCAGCGCGCGTTCCTCGCGGAGATCGACCAGCTCGAGGACTGCATCCGTCCCCTCAACCTCCCACCGGGGAATCCGGGGAAGGGCTGGACGGTCGCGAAGGGCGTCCTCGTCGTGAACGCGATCGGCCGCGTGTTCATGGCGGCATACGACGATCCGTTCCGCGCGCTCGACGCGCTGCTCGAGGAGCTCGGCGATCGGGCACCGGCGGTGCGGATCCTCGACTGGCACGCCGAGGCGACGAGCGAGAAGGTCGCGATGGGGTGGCACCTCGACGGGCGCTTCTCCGCCGTCGTGGGGAGCCACACGCACGTCCCGACCGCGGACGCGCGCGTGCTGCCGGGCGGCACCGCGTTCGTCGCGGACACGGGGATGGTCGGTCCCCGCGATTCGGTCCTCGGCGTCCGGACCGAGATCATCCTCGACCGCTTCCGGACCATGATCCCGAAGCGCTTCGAGATCGCCGACGGGCCCTCGGTGTTCAACAGCGTCCTCATCAACGTCGACGAGCGCACCGGCACGGCGCGCTCGATCGAGCGGATCGACCGTACGCATCCGTGACGGAGCCGCTCGGCTACACCATCGACCTGCACACGCACTCACTGCGCTCCGACGGCGCGTTCGCGCCGGCCGAGGTCGTGCGGCGCGCGGCGGCGCGCGGCGTCCGCATCCAGGCGCTCTCCGACCACGACACGCTCGCCGGCGCGGCCGAGGCCGTCGCGGAGGGGGAGCGACTCGGCGTGCGGGTGATCCCGTCCACCGAGCTCAACACGGAGTCCGAGTGGGGCGACGTGCACGTGCTCGGGTACTTCCTCGACCCGAACGACGCGGCCCTCGAGGACCGCCTCCGCTGGCTGCGCGAGAACCGCGGCCGGCGGATCGAGCTCATGGTCGAGAAGCTGAACGCGCTCGGCCATCCGGTCCGGCTCGAGCGGGTGATGGAGATCGCCCAAGGGGGCGCCCTCGGGCGGCCGCATCTCGCGCAGGCGCTCTTCGAGGCAGGGCACGTGACGACGTACGACCAGGCCTTCGCGACGCTCATCAACAAGTCGTCACCGGCGTATGTGACGCGCGTCGGGCTCACGCCGCTCGAGGCGGTGCGCCTCGTCCGCGCGCATGGCGGCGTGCCGTCGCTCGCGCATCCGGGCACCGTCATCGATCTCGACGAGCTCATGCCGCAGCTCGTCGACGCCGGCCTGGCGGGCGTCGAGTGCTACTACGGCTCGCACACGCCCGAAGCGGCGATGCGCTACCTCGCGCTCGCGGCGCGATACGACCTCGTCCCGACCGGAGGCAGCGACTACCACGGGCGCGGTGCGCACGGCGCGCCGCTGGGTGGCGTGCGTGTACCCGAGGGATCGATCGCTGCATTGGAGGCCAGGCGGGGGGATGGCGGGGGGCAGAGCCCCCCGCCGAGTGCGTACCATTCCGATCCCGTGGGAAGGGCGCGCTAGTTGGCCGTCGCGCTGCGCCCTGCGGTCCTGCTCATCGGCGTCGCGTCGCTCCTGTTCGTCCTCGCCGGCTTCCTCGACAGCGCGAACGGCATCGGCATCGCCTCCATCGAGTCGTGGGCCTTCGGTCTAGCGAACCTGCTCGTGGCGCTGTTCATCGCGCGGGGCAACGAGCGGATGCTCGCGCTGCGCATCGGGCTCGCGGCGTTCTTCATGGTCGAGCGCCCCGTGACCGCCGTCGCGTTCGGCGAGAAGCCGATCGCCTCGATCGCGCTGCACATGCTCGCCGCGATCGTCGAGGGGGTCATCCTCGTCAGCACGCTGCGGCTGTGGCGCCTCGGCCACTCCGTCGGGCAGTCGGATCTCGCGTTCCTCGCGCTGCCGTCGAGCCCGTCGCCGCTCGCGGCCACGGCGGGCGTCGCGCCGGCCGACGTCCCCGTCGCCGGCCCGGTGATGGGGGTCGCGGCGCGGAAGTCGAAGAGGCAGAAGGCACCGAAGCCGGAGCTGCCCCTCGACACGCCCGCGCGCCCGGGGTGGGGCTTCGGCCTCATCGGGCTGCTCTCGCTGCTGCTCGCCGTCAGTCTCATCGGCGATGCCGTCATCCGCGGCATCGTCCCCGGCGCGACCGTCGATCTCGGATCCCCGGAGTGGCTCGTGTACGTCTTCGCGCTCGTCGTCCTCATCGTCGCGGCGCGTGCGGTCCATCAGGGCCGGTTCGCCGTGCGGCTCCTCCTCGTCGTGGCGCTCATCACGTTCGTCGAGCGCGCCTTCAGCCCCTTCGCGCTCGCGGTCGACGACACGACGTCCCTCGGGCTGCACGCGGTCGCCGCGATCCTCGCGCTCGGCCTCGGCATCGCGTGCGCGGCCTCGCTGCGCGCGACCCGATCGCCGCGCTCGGCCGCGCCGCTGTGACGGCCGGCAGCGTCCGGGACGCCGCCGAGCGTCTCGTCGCGCAGGTCGGACAGGTCGTGGTGGGCAAGGATCACGTCGCGGAGCAGCTCCTCGCGGCCCTCCTCGTGAACGGCCACGTCCTCCTCGACGACGTGCCCGGCGTCGGGAAGACGACGCTCGCGCGCGCCGTCGCCCGGTCGCTCGACCTCGACTTCCACCGCATCCAATGCACGCCCGACCTCGTGCCGTCGGATGTCACCGGCGTCTCCATCTTCGATCAGCGGACGTCGCGTTTCGAGTACCGCCCCGGGCCGGTCATGGCGAACGTGCTCCTCGTCGACGAGATCAACCGCGCGACGCCGCGCGCGCAGTCGGCGCTCCTCGAGTCGATGCAGGAAGGCCAGGTCACGGTCGACGAGGTGACGCACCCGCTCCCGGACCCCTTCTTCGTCATCGCGACGCAGAACCCGATCGAGCTCGAGGGGACGTTCCCGCTGCCCGAGGCGCAGCTCGACCGGTTCCTCCTGATGCTCGACCTCGGGTACCCCTCGGGCGACGAGGAGGACCGCATCCTGCGCGTCCACGGCCCGCAGCAGATCTCGACGGACACGCTCGCGCCGCTCTTCGACCGCGAGCGCGTCGCCGAGCTGCGCGAGGCGGTCCGGTCGGTCCGCGTCGGCGACGCGGTGCGGCGGTACATCGTCGAGGTCGTCCGCGCGACCCGGGGCGCCGAGGGCGTCGAGCTCGGCGCGAGCCCGCGCGCCGCGCTCGCCCTGTTCCGCGCGACGCAGGCGCACGCGGCGATGCGCGGCCGCGAGTTCGCGCTCCCGGACGACGTGAAGTCGCAGGCGCCCGCCGTGCTCCGCCACCGGCTCTTCCTCGACGCGAACGCGCAGATGCGCGGCCGGACCGCCGACCAGATCGTCGGCGAGATCCTCACGCGCGTCCCGGTGCCGGCGGAGCAGGCCGCGGCGAGCTGACCCCGCGTGCTCACCGTCTGGCGCGCTCGCTTCGGCGAGTTCCCATGGGTCGAGGTCCTCGTCGTCCTCGCCCTCGCGCTCTTCACGCGATCGCCCGCGATCATCGTCATCGCGGCCGCGGGACTGGTCGCGTGGGGGATCGTCGAGGTCACGGGGCGGCTCGCTCTCGTCGCGCTCGAGGTCGAGGCAACGCTCGAGCCGCGCCGGCTGGTCGCGGGCGAGACGGCGACGCTCACGGTCCGCGTCACGAACCGCAAGCCGCTGCCCATCCCCTGGATGGACCTGAGCGTGGAGCTGCCCGACGGGATCGCGCCGCCTCGCCTGCCGCATGGCATGCCCGCGACGTCCGTCAGCGCGAGCTTCGCGCCGCGCGCGCGCGAGCGCGTCACCCTCCGGTTCCCGCTCGAGGTCGCACGGCGTGGCGCCTACGTCGTGGGTCCGATGCGGGTGCGGGCCGGTGACTGGCTCGGCTTCATGCAGGAGGAGCGGCGCGTCGCGGTCGCGCTCGAGATCGTCGCGCACCCCGCCCCCGTCGGCGTGCGCGACCGCCATCTCGCGTCGCTGCGACCCGTCGCCGAGACCGCCACGCGACGCGGGCTCGTGCCCGACCCGCTCCGCTTCCGGGGCGTCCGGGAGTACCGCGGCGGCGATCCGGTCAAGGAGATCCACTGGAAGACGACCGCGCGCCTGGGCGCGCTGCACACGAAGGTGTACGAGCCCGCGACGAGCCTCGACGCGGTCTTCCTCGTGAACGTCGCGTCGTACGACCAGTACTGGGTGCAGGTCGACCCGGACGGCGCCGAGCTCGTCATCGCCGCGTCGGCGGAGCTCGTCCGCCTCGCCGCCGAGGCCGGCCGCCAGGTCGGGCTCATCACGAACGGACTCGACAACCTGACCCACGAGCGGCCGCGGTCGGCGCTCTCGCGCGGTCCGCGCGCTCTCACACGCTGTCTCGACATCCTCGCTCGGCTGGGCCCGTACGCGGGCGCCGCGCCGGAGACGGTCTTCCTGAAGGAGCGCGGCCGCATGCCTTCGGGCGCGACGCTCATCGCCGTCACGCCGAACCTCCGTCCGCGCCTCGCCGCGGCGCTCGTCGTGCTGCGCCGGTCGGGACACCGTGTCCTCGCGATCGCGAAGGACGCGCCCGAGCGCCGCGTCACGAGCCACCTGCACGCCGCTGATGTCACGCTCGTCGTCCTCGATCCGGCCATCACGACCGCCGAGGGACTGCCCCGTGCGGTCTGACAGGCGCACGGCCATCCTCATCGTCACGTCGCGCGCGCTGAGCGAGGCGGTCGCGCTCGCGGCGCTCGCGGGGATCCTGCACGCGATCGTGCTCGGTCGCGACCCGATCCCGATGATCGCGACCACGCTCGCCCTCTTCGGGATCACGCTCATCCTCGCCGCGCTCCTGCGCGAGCGCGGGACGACGCGGCAGAGCGTCGGCCTCGTCGCGGTCGTCCTGCTGGCATGGGTGGCGTGGGGGATGGCGCAGCCGGCACGCTCGCCTGACGGGGTCGCGACGATCGCTCGGCTGATCGGCTTCGGGATCCTCGGCGAGGTGCACCTGTGGCGAGCGCTCGGCGTCGCTCGCGGCCTGCAGCGCTGGCGCGAGGTACGGAACGACGCGCTCTTCGCGCTCGCGGCGGTCGTCGTGGCGTCGCTGTTCCAGGGGCCGGTCGACCGCGACGCGTTCACGGTCCTCGGGCTCGCGGTCGCGTGCAGCGGCGCGGTCGCGCTGTCGCTCGCACGATCGCAGGAGGAGCTCGCGCTGTCGACGGCACAGGTACGCGGACGGCAGACCGGCGGGTCGGCGACCGGTACCGCGTTCGCGCTCGGCATCCTCGCGTTCGCGCTCGCGCTCGCGCTGCCGTCCCTGGAGGCGCTCGTGGCGGCGACCGGCCGCATCCTCGGCCCGCTCGTCTCGGACGTCCTCTTCGTGATCCTGCTGCCGCTCGGGTACCTCGCGGCCTACCTCGTCAACGTCGTGGTGTGGATCCGCGAACGCTTCATCAGACGAACGCCCGAGGAGCAGACCGAACCGGTCCAGCCCTTCACCCCCCAGGACGACACGGAGCGCATGCGCCAGATACAACCGTACGTGTACGGCACGCTCGAGCTGATCGTCGCGGCGGTCGTCGCGATCGTCGCGCTCCTCCTCATCGCTCGTCTGGTGCAGGAGCGGCGCGCACGCCTCACGGAGGGTGTGACGCTCGAGCGCGAGACCGTCGACGGCATCGGCTTCCGCGCGACGCTCCGCGGGCTCTTTCCCCGCGGCGCGGTCCCGCGCCGCGCGCCACGGGACGATGGCACCCCCGCGGGCGCGCTGCGGCGCCTCTACTGGCGCCTCCTCGAGATCGCGGAGCGCGACGGCCCGGGCTGGCGCGCCCCCGCGGAGACGCCGGCCGAGCATGAGGCGCGCCTCGCCGCGAGCGCGACGCGGTGGCGCGAGGCAGGCCCGCTCGTTCGTGCGTTCGAGGCGCTCCGCTACGGAGAGCGCGATCCCGATCCGGCGACCCTGGCGACCGCGCGCGACGCGCTGCGGCGTGTGGAGGTCGCGAGCTGACGGTCGTCGCGATCGTCGGGCCGACCGCGTCGGGCAAGACCGCCGTCGCGATGCGACTGGCGGAGCGGCGTGCGGCGGAGATCGTGTCCGCCGACTCGCGGCAGGTGTACCGCGGGATGGACATCGGGACGGCGAAGGCGACGGCAGAGGAGCGCCGTCGCGTGCCGCATCACATGATCGACGTCGCGGATCCGGAGGAGCGGTACGACGTCTCGCGATACCAGCGCGAGGCGCGCGCCGTCCTCGCGGCCGTGGCAGCGCGCGGGCGGACGGCCGTCGTCGTCGGCGGGACCGGCCTCTACGTGCGCGCGCTCCTCGACGGCCTCGACCTCGCGGCCTTGCCGCGCGATCCCGCGCTACGCGCGGCCCTCGAGCGCGACGCGGAGCGCGAGGGGGGACCATCGTTGCATCGGCGCCTCGAGAAGATCGATCCCGACGCGGCGGCGACGGTCGACGCGCGCAACGTCCGCCGGGTGATCCGCTATCTCGAGGTGGCGACGATCGCCGGGTCCATCAGCGCGCTCTGGCGACGGGCCGACGCGGTGCCCGCCAGGCGCATCGGGCTCGACCCGCCCCGCGAGCTCGTCGCGCGACGCATCGAGGAGCGAGCCCGCGACATGGTCGCGCGCGGCGTGCTCGACGAGACGGCGCGCTTGCTCGCGCGAGGGATCGACCTCACGCTGCCGAGCATGACGGGCCATGGGTACCCGCACTGGGCGCGCCACCTGCGCGGCGAGATCGACGTCGAGACCGCGATCCGACTGACGGTGCGCGACACGAAGGCGTACTCGAAGCGGCAGATGACGTGGTTCCGCACGGACCCGAACGTCCGGTGGTGTGACCCGACGCGCGAGGACCCGGTAGCGATCTGCCTGGGGGTGGAAGGGGACGAGGTCCCCTGCGACGAATGAGATTCGAGAAATGGCAGGGATGCGGCAACGACTTCGTGATCGTGGAGGAGAGCGAGCTCGACGGCGGGCTCGACGCCGATCGGGTCCGCGCGCTCTGCGATCGCCGCTTCGGCATCGGCGCGGACGGGATCCTCGTCGTCGGCCGGCCGACCGGGCGGCGCTGGCCGCTCGCCATCCACAACGCGGACGGCTCGACCGCGGAGAGCTGCGGCAACGGCTCGCGCTGCGTCGCCCGCTACCTCCTCGACCGGCATGGCGGCGACGCATGCGAGCTCGCGACCGCTGGCGGGACAGTCCGCGCGCGCCGCGACGGCGACGCCATCGGCATCGAGCTGGACGCTCCGCGCGTGCTCGGCGAGGTCGAGAGCGAGCGCGGCCGCGGCGTCCGCGTCGCCGTCGGGAACCCGCACGTCGTGGCGTTCGTCGAGGACCCGGCGCGCATCGATCTCCCAGCGCTCGCTCGCGCGATGCGCGCGGCGGCCGGTGATGCGAACGTCGAAGCCGCCGCCGTCAGGACGCGCGACGCGATCGACCTTCGCGTCGACGAGCGCGGAGTAGGGGAGACGCTCGCGTGCGGTACCGGCGCATGCGCCGCGGTGGCCGCTGCGGCGAGCTTGGGCCTGGTCGACCGTGAGGTGTCGATCGGTCTGCCGGGCGGGACGCTCGTGGTCAGGACGGGCGCGCGCTATGAGCTGTGGGGCCCGGCCGAGCGCGTGTTCGCAGGGAGCCTCTGAGCCCGAGCCGCCATACACTCGGTCGGGGATGGGATGTGGAGCTGGAGCGATCCAATTCACATCAGGAGGGAACCCATACGTGCGAAGGCTCACGACGCTGATCGCCGCCCTCGTCCTCGCGCTCGCGACGATGCCGAGTCCCGCGAACGCGATCACGGATGGCGGACTGGATGGCGATCGTCATCCGTACGTCGGGCTCATGGTGGCCCAGGATGCGAAGGGCAACCCGCTCTGGCGATGCAGCGGAACGCTGCTCTCACCGACGCTGTTCCTCACCGCGGGACACTGCACTGAGAAGCCCGCGGCGCATGCCGAGATCTGGTTCGCCGCGGACGTCGACGCGGGTAGGCCGGACAACGGCTATCCCAACAAGGGTGACGCGGGTGGCAAGGTCTACACGCACCCGCAGTACGACCCCAACCACTTCTACCGCTACGACCTCGGCGTGGTCGTCCTGAACAAGCCGTACAAGACGGCAAAGTACGGGCAGCTCCCGGAGCTCGGCGCGAACAGCGCCTACGCTGCCACGCACTCCGGCTCGTCGGCGACCTACACGGCCGTCGGCTACGGCCTCCAGAAGAGCTTCCCGGACGCTGCGTCGTTCCTCGAGTCAGCGAACCGGGTCCGCATGTACGCGACGCCCTACATCCTGCAGATCGACACACAGTTCACCGGTGACTTCTCGATCCTGCTGTCGAACAACGCGAACAGCGGCGGCACCTGCTTCGGCGACTCGGGTGGCCCGAACTTCATCGGGAGCTCGAACGTCGTCGGTGGCGTGACGTCCTACGGCCTGAACCAGACGTGCGCCGGAACGGGCGGTGTCTACCGCGTCGATACGGCAGACGATCTCGACTGGCTCTACGGCACGTTCGGCAGGGAGCTCAACTGACCCATCGCCCATCCGCTGAGCGATAGCGCGGGGCCGGATCCGAAAGGGTCCGGCCCTTCGCGTTCCTGGTGATAGCGTCCAGCCCGTGATCGAGACGGTCCGCGCCCGCGAGCGCGCGTTCCTCATCGCGCTCGACCTGCC
>Ga0137368_10005562_pt1 | contig 13315 bp, 10 predicted proteins | sample SagtaG_13_FD_104917 | JGI IMG/M metagenome (GOLD analysis project Ga0137368, IMG submission 104917) | Vadose zone soil microbial communities from Sagehorn Ranch, Mendocino, California, USA - Sage1_L_100_16 metaG | ecosystem: Environmental > Terrestrial > Soil > Vadose zone | place: USA...
CCGACGGCTATGGACACCGTCAGCATCGGGGGAGCCCCTCCCGTTTCAAGCAACGTCGGGAGTGGCTCAGGGTGGGGAAATTCAGTGAGCGGATCTGGGGAGTTCTACGTGAGCGTGGTCACTCCCGCGAGAAGAGGTCTCGATGCCAAAGAGAACGCGACCAGGCGATAGCGAGTACTACGTAGCTGGCCGGACGGAGCACGTCGCACAGGGGGACATCTTCGACAGCCTCCCTTCTTCATGGCCCTGCCTCAACCGCCGCCAGAGGACCTTGCCGGCGTCGGGAAGCGAAGACTGCCGGGCCTTCCGTGGGAGTTGCAGGTGCCCGGCATCGTGCTGAGCCACACGAGCGGATTCATGGCCCAGCCACCCGCGACGCGGGGGGTACTCACATCTGTTTCGAGTCGTCGCCCCGATCCTGCCTTTCGCGGTCGTGGACCAAGAGGTCGGCTTCTCCGATGAACATCGACGTCAGCTGCGGGAAGAGGATCGGCTCATCCACTACATGTACCTTCCGCCGCGGGCCGATGCGGAGGAGAGCCTGGCGCTCCTCTTCCGGCCGGCCCTGATCCACCAACGCCTGTTGGAAGAGAGCGAGCGCCTGACGCAACTGACGGAGGTCGCCGTGAAACACCTCCAGGCCAAGATCGTCGAGGCGTTTACCGGTTCTTGGTTCGATCCGGCGGTGATGACGCCCGACGTGAGCGACCACTGGAACCCGCAGGAGGAGTAGGGTCGGCCATCACCGGACCGTAGACCGCTTCGCTCGAAGGGGTCGGCCTCACGTTCCGCGGCTCGGACTCACCTTCCTGGGGGGAAGGAAACGCGAAGAACTCGTTGAGGAGGCGCTCCACCTCGCTGGTGGGAATCCGCCGGACTCCGCTCGGGAGACGGATGGCGTGGATGTAGCCCTTCTGGATCCAGTTCCTCACCGTGCCAGGAGAGATGCCAAGCTCGCCGGCGACCTTTCCGACCGGCTCGAGTTGTCCCTCCCAGGGGCGGTCAACCATGTCCTTCGTACCTCTCTGGTGCCTCCACGCACCCTCGATGTGAGGATCTTCCCCTTTACTCGGTTTGTCAACCCTCTCTCCTTTAACAATCTTGCAAGGTTTAGCGCTTTGTCCGAATCGGGAGAGGGTGAGCTGAGATCCACGCCTGGCTGGCCGACCGACCTTCCGCGGCCCTTACGGACAACCCCTGGAAACTTACGCGCATGTCATTGTCAGGCGCTATGTCATGTGATATGTCTGAACCTTGTCAGGCCAGAAGGCGGTGAGGTGAGGTCATGGAGTTCCGCGAGGACGTCGGGGGGTTTCTCCCAAGGATCACGAACCACGACTGCCGCGCCATCGAGCAGGCCCTTGCTGGGCCCTCTCTCTTCGACCCTGGGCTCCGACTCGAGGGAGCCGTCGTCGAAGCAAGCTTCGCCGCGCGCGAGCACCCGCTCCTGGACAGGCTTCGAGAGGCTGGGACGCCATACCTCGTTGACCCTCAGACGATCCGGTTCGCGACCGAGACGTACCTGTCGGTTGAGGCTCTGGCGAAACTCGCCTACGCACCCACGAGTCCTCTCGCTCCTGAATCGCTTGACGCCTCCGCCCGGCGGGCGTTCGTCCGGGAGGTACTTCTCTTCCAGCAGAAGGCCGGCGCATCCGCGTACATGGTTCCCGCACTTCCGGCCATGGCGGCCGGTCCGCCCGTAGCACTCAACCTGGCGTTCCTCGGCGACGCGACGGATCTGAACGGCTCCTTCGTCGAGCTCAAGCCGCTCGTAGCGATGCTTGTACCAGGCCGAACTGTCATGGCTTCTGCCGATCAACTCATCAAGCCTCTCGCCGACCTCCCGCTCGAGGCGGCCTACATCCAGCCCATCCGGCTTCACCCGACGCGAGACGGGATCGAGCAGCTCGTCAAGTACGTCACGTTCCTTCTCGCTGTGGCCGATCTCGGCCTGCCCGTCGTCGCGGGGCGAGTGGGGGCCTTCGGACTGGTTCTCGCGGCGATGGGGGTTGGGTTCTTCGATTCAGGCCTGGGGGACGCGGAGAGCTTTGATCTCGGTCAACTGAACCGGCCCCGGAAACGGAACCCGAACTCCAAATTCGGAGGAGGGCGCAACCGCCGCATCTATCTCGAGGCGCTGAAGACCACGTTGATCCAGAAGCACGCGAGCGCCGTCCTGGATGAGGACACCGGTCTTAGATCGCGCTTCGTGTGTGACCTTCGCTGTTGTCGCTTCAAGGGCTTCGAAGGACTCGCCGACCGCCGGCGCGAGCACTACTTGCACGTCCGCAGTAGCGAGGTGGCACGGCTCCGCGCCGAGCCGACCGCATCGATGAAGCTCCACCGGATCCACGAGCATCTCGTCGAAGCGAGGGAGCATGCAGAGGTCGTGCAGCGGGTCCTGAAGTCACGCGGAGTCGAGGCTCCTCGCTTCGACCATCTCGACCGTTGGCTCGGGTGTCTCGCCCGAATCGCAGGGATCAGCACGGCGGCATGACCGGCTCGAAGCAAGACTTCACGAAGCAGGAATCTGATCTTGACCGCGTTGCAGCCGTCTTGGTTGCCGTGGCTCTCAGGCTTGTCAAAGAGGAGGAACGCCGCCAGGGCGGAGCAGCCGAGAACGAGACCTCTGACCTGAGCGGTGCCGCTGAGAGCAAGGGAGGTGAAGAGACGCGTGTCGATGCTGGCGGAACGGCTCGGTGAGCTCACGGAGAAGACGGATCTAGATCAAGTCGAGGTGGCGCGAGTCCTCGGCACCAGCGCGCGAACCGTCTCCCGCTGGCTCAGAGACGAAGCATCGCCGCGGCGCGATGTTCGGGAACGCCTCCTCGAGTTCCTCGCCGTGCTCGAACGTCTGTCGGCAGTCCTGCAGCCGGAGCCAGCTCACGACTGGTTGTTCGCACCGAATCCTCGACTTGGCTATCAGAAGCCCGCCGACCTCATTCGGGACGGAGAGTTCCATGAGGTCCTCGGGGCGATCGACGCCTTGGGCGAGGGAGTCTTCGTCTAACCGCCCATGCCCGATCCTGAGGTCGTCGAACGAGTCGACGCTCTCGGAGTCAGTTCGTTCGTCGGCGAGGGCTATCGACACATGGGGCCTGGATATCCGCCTCTCTCCGGCGAGGGCGCAAGGGTCCGGGGCGGGCGATGGAATCCGCCGAACAGCTTCCCGACCCTGTATCTGGCGCTGGACCTGGAGACGCTCGGCGCTGAGTTCCATCGAGCAGCCGAGCGCGAAGGCCTACAGCCGGAAGCTCTCCTTCCCCGCCGGGTCTATCGATACGAGATCCGTCTCGCCGCGGTGCTCGATCTTCGAGACGCGAGAGCACTCGACGCCGCCGGGCTGACCGACGCCGATATCGAGAGTGACGATCTGCGAGCGTGCCAAGCCGTCGGGGAGGCGGGTCATTACCTCGGCTCGGAGGGGATCCTGGCTCCGTCGGCCGTCGGGCCCGGCGACGTTCTTGCGATCTTCTACAGTCGGCTCAGACCTGGGTCGTCCGTGACTCACTTCGAACTCGAGACGTGGACGTCCCTTCCAGCGAGGTCGTGAGGAATCGTCGGCGTTTTGCCGTGTCATGCGTTTGTCCAACGATCCTTGACGTTCACATGACGTCCCCGGGAGGAACCTACGCCGTCAAGGACCGCTGAGTTCGCTGCCCACCTTGGCCGGCGCGGCTGGCTTACGGTGAGCCCGGAAGCACCTCGTGCAGCTCCGCAACGACCGCGATCTCGGACTCTTCCATGTCCCGAAGCACGATCGGCTTCAGGTCAGGATCGGTGCTATCGGGCTTCAGCCGCACCTCGGTGTGGCGCCACGTGCCGTCTCCGGCGTCCTCCTTGTCGCTCTCCCACACCTTGACGGTGAAGCTGCCGCCCAGCTCTGGGTCGACGATGTCGCGGTGCTGGACCAGCACCACTCGGCCCTGCCGCGATCCCTCCACCGGGTAGCGGAAGACGCAATACGCCCCGTTGGGGATGCGGCGGTTCATCGACTCCCCGATGACCTGCGCTACGAACAGCCCGGGACCTGGCCTTGTCCGGCCGAGAGGGCGGATCCACGCCTCGGCCTCGACCACCCGCGACTCATCGCTGACGGCTCCCGCAGCAGCCTTCAGCGACAAGAGCGGGATGCAGTTTTCGTAGCGCCTGGCGTCGCGGCTGGCGACCACCTCGAACGGCCGCACTGCCTCCTCGGTCGGAACCTCCTGCGCGATCTCCGTCGGCACCTCCTCCGCGAACTCGAAGCCGAGGAGGACGGCCTGCTCCAGGACCGTCTGCGTTGCCTTCTCCGACTTGTCCGGCGGGTAGCCATGCTTGCGGAGGATGCGACGCACCAGCCGCCGCAGGTTGGCACGTGCCGATTCCTTCACCGTCCAGTCGATCGTCGCGCTGTGGCGAACCGTCTCGGTCAGCTCCCGGGCGATCATCCTCAGATTCTCGTCACCGAGGACGGCGACCGCGCTGTCGTTGGTCTCCAGCGCGTCGTAGAACGCCAGTTCCTCATCGGTCAGGCCGAGCTCCTCGCCCCGCTGCTGCGCCAGCCGCATCTCGCGAGCAAGCTCGATCAGCTCTTCGATGACCTGAGCGGTGGTGATGGCCCGCGCCTGGTACTTGCGCAGGGAGGACTCGAGCATCTCGGAGAAGGCACGGGACTGGACGACATTCCGGCGGCTCCGCACCTTGATCTCATCGTTGAGCAGCTTCTGGAGCAGCTCGACGGCCAGGTTGCGCTGCGGCATCTCCCGGACGTCGGCGAGGAACTCGTCGGAGAGAATGCTGATGTCCGGCTTCTGGAGCCCGGCCGCCTCGAACACGTCGATGACGCCCTCGGGGGCGATCGCCCCGGCGATGATCTGCCGGATGGCGTGATCGAGGTCCTCGGCCGGGCGCTGCTTGCCGCGCTCGGTCTTGACGAGCGCCGCCTTCACTGTCTGGAAGAACGCCACCTCGTCGCGGATGCCCAGGGCCTCCTCCCTTGGCACGGAAAGAGCGAAGGCCTTGGACAACCCGAGGACCGCTTTGACGAATCGTTCCTTCCCGTCGGGCTGCTGGAGGACGTGCTCCTGAGCGGTCGGCAGCATCCTCATCTTTGCATCGGGAGTCCCCGTGAGGTACGCCGAATAGTCGAAGCCGTGGAACATGTCCTGGCAAACCTCGTAGCGCGCCAGCATGACCGCCACGGCCTCGTCCTGGTCGACGACCGCCTTCCCTCGGCCACCGCTGTCCGCGTAGAGCGCCAGGGCCTTGCGGAGGTCGTCGGCGAGCCCAAGGTAGTCGACGACGAGACCACCTGGCTTGTCCTTGAACACTCGGTTCACCCGGGCGATCGCCTGCATCAGGGTGTGGCCACGCAGCGGCTTGTCGATGTACATCGTGTGCAGGCTCGGCACGTCGAACCCGGTGAGCCACATGTCCCGCACGATGACGACCTTGAACGAGTCGTGCGGGTCCTTGAAGCGCTTCGCCATGGCCTCCCTCGCGCGCTTCGAGCGAATGTGCCTCTGCCAGTGGGCGGGATCCGACGCCGACCCCGTCATCACGACCTTCATCGTGCCGCTGTCGTCATCGTCCGAGTGCCACTCCGGGCGCAGCTTGACGATCTCGTCGTAGAGATCGACGCAGATTCGCCGCGACATGCACACGATCATGGCCTTGCCGTCCATTGCGGCGAGCCGTTTCTCGAAGTGTTCGACGAGGTCGCGGGCAATCATCTCCACGCGCCTTTCGCTGCCGACGACCGCCTCCAGCTGGGCCCACCTGGTCTTCAGCCGCTCCTTGCGGGCGACCTCCTCACCCTCGGTGACCTCCTCGAAGTCCTCATCGATCCGAGGCTTTTCGGCAGCGGGGAGATCGAGCTTCGCCAGCCGACTCTCGTAGTAGATGGGGACGGTCGCTCCGTCCTCGACGGCACGCTGGACGTCGTAGATGTCGATGTAGTCGCCGAAGACGGCACGAGTATCTCGGTCATCCAGCTCGACCGGCGTCCCCGTGAAGCCGACGAAAGTCGCCTGCGGCAGCGCGTCCCGGACGTGCCTTGCGAATCCCTCGATGAAGCCGTACTGGCTCCGGTGGGCCTCATCGGCGATGACGATGATGTTCCGACGGTCGGAGAGCTGCGGGAACGTATCGCCCTTCTCCTCCGGCAGGAACTTCTGGATCGTGGTGAAGACCACGCCGCCGGAAGCCCGGGCCAGCTCGCTGCGCAGCTGCGCGCGGCCCTCCACTTGCACCGGGGCCTGCCGCAACAGCTCCTCGGACGACGCGAAGACCCCGAACAGTTGGTCGTCGAGGTCGTTGCGGTCGGTGATGACGACGATGGTGGGATTCTCGAGCTCAGGCGTGAGAACGAGCTTGCCGGCGAAGAAGGCCATGGTGAGGCTCTTTCCCGACCCCTGGGTGTGCCAGACGACGCCTCCCCTGCGGTCTCCATCGGCGCCGGCCGCCTGGATCGTGGCGGCGACCGCCTTCCGAGCCGCATGGAACTGGTGGTAGCCGGCAATGACTTTCCGGATCTCAGTGTCGTCCTGGAAGACGATGAAGTGGCGGACGAGGTCCAGGAAGCGGTGCTTGTCGAACACACCCTTCGCCGTGACCTCCAGGCGGTTGGCCGTCTCGGGCGCCAGCTCCTGCCCCTCGATCGTCCGCCAGGGGAGGAACCACTCCCGGGGTGCGGTGAGCGAGCCCACCCGGGCATCGACACCGTCAGAGACGACGACGACCTCGTTGTAGCCGAGGAGCGCGGGAATCTCCTGCTTGTAGGTCTGGATCTGTCCGAACGCCGACCAGATGTCGGCGTCCTCGTCCGCGGGATTCTTCAGCTCCACCAAGCCGAGCGGGAGGCCGTTGACGAAGATAACTACATCCGCCCGACGGAGGCTGCGGCCGTCAACTGTGAACTGATTCACGGCCAGCCAGTCGTTGTTATCGGGGTCGTCGAAGTCGATGAGTCGAACCTGGACCCCTCGGACGCCACCGCCCTCGCGCCCAACCTCGATCTCCGGCGCGTTTACGAGAATCCGGTGGAACGCCCGGTTGTTGATCACGAGCGACGGCGACTTGGTTCGCAGGACCTTGCGCAGCGCTTCCTCCCGTGCGGCGGGAGGCACGCGGGGATTGAGCCGGTCGATGGCAACGCGGAGGCGCTCGATGAGGACGACGTCCCGATAGTTGCCACGCTCCGCGCCTGGGGCGCCCGGCGCGATCTCTCCGCCCGAGCGGGTCTCGTAGTCCAGCTCGCCCAGCCAGCTCATGAGCGCGGCCTCAACGATGGATTCGTCGATGCCCGGGATCGGCTCCTGGACGAGGCTCATCCCCTACGCTCCCACGGCCTCCCGCGCGGCAGCCACGCGAATCTCGCCGGAGATCAGCTTTGGTAGCAACTGATCGCGGATAGCCGCCAGTGTGCACGACTCTAGCTGCCGCTTCCACGTGCCTTCGACGATGGGTGAGAAGACCTTGTCGCACGCTCGCAGAAGCTTGTCCGGTGGGATCGCGATCTTCGCATCTCCAAGATGGTGACGCTGGATGTGCCCCATCGTCGTGGCCTTGCCAGCCGCGATCTGCCGAAATTCCTCGAGGTGCTGATGTATCGCGAGGTACAAGAGCCACCGCGGGTACCGCTCGGACGTTACCTTGAAAAGATGCTGGTTAAGTGCCCCTCTGCCACCCGCCCAGAACACGCACTCCAGTGAACCTGACCAAGAGAAGAGAATATCTCCGTCCTCGACGACGTAGTCCGCGTCAAGCCCGGCGCTCGCCCGATCAGCACCCTCAACACTTCCGGCACGGAGTTGTGCGATCTTAATCACCGGGAGCCACTGCCCGTCCTCAGGCGGGAACTTCTGCAGCGCCAGCCCGTTGAGGAAACGTCCCATCTGGTCAAGAGGCACAACACTCCAGCCCTCGGGGATCTCGCCAAGCTCGGACTCGACCAGGCGGTCTGGAAACAGATCGGCAATCTCTGAGGCCAGTCGCGGATCGCGGTTCTCCATCTTTGCGCGGACGGGGTCGAAGTCGATGAACCATGACTTAAAGATCGCCTGCGCGATTTCTTCGAGCGTCTCGTTCATGCGCCGGTTTAGCTCGATCTTGTCATCCAGCGGGCCGAGAACGTCGTTAATCGCCTGCTGTTCGGGTAGGGACGGTATCGGCAGGACGAACTTCGGCACATCGGCGCACTTGAGACTGTCGAAAACAGCCCCGACGTTGATGAACTTGCCCACCTGCTCCCACCAGGCTTCGCTCCGTACAAGCCACCGTAGAAAGGCTGGGTACACCTTGGTGCCGTCCGCGCGGAGCAGCACAAGGTTCTGCCCGACGGCGAATTCGGTATCAGACGGCGCGAATGCGGTTTCGCCGGGGTTGCATCGACGAGACAGCACCACGTCGAAGGCCTGCGGCCGTGCCTTCCGCGTCCACGAGATGAAGTCATCCCGCGTGATGCGCCGCGCTGTGGAGAAGTCAATCCGACCATCCCGAAGCTGGGGAATGGCAACATACGGATAGCCCTCTTCAGCGGCGGCGGGAGTTCGATGCTCGCAATCGATGAGGAGCACGCCCGCCTCCTCCAACGACATCTCTAGCCAGCTATCGGACATAGCCGATCCCCGCGAGGCCCGCTTCGATCGCTTCATCCAGCTGTTGACCCTCAACTTGCTGTTTGCGAAGAGCGTGAAGGAGTCGGGCCATCTTGCCGTCGAATGGCTCGTCGTCATCTTCGCCGTTCTCGGCGCCGACGTACCGTCCCGGCGTCAAGACGTGGCCGTGCTGCCGGACCTCCTCGATCGTGGCGCTCTTGGAGAAGCCGGGCACGTCCGCGTACTCGCCGCCCTCTCCCCGCCATGCATGGTACGTGTCGGCGATTCGGCGGATGTCCTGATCAGACAGTTCCTTCTGTGTCCGGCTGACCATGTTCCCCAGCTTCCGGCCATCGATGAACACCAACTCACCGCGACGGTCCCGTAGTCGGCTGCCGCCCCGTGTCGGCTTCCCCGACTTGTCGCGCGCGATGAACCATAGGCACGCTGGGATCTGCGTCCCGTAGAACAGTTGGCCAGGCAGCGCCACCATGCAGTCGACGAGGTCAGCCTCGACAATGCTCTTGCGGATCTCGCCCTCGCCCGAGGTGTTCGATGACATCGAACCGTTGGCCAGGACTAGTCCCATCATCCCGGTCGGCGAGAGGTGGCGGATCATGTGCTGCATCCAGGCGAAGTTGGCGTTGCTGACCGGTGGAACTCCGTAGCGCCACCGGACGTCGTCACGCAGTCGGTCGCCGCCCCAGTCGCTCATGTTGAACGGCGGATTGGCGAGGATGAAATCGGCCTTGAGGTCCGGGTGCAGGTCGCCGTGGAACGCGTCGGCCGCACGGTCTCCGAGATTCGCCTCGATGCCCCGAATGGCGAGGTTCATCTTGGCCAGCCGCCACGTTGTCGGGTTCGACTCCTGGCCGAAGACCGAGATGTCACCCAGGTGTCCACCGTGGGCGCGGATGAATTCTTCCGATTGCACGAACATCCCGCTCGACCCGCAGCAGGGGTCGTACACCCGACCCTTGTACGGCTCGATCATCTCTACCAGCAACCGGACGATGTGCCGGGGCGTGTAGAACTCGCCAGCCTTCTTGCCCTCCTTCCCGGCGAACTGCCCGAGGAAGTACTCGTACACACGGCCGAGGAGGTCGCGGGCATGGTTCTCGCGCCCGCCGAGGCCGATCCCGGAGATCAGGTCGATCAGTTCGCCGAGCCGACGCTTGTCGAGCACGGGTCTGGCGTAGTCCTTCGGCAGTACCCCCTTGAGCGACGGGTTCTCATGTTCAATCGCCTCCATCGCAGCGTCGATGAGCGCCCCGATCTCGGGCTGCTTCGCCGCCGCCTGGAGCCTCTCCCAGCGAGCATCGGGCGGAACCCAAAAGACGTGCTCGGCCCGGTACTCGTCCGGGTCCTCTGGATCGGCCCCCTCGGTCTTCTCCAGCTCCAGCAGTTCGCGGCGGCGAGCTTCGAAGGCGTCCGAGATGTACTTCAGGAAGACGAGGCCCAAGACGACGTGCTTGTACTCTGCGGCGTCCATATGGCCGCGCATCTTGTCGGCGGCCGCCCAGAGGGTGGCTTCCAGGTTCAGCGGCTTGAAGGACTTGTTCTTCTTCTTGAGCCAGGCTTCGACTTCCCTCTTTTCGAAGGCGAGAGTCTCGTAGCCAGGCAGCGGGGCGGGGAAATCGCTGCCGCGCTTCGTGCGCCACTGACTGACCGCCGGAACCGATACGCCCGCCATAGCCGAGATGTCCTCTAGCCCCACGATCGCGGGTCCCTGGGTCCCCATCGCTCCGATCTCCTTAATCTCGTTAAGCCGTCGTAAGGCATGATACTTAAGCGAGTTAAGCTGTCAAGGTCTCGTGCCCACACCCCGAGCCGCCAGGGTCTTCCGCCCTGGTGCCAGGTCCGGTTGGCAGATGTCCGGCAGGCAAGGGAGAACAGACGGCCTTCGGCGCGGGTGCCCTCCAGCACCCTCGCGGAGAGCGCGTCGTTCGAGCGAAGGCCGTCAAGGGCGGCCGCTCCGCGCGTTCGTGGACGGCGCTCACCGAGCGCGGGAGGCGGATCAATCCGCGGGCGCCCTCCGATTTGTCAGGAGCACGTCGGGCGGCTGATCGGGCATCATCCTCCTTCGCCGTGACCAAACTAACGCCTGCTATCGTCCTGGAGCACCGCGATCGGACGAGCCAGCGGGGAGTTAGTGTGACGAACAACGAGTTGGTGCTCCTCGACCAGATACTGGACCAACGCCAGAAGGAACGCGACGCACCGCTCCCAAACGATCGAGCGTTCGAGCTCTTCGCCTGCGAGCAAGCTCTTCGTGACTTCGAGGTGTCCACTGACGACATCCTGAATGGTCTTGTTGGAGGAGGAGGGGACGGCGCGATTGATGGCGTCTACGTATTCCTTGGAGACAGCCTCCTTGAAGAAGACGACGAAGTGTTCGGGGAAGATTTCGCGCCCACCAAGGTTGGCCAAGGCGCTCGGCTATCACTCTGGCTCGTACAGGCCAAGCGAGAGGAGTCGTTTACCGGGACCGCTCTCGACCTCGTCGCGAGCTCCACGTCGAGACTCCTTGACCTCGGCAAGTCAGACGAGGATCTCCTTGCCTATTACTCGTCCGCGCTTGTTGGACGGGTAGGTCTCTTCCGAACTGCTCTCCAGAAGCTCGCTGGCCGCCATCCGAAGGTTGAGATCCGCTTCTACTACGCGACTCGCGGCTCCACGGAAACTGTAGACCCGAAGGTATTGGGGAAGGCCGACGATTTGCGGGAACAGTTCGCTTCGACATTCTCGGATGCCGTGAGCCGGGTCGAACTTCTCGGAGCAGCAGAACTTCGAAGACTCGCAAGTTCCCTGCCCTCATACACATTGGAGCTTCCCTACAGAGAGAACGCAACCAGTGGTTCAAGCCACGTCGCGCTCGTCAGCCTCAGAGACTATCTGGAGTTCCTGACGGATCAGAACGGGAACCTGCGGAGGAACATCTTCGACTGGAACGTGCGGGACTATCAGGGGGACGTTGAGGTGAACAGGGAGATCGAAGCCTCGCTTCGCGATCCCGCTTCTCCTGAGTTCTGGTGGTTGAACAACGGCGTAACCATCATCGCATCAAAGGCCACCATCGTTGGGAAGATCTATGCCCTGGCTGATGTCCAAATCGTCAATGGATTGCAAACTTCTCACACGATCTTCAACGTCCTGAAGGAGCTGGGCCAAGACGCATCCGCGTTTGACCGTTTGATCTTGGTTCGGATTCTGTACACAGACGATCCAGAGGCGCGCGATAAGGTCATTCGAGCGACCAACAAGCAGACGAATGTGACGGCCGCTTCCCTACGAGCGACAGATGACGTTCAACGGTCTATCGAGGCCTTCTTCCTCGCGAAGGACTGGTTCTACGACAGAAGGAAGAACTACTACCGCAACATCGGGAAGAACCCGGAGCGCATCATCGGGATTCCTCTGTTGGCTCAGGCCATCATGGCGATCGGCCTCAGCGAACCAGACAGTGCCAGGGCGAGACCTTCTTCCTTGCTCAAGCGCGATGAGGATTACATGAGAGTCTTCTCTGCAAAGCTCCCACTGTCGATATACCTCTGGGCAGCGAAGACGCAGAAACAGGTAGATGCCTACCTGGGTTCCGAAGAAGCGAATCTAACGCCGCCCGAACGGACCAATCTGCGGTTCCATCTGGCAATGCTGGCCACTGCGAAGCTTCACGGAGAGCAAGTCCATGCCCCGGCTCAGCTGGCCAGAATCGCCGGCCAAGACACCCTCATACCCCAGGAGGATCTGGCGCAAGCTCTCCGGGATCTCCAGGAGTACTACCGTCTGTATCAAGAAGAGACGGGTGACACCATGGACAAGGCCGCAAAGAGCCGAGACTTCGTCGAGTTCGTACTTGAGCAGGCCTTCCCCAGCCCCTCAGGGAGAACCCGGGGGGACCTAGAGGCCACCTCCGAACGCGGGCGACGGTAAGGTCTCGCGGGCCCTTTCGTCGTTCCGCTCGGCGAGGAGAGAGCCCAGGGTGCACCCATTGGTCCCAGCCGAGCTTGACGACCTCGGGCCGTCGCATGCAATCTCCACTAGGGACGGAACTTCGGTCGTCTCGCCCGGTCGCGACCGGCCTCTATGCTACGTTTCCTGCTACACACACCTTCCAAACCGTCCACGCCATGCAGGGGGTCCACGGGCGCGACATGGCCTTCTACCTGCGCTTTTCCAGATAGCGCAGGTGGGGGGCGCATCCAGAATTCGCATGGCTACCGTTCGGGACGCTGAGGTCGCGGGTTCAAATCCCGCCGTCCCGACCTCCATCGTTCGTGCTCGCGGCCTTCCAATCGGCGCGGCCGCGGCTTCCCGGTCGTCGCCCTCCATCGCGACGAACCCGGGGAGATCCGCCGGCCGGTAGCGCGTCCCGTGGGCGATCACCTCGCCGCCCCAGCGCTCCTCCAGGAACCGGCGGGCCCAGGGCCGGTCGTCGTCATGGATGGCTCGGACCCCTGTCACTCATCCCTCTCACGCGGGCCTCGCCGTCGCACACGGACCTCCGGTTCGTCATCCGCGAAGGGCGCGGATCATCTCCCCGTACGCGCCGGCCGAGTCGTCGCCATCGAATCCAGGGCCATCCGCCGGGGCTGCCGGCCGGTCCGGTCCATGCTGGAGGCCGCGTTCCATCCCGCCATCCTCCGAGACAGCGCGTCCGCTCCTCGCTGCATCAGCGCTCGATGCGGCCCGCCCATCCCTGGGAGCGCCGCCATCCACCCGGCTCGCCGGTCCCG
>Ga0137368_10005565_pt1 | contig 13311 bp, 15 predicted proteins | sample SagtaG_13_FD_104917 | JGI IMG/M metagenome (GOLD analysis project Ga0137368, IMG submission 104917) | Vadose zone soil microbial communities from Sagehorn Ranch, Mendocino, California, USA - Sage1_L_100_16 metaG | ecosystem: Environmental > Terrestrial > Soil > Vadose zone | place: USA...
CCTGGGACGGACGGCAGCTAGATCGCCGCTGCGACGGGAGCCGCTATCTGCGCGATGGTGTAGTAGATCTTCGCCCGGCTCGCGGCGCGAGAGTGATGGCTCCATTCCGTGATTGCGATCGTTAGAGCCTGATCTAGGTTGGACCCGGGTTTGAACCTGTCCGGATTGACTCCGTACTCCTTGAGGAACAGAACTCGTTCCGATGCCCGGTCGCGGTGCCACCACTGCGCGAACATTTTGGCGCGCTGTGATTCGCCGCCTTCGCTGGCCACGATCTGGCCATGGTAAACCGAGTCACGCAGTCTTGCGGGATGCTGCCACGACCGCCGGCGGCTCAGGGCTGCCGACGCGCTCGCCCGCTTCTCGCCCTGACCCGCTGGCCTAGGGTCAAGGGCAGGCCACTAGTCCTTTCTACGAAAGGGTTTGCGGGCCGTTGGCAGGGGTGACGGATCCGTGAAGCGAACCCGCACGCGTGGCGGCCGAGCAGGGTTGCCACGTGCGAACCCATGGTTACCACGTGCGAACCATGCGGCTCGGCGTGAAAGATCGCCGAAACGAACCTGCACCGCGGGTAGAATGTCTTCAAATGAGGCAACATCGCCGTAGGATCGCGCTGGATCTCCGCGCTTGCTCTGCTTCGCCCCGCGGGGGAGGTGGCGTAGATCACTGAGATCCAACTGTGCGCGGCGGGCATGCTCGGGAGAGGGAAGATGCGTGCGGCGGTCGCCCGCACGGTCGGTGTCTCCGAGCGCACGCTCTACAACTGGGCGGCCAAGGTGCCCGGCTTCGCTGAGGAGGTCGAGCGCGTGTGCGCCCTTTCCTCGAAGCCCGAGCCCCGCGGTGTCCTGCTCGACGCGCTTTCCGCACGGCGCGACGATGGCGTGGACTGGGGCAATCGGCTGCGCGCCGCCGAGAAGCTGCTCACGCTGCCCGACGACGAGCCCGAGGAGGAGCCCGGCAGAGTCATCGTCTACGCCCCACCTGCCGATGCCTGAGCACGGCGAGTACATGCTGCTCCTGCGCAGCGGTCTCGTCCCGCTCGCGTCGATTCCCCCGCCGCGCGGCGAGAACACAACCATCCGCATCTACTTCAAGCGCGTCGACGTGGCGGCGCTGCTCCGCGAGCTGGGCGCCGACGCCGACGCCTTTCTCGCCCCGATTCCGGACGGGGACTGGCTCACCGCCCGTGAGTGCGAGCGGCTGCCCGGCGGCCTGCGCTTCTTCATCGAGCAGAGCGACAGAGCAGCGCGTCGCCCACAGGTGGAGCACTGCGCCCCATGACGCAGTCCCCGCAGAAGACGACGAGGGAGTGGTTTGGCTGGACCGGGAGGAGTGGGAGGGGCGAGTTGGTTTGTTCTCCGTCTGCGACGTGAGGGCGTTGGTGCCGGGAATCGCGCTTGCAGAGGGCCCCGCTATTTCGGGGATTCGTCTTGCGGCGACCCCTCTCTCGAACGGCCCTGAGTCTCCCGATAGACCACCAATCTGTCCGCAGAGCCTAGCCCCAGATGTCGGCTGGTCGTGGTGATGGCGATCAGCGAGAATCATCCGGGAGGGGCTCGGCCGGCGTCGGTCTCGGCCTTCGACGAGTGGCCCAATCAGACCAAACACGCTATTCCTCAGACGGATGGCGTCACTGCCCGCGGGCTGGATCGACGCCGTCACTCGTGGGGGAGGGACCGGGATACTCCGGCCCCTCCCGATGCGGCAGGCCGCACCAAAACGCTCGGCGTCTCTCGTTTCAACGCGCCGAGTCGAAGTGGACGATCGCCGAGCCGCAGCCTACCCCCTGAATCCAGACGTTCTGGACGCCCAGGGTGTCCGGGGCGATGTCGTCCTGAGAGACGATCAGTCGCGCTCTGAAGGACTCGTCGATCCCATCGCCTGCTCGGTAGAAGTCGGACTGAAGGACGACTATGCGATCGCCCGTGGTGGCGGTCTTTTGGGCTTCGCCCGCGGCGCCGGTGCACTTGAAGCCGGTGCTCGGCAAGAGCTCTTCGGTATCCCAGCGCACACCTTGCCCGGCGAGGCAGCCATTCAGGGGCACATTCCCCAAGACGTCCTCGGTGCAGCGAAAGCCGCCTCCAGAGTGAACGAACCCCGTGTCGAGGTTGAACGCGCCGCCGCCCGTGAGGGAGACGGCACCGGCGGGAAAGCCCTTAATCTCGCCGGCGTTGAAGCCGAAGCCGGTCTGGCCGTCGCTCGCTGCCAATGCTGAAGCGGCGAGCGCGAGGGCGGTCGCGGCGAGGGCGAACAGCGCCCACCGTCGCCTGCCGAATGTGTTACGGAACATGGTTTCTCCTCTCTGAGTCGTTGACTTCTTGCGTGCTGGAGCCCGGGTCTCCAGCGCGGATTTCCCCTCAGCGGCCTGAGCCGTAGCCGCCGCCGTAACCGCCGTCGTTCCCGCCGGGATCAGAAGCGGCTGGCTCGACCGCGCGGCCGCTGGCCGCGACGGCATCCCAGGCTGCGCCGAACGCCTTCACGCCTTCCCCGATCGTCTGTCCCGCCTTCTTGTCGGCCGTGAACGTGTAGAGCGGATGACCTGCGTAGGTGACCTGTCGCTTGCCGCCGGCCCGCTTGGTGACGCCGAGCAATGACGCGTGGACGCCCTTTCGTGCCCGAGGTTTCGCGGTGCTGACGAGCGGCGGCCAGGCCGTCGCGCAGGCGCCGTAGCAGGCACTCCGGCCGTGCTTGTCCTTCTCGAACAGATAGAGCGTTCGGCCGCGTGCGTCGACGAGGATCTTGCCAAGCGCCGTCTGCCTGAGCACGACGATGGCCCCCTTCGACGGCGGCGAGGACGACGCCGAGCTGGCCTCGCCGAACGCGGCGGCGGCGAGCACGGCCCCGGACACGGCGGCCGCAGCGATGAACAGTGTGATCTTGCGTTTCATTTCGAGCTCCTTGCCTAGGTTGTTGTGACGAGGGTTTGCACGAGGTCACTCGTGCCCTACGAGACGAGCGCGCCGTTCACGAACCTCGCTCCTCCTTGATCGCGATCCCGGATTACCTTGTCTGGGCGATGATGGAGGCGGCGGACCCGCGTTCGCACCGTGGCGACCCCCCTGTCTTTTGCGGCTGGCCCGAGAGGACAGCACTCGTATTCGAGAGGAAGGGGCGCGAAGATGAAGAGCCTTAACTCGACTTCCGACAGAGATGCGATGCCGTACGGGGTCCTTCGGCCCAAACGTATTTCACCCCGGTCGGGGGTTCGAAAGCGTGACGACTCGGCCATCGAGGCGGACTCGGTGAGCGCGCCATGCTTCGAGGGCGTTCGTGTCGTCTTCCACGGTGAGCCGCCGGTCGATGTCGACGACTAAACGGGCCGTGCCGTCAATGCGCCGCGGCGGACGAGATCTCGAGCAGGATCATGTTGGGAACGATTTGGACGCCGTAGGGGCCTGGATTCCTGCTCCTCAACGACGAAGCTAAGCGAGCTTTGGCCGCGCGCCGACTCGTTCGTGGTCGCTTGGGTCATCGGAGTGGACTGGGAGAATCAGGGGTTCGCGTCAGAGGCGGCCGGAGCCCCGTGAATTGGCTCGGGCAGCCCGCTGCGCCCAACATCGTCGCCTACATCCATCCCTATCAGGGCCTCCGCCGTAGTCGTCAGGGAGACGGCCTGCGACCCAAGGAAGAGCAAGCAGACGGCGAAGGGGTCTGGCGAGCGTCCGACGGTCGTGATCGACTTCGGCGCTTTTCGGGAGGCTAGGCCGGGACCGGGCCGCCGCCGCCGAGCGCAGCAGGAAGCTCGTCACGGGAGTCGACCTGCAACTTGCGGAAGACACTCGTGAGGTGGCCCTCGACCGTGCGCCTTGTGACGAAGAGGGTTTGGGCGATCTCGCGGTTGCTGAGGCCCTGGCTGGCGAACTCGGCAATACGGCGCTCGCTGGCCGTCAGCGAGTCGAGCCCTCTGAGAACGACCCGGCGGGGGCGCGCACCGGTGGCGCGAAGCTCGGTCTCGGCCTGTTCGGCGAGGGGTTTGGCGCCTGCACGGTGGGCGGCGTCGAGCGCCTCGCGGAGCAGCTCTCGCGCTTCGGTGCGGCGGTTGCGCCGCCGGAGCAGGGCGCCGAGGTCGGCGAGCGCTCGCGCTCTCTCCAACCTGGCGTCACCACGCTCGAGCGTGTCGATGGCCTCACGGAGCAAGAGCGCTCCACGGTCACCACCAGCCACGACGCCGGCGGCACGCAGCGCCACGCCGAGTGCGCGCGGCGCACCGAATGCTCGGGCCAGCTCGAGTTCCTTTGCTGCGAGGCGCCCTGCCGATTCGCGGTCGCCGAGCGCCAGGTGGGCGAGCGCGGCCTCCGACCGCCAAGGGAGATAACCCGGGCAGCTGACCAGCCCTCGCGTCAGGCGTACACCAACGGCCAGGAAGTCCTCCAGCCCCTCGGCGACCCGGCGCTGTTCGACCCGCAGCCGGCCGCGGGCGAGCCGAAGAACTGCGGCGGTGATCGATCCGCCCTCTACTTCGGACTCGAGCGGTGCGAGCGCCTGATCTGCCGCGTCGAGCTCGCCCTGATCGACGAGCGTCTTGACAAGCACACCGGCGTTCAGGACGCGGTACAGGGTTGGTGCGGGCAGCTCGGCCGCGGCAAGTGCCGTCCGCGTGTCTCCCTCCGCGGCGCACAAATCGCCGCGTCGAAGCGCGAGCCAGCCGCGGTGAGCCAGGCCGACGGCAAGCCGGCTGCCGTCGCCGGTCGCCCGAGCCTGCGCGATCGACGCATCGAGCAGCCGCTGCACCTGGGCATACCGCTCGGCCCAAAGCAGCGAGAGCGTCGTCACCGAAATCCAGGTTGCGACCGAGAACCACCGCCTGCCTTCCGAGCCTGGGGGTGCGCTTTCTCCGGCCAGCACCGCGCGGGTCGCGAGCTCCGCGCCGACCTCGGCAGGCTCGTTCGCGAGGATAGAGATGAGCGCGGCCGCCGCCAGCAGCTCAGGTGGCGCCTGCGGATCATCCGCCGCCCGCTCGCGCAACGTCTCACGGCGGAGGGCCACCGAGGGTGCGGTCGCGGGGTCGTTCGTGCCGGCGACCACGGCCGCCGCCTCGAGCAGGAGCGCGAGCTCGGAGTGGCGGGAATCGAGCGACGACGCTGCGCGATCGAGAACCTCGACCGCTTCTGCGAAGCGCTGAGCGCGGCTGAGCGCTAGGCCCAACACCATGGCGGCCTCGGCGGCTGCCGCGGTGTTCGGCGCGGCATCCACGGCCTGCTGCAAGTGCTCGGGCCAGTCGACGAGCCCGGCGTTCGCCTCGGCCATTCCGAGGTCGAGCAGCAATGCCGACCGGTCGCCCGGCGGCGGCGGTTCAGCGAGCGCTCGGCGCAGGAAGACGGCCTCCGACTCGGGAGCGCCCTGCTTCCCCGCCGCGCAGGCGGCCTCGACCAGCCGCTCGACGACCCAGTCATCGGCGGCGGGCTCGCTGACCAGCAGATGCTGGGCGACCCGCGCGGACGCGCCCGCTTGCTCGGCGAGCAGTTCGGCGGCACGGCGGTGCCCTTGCGCGCGCTCTGCGCTGGAGAGCTCCGAATAGATCCCGTCGCGGATGAGCGGATGCACGAACGTCAGCGGCCGGCCGGGCTCGAGGATCCCCGCGGTCGCCAGCAGATCGGCTGCATCGGCTGCCTCTTGCTCTTCGAGGCCCGCGAGTCGCGCCGCTTGGAGCAGGTCGCTCTGCTCGAGGACCGCCAGCGCTCGCGCGAGCCGCCCCGCATGCTCCGGCAGCCGACGGAGCCGGGGGCGAACCGAGCGGCCGACCATTTGTACACCGCTTCCGATGCCTCCCTCGCTCAGCGCCTCCACGAGTTCGCGCACGAGGAACGGCATCCCGCGCGTTACGCGCAGGCAGGTATCGACGACGGCCCAATCAGGAGCCGCGCCGAGCCTCGCCTCCAGGAGCTGGGCAACGGCGGCTCTCGTCAGAGGAGAGAGTTGGATCACATCGGCGGACGGATCGGTCGTCACGGTCGTAAGCAGCTCGACGTCGGTACCTGCTTCGCGAGGGCGGGTCGCCACGACGAGCGCGGCGTCCAGCTCTTCGAGCCGCGTGAGCAGAAAGGCCAGGTAACGGAGAGACGGGGCGTCCGCCCAGTGCGCGTCATCGACGAGCAGGCAGAGCGGGCCCGCGGCGGCGAGGTTCGCGCACAGCCAGTAGAGGCCGTGCAGGATCGCGAACGACGGATCGACGCCCGACGAGGGTGGGCCCTCTGTAGGGGGTGCGCCTGGGAGCCCGAGCAGGCCGCCCGCCACACCGGCAGCGGCTAGCAGCAGATCGGCGCGCTCGAGCTCCGATGCCTCGACCAGCGGCGGCTCGAATAGCTGCCGCACCACTCCGAAGGCGAAATCTCGCTCCAGCTCGGTCCCGCGCGAGCGAAGCACGCGCATTCCGCCCTCTGCCGCCGCGGTCCGCGCCGCCGCGAGCAGCGCCGTCTTGCCGATCCCGGCCGGCCCTTCGACCACGATAAACCTGCCGCGCCCCGTGCCAGCGTCGGCCAGCGCCGACTCGATCCGCGCCAGCTCCTCGTTCCGCTCAAGCAGCGGTCCGGCGGCCGCGGCCATTTTCATATGCCTCAAGCCTACCGCCGATTCGTGGAAAAGCGGCTATCGCCGAATCGCGGCTATCGCCCCGTGCGTCACGCACTCGCCGGCCGCACGATGACCGCTCGTGAACTGAGTTGAGCAGGACGCGTTTCCGGCCCATCCGGAAATGAGGCGAGCCTAAGAGTCTCGACCGCTCCGAGCCTGCCTGAGGCGGACGACCGGGAAAGTCAGGGGGATCGCCACGGTGCGAACGTGGGTCCGCCGCCCCCACCATCGCTGGGACGACAAATCCACGAGCCGCACGAGGCTCACTCGAAAGGAGACGTGCACAGATGAAGAACCTGATTGGACTCAAAGCGGCGCGCACCGTGCCGCTGGCGGCTTCGGTAGTGGCCGTGGCGGCCGCCGTCGCGGCCGGGCTTGTGGCCGGGCAGGGGAAGGCGGCGCCGCCTGCCCGGGCGGCCAAGGCCGCGCATCAATACAACCAGCTTGGGTTCAAGCGCCCGAAGCTCGTTCACGGTCTGCTGACGATCGCGGGCACCCAGGCGAGCGACAAGATCGCCCTTCGCCTCCAGGCCGGCTACCCCGGCGTGCTCCAGATCGACGTTGGTGACAACGGCTCGGCCGACTTCAGCTTCAACCGCGCCAAGATCGCCAGGATCGCCGTCGATGGCCGAGCGGGCGACGACGCCGTGCGCATCGACGACAGCAACGGTGTCGTCACCGACGGCATCCCGATCACGATCGACGGTGGCGACGGAAACGACAACCTCGCCGGAGGCTCCGGAGCGGAGCTGCTGCTCGGAGGGGACGGCAACGACTCGATCGACGGGAACAAGGGCAACGACCTGGCCTTCTTGGGCGCCGGCGACGACACGTTCGTCTGGGACCCGGGTGACGGCAGCGACACGGTCGAAGGCCAGGACGGCGAGGACACGATGCGCTTCAACGGCGCCAACGTCGCCGAGCAGGTCGACCTGTCGGCGAACGGAAAGCGACTCAAGTTCTTCCGCGACGTCGCCAACATCACGATGGACACGGCTGGCGTGGAACGGGTCGACTTCAACGCCCTCGGCGGCGCGGACAAGGTCACCGTCAACGACCTGACTGGAACCGGCGTCACCACCGTCAACGTCGACCTCGCAGGCGCCCTCGGCGGGGCCACCGGCGACGGCCAACCAGACCGCGTCGTCGTCAACGCCACCAACGGCAACGACGCGATCAACGTCAACGGAGACGCAGCGGGCGTCAAGGTGAGCGGTCTTGCCCCGACGGTCGAGATCCTCCACTCGGAAGTCGCGAAGGACCGGCTCGAGATCAACACCCTCGCGGGCAGCGACAGCGTGGACTCCGGCGGCTTGGCCGCCGGTGCGATCCAGCTCTTCGTGGACGGCCTGCTTGCCCCGTAGAGGAACCTCGCCCGGCAAGGATGTGCGGGGCCTCCGTTCTGGAGGCCCCGCCGAAGGCGCAGCCTGTGGCCGCATGCTCCACCTGTTCGAGAAGGACACGAACCGCCGCGGCGCCCGCTGTAGACCGTGCGCGAAGTGCTGGCCGCCGCTGCTCACCAACGGCAAGCCAGTTGCTTGTGCGCGTTCGAAGCAGTTGCTGCTCGGGATGACCGGGCGTGCAAACGGCAAGTGCCAGGGCGCTGGGGCATTCGGCACTGGCTGGGACGCGCTCTCAGCGGCGGGCACGAAGGACGAGGCCGGTGGCTGACAGCGTCGCCAACCCGTCGCCCGCAGCCGGCGAATGCATGAGCGCGACGACGCGAGAACTAGCCCAGCGGTTGAGCGGGACGGTCGAAGTCCTGCTCCTTTGGCACCCCGACATCGAGCGAGTGGAGCTTTCCGTCCGCGATCTGGCAACCGGCGCTGACTTTCACATTGAGGTCGCGCCAGGCAATGCGATCGAGGCCTTCTACCACCCCTACGCCTACGCGGCCAGTCGGGAGAACTCACACCGCGTGGTCCCAGACGAGACCGCGATCGTCGATGGCTAGCGTCGAATGCATACAGGAAGCGGTCCGCAGCCTCGTCGCAGAGCGGCAGGCGTTGCGCGAGCGCGACGCGGGTCGCGACGAGCTCGAGTCGAACCGGCTCGAGCTCGGGTGCCGGCAACGGCAGCTCTCCCATGCGCTGATCGACCGTCACCTTGGCCGCGCAGAACGCGACGCCGCTTAAACATCCGACCTGCGGGACGTGGTGGAAGGCTCCCACACACACCGGGAAGGAACTGGGACGGAGAATCTTGGGAAGAGGAACGATTGCCGCGCGGTCGTCCCGACCCAGACGGTCTCTTGACCTCGCGAACCGTCAGCCATTCGCCGTCGTCACGCCATTCTCACTCAGACCGAGGTAGCAGCAGTTCCTGAACCGTCTACGCCGGTTTCGATTCCGGCAAGGGCATCCCACCAACCAGGCCGAATGCCGCATGGCTGAGGCACTTCCGGGCGCGATAACGCTGGGCGAGTTTCACTGTTGCGTTGCTCCAGGCCGACGCGAAGAGGCCGGGGCCTAAACCCGTGCGATGAGGCGCTCCGCCACCTCGCGGGCGTCGTTGGCGGCCTTCGAGCTGCCCTCGATCGCCGCGGTCACGATCGCGCCCTCGACGAGGAGCAGTAGCCGACGGGCCACGCGCTCGGGCTCGGGCAGCCCGTCCGCGGCGGCCAGGCGAGCGAGGTAGTTCCGCAGCTCGCGCTTGTGCGCGGCGATCACCGCGGCAGCCGACTCGCTGCGGTGTCCGAGTTCGGCCTGCGTGTTGATGAAGGCGCAGCCGCGGAAGTCGGGCTCGTCGAACCAGGCGCGAAGCGCATCGAAGACCGCCGGGATGCCGCCGCCGGTAGAGTCGACGGCGTCCCGTAACCAGCACATCCACTCGGCGTCCCGCCGCTCGAGCCAGGCGGCGACGAGCTCGTCTTTGGAGCGGAAGTGGTAGTAGAGGCTCATCTTCGCGACCTTCGCCTCGTCGGCGATCCGGCCGACTCCCACCGCTCGGACACCTTCGCGGTAGAAGAGTTCGGCCGCGGTCGCGAGGATCCGCTCGCGCGCGCCTTTCTCGGAGGGCATCGAGATCATCTCTCTGGTTCCGTGTAACGGATCACGCGATTTACAGACTGGTCAGTCTACTTCTGTATTGACCGGTCGGTATAGGCCGAGAAGGGAGCGACTCAATGATCCGGTACCGCAAGGCCACCGTCGACGGCGTGAACCTCTTCTACCGCGAGGCAGGCGCGCCTGAGCAGCCGACGCTCGTCCTCCTGCACGGCTTCCCTTCTTCCTCGCATGTGTACCGCAACCTGATTCCGGCGCTCGCCGACCGCTTCCACGTGATCGCCCCCGACTACCCCGGATTCGGCAACAGCGACGCCCGCTCACCGAGAGGCTTCACGTACACGTTTGATCGCATCTCCGAACTGGTCGAGGGACTGCTGGCGAAGCTCGGCGTCGACCGCTTTGGACTATTCATCCAAGACTACGGCTCGCCCGTCGGGTTCGGGATCGCGACCCGTAGCCCGGAGGCGATCGAGTGGATCGTCTGGGGCAAGAACAACCCGATCTTGACGCCGGAAGGCGCGACCGCGTTCGGGCGCGACCTACCGGACGCAGAGATCCACCTGCTCGACACCGGCCATTTCGCGCTCGAGGAGGACCTGGAGACGATCGTCGACCTGATGCAGCGCTTCTACACCCGCGACGTGGCCGCCCCGGCCACCGCTGCGGCCTAGGACGATGAGCACCGCACGTGGACCTGAAACGACGGAGCCGGCGCGGCCTGAAGGCCGCGTCGTCTCCGTCAACGTCGGCCTCCCGCGGGAGCTCGAGTGGAAGGGCCAGACCGTCCACACCTCGATCTTCAAGAAGCCGGTCGAAGGGCCAGTGCCGATCCGGGCGCTCAACCTCGACGGCGACCGCCAAGCCGATCTCAGCGTCCACGGGGGTTGGGACAAGGCCGTCTACGCCTATCCATCCGAGTTCTACGGGCTCTGGCGGCACGAGCGGCCGGAGCTCGACTTCTCCTGGGGGCAGGTCGGCGAGAACCTGACCACACGGGCGCTCCTCGACGCTGAGCTCAACGTCGGCGACCGCTTCCAAATCGGAACCGCCGAGCTGATAGTCACCGGGCCGCGACTGCCCTGCTTCAAGCTGGGGATCAGGATGGGCCGCGACGAGTTCGTCACCGAGTTCCTCGAGCGCGGCCTCCTCGGCTTCTACCTTGCCGTCGCGCAGGAGGGAGAGGTCGCAGCGGGCGACCCGATCGTCGCACTGAGCCGCGAACCACACGGCGTCAAAGTCACGGAGATCACGCGCCTCTACGCTCATGACCGCGAGGACGTGGAAGGGTTACAGCGCGCAGTCGAGCTCGACGCGCTTCCCGAGAGCTGGCGCAACTACTTTCGCAAGCGGCTCTCCGGTCTTGAGCGCAAGCGGGCAACGCGCCTGCTTCCCGTCCCGGCCCCGCCCGCCTGGCTTGGTTTCCGCCCCTTCGTGGTGCGTCAGAAAGTCCGAGAGAGCGAAGACGTCGTCTCCCTCTATCTCCATCCCAGCGACGGTGATCCGCCTCCTCCATACCGGCCAGGTCAGTTCATCACCCTGCGGGTGCCAATGCCAGACGGCGACACCCCGCCGATTCGCTCCTACTCGCTGTCCGACAGCCCCAAGCAGAACGCCTACCGAGTGACGGTCAAGCGCATCGCCACGGACACCGTCAACCCAAAAAGGGGCCTCGTCTCGAGCATCCTCCACGATCAGGTGGACGTCGGCGACGTCCTCGATGTGAAGGCGCCTGCGGGCCTGTTCACGATCGATCCTTCCGAAAGCTACCGGCCAGTCGTCCTGATCGGCGCCGGCATCGGCATCACCCCAATCCTGGCCATGGTCAACAGCATCGCCAAGCACGGCCGTGAACGGGAAACCTGGGTGTTCTACGGCGTCCGCGACCACCGCGACCACCTCCTATCGAAGCACCTCGAACAGCTCGCCGCCCGGCACCCCTTCATCCGCCTACACGTCTCTTACTCGCGGCCTCTGCAAGCGGACGGTCGCACGCTCGGCAGGCCTCACCACCAAGGCCGGATCACAGTCCAGTTGCTCCAGAAACTGCTGCCCGCGAGCTACTACGACTACTACCTCTGCGGTCCAGCCGCCATGATGCAATCGCTCGCCGAGGGTCTACGCGCCTGGGGCGTCCCAGACGACCGTATCCACTCAGAGGCGTTCGGGCCGGCGGCGATCAAGGCGGCCGCTCCCGACCCCAACAGCCGAGGCGACTGTGGGCTCCGGGTCACCTTCGCGCGCTCCGACCTGACCACGCTCTGGAGCCGCTGCGACTCACCGCTCCTCGAGCTCGCCGAAGAGTCCGGCATCTCCATCCCCTTCGGCTGCCGCGCGGGAAGCTGCGGCACCTGCGTGACCAAGGTGCTCTCCGGCGACATCTCATACCTACACGAGCCCGGCGCACCCCTCGCCGAGGGAGAGACCCTCACCTGCGTCGCCGTGCCCGAGACGGAGCTCGTCCTCGATGCCTGACCTCCTCACGCAAGCAGAAGTCCACCACCGCATTGTCGGGGAGCGTGAGCCCGTCGGTGAGTCCAACATCACCGCCGACTAGACGCGATGCAGCTGCGGTTCGCGCGTCACACCAAGCGGCTCGACGAGGTCGTACAGTTCTACCGCGACCGGCTCGGATTGCCGGAGATCGGACGCTTCGAGAATCACGACGACTACGACGGCGTCTTCCTCGCGGTGCCCGGCACGGGAGCACAACTCGAGTTCACAAGCGGCGGCCAGCACATGGCGCCGCCGCCGCACCCGGAGATGCTCCTCGTCCTCTATCTGGACAGCGCGGAAGCGGTCAGCGAAGTATGCGAGCGTGTCGGCGCCGAACCCGTAGAGCCCGCAAACCCCTACTGGAAGACGCGCGGTGTCACGCTCGCCGATCCGGACGGATTCCACGTCGTGCTCGTCGCGGGAACCGCGCCCGACACGTAGGCGGCTTGTTCGCATGCGCCCCCCGTGCTGGCGCACATGCTGCGCCGCTTTCAGCATCGTCGAGACCTATCGCCTCGCTCAGGACGGGCGAAACCGTACCGCCCTTCTCAGTGCCGCACGAGAATCGGCCAATCGCGTCACCTCTCGCTTAGGTGATGCATGCACTGTTCACACTACTGCCAGCAGCTCAAACCCCTGGCCTCTGGAAACACAGTGCCTTGGCACAAGGCTAGGATCCTGAACATGGCGAGCTTCATGCACACGATGGTCCGGGTCACCGATCCCGCGAAGAGCAGGACGTTCTACGAGGCGCTCGGCTTCCGGTTCACCCGCCGACCTCGACATCGTCCGCGACGGCCAACTCGAGGCCACGAACTACTTCTTCTCGATCGGCGACATGGAGAACGTCCTCGAGCTCACGTACAACCACGACGGGCGCACGTACGAGCTGGGCACGGCGTACGGCCACGTTGCCATCGGTGTCGAGGATCTCGACGGCACGCTGGCAGAGTTGGCCGAGCTGGGCATTGAGCCCGAGCGCGAGCCGTACAGCGTCGTCGAGGGCGGCTCACGGATCTGCTTCGTCCGCGACCCGGACGGAAGGTTTACGACCGTCAACTGACCCCCCGAGGTCTCGAAGGGCCCATTCGGGGGACAGCCTGTCGCAGTTCCCGCAGATCGCCCTGGCGCTCCCGCGCCACCCTTGAGCCGTGAAAATGGTGCGGCCGCCTGGTCGACGTCGGTGTCGCAATGGTGCCGTGATGCCCGATCGCAGAATCTGACGTGGGAGATTCCAGGC
>Ga0137368_10005568_pt1 | contig 13308 bp, 19 predicted proteins | sample SagtaG_13_FD_104917 | JGI IMG/M metagenome (GOLD analysis project Ga0137368, IMG submission 104917) | Vadose zone soil microbial communities from Sagehorn Ranch, Mendocino, California, USA - Sage1_L_100_16 metaG | ecosystem: Environmental > Terrestrial > Soil > Vadose zone | place: USA...
TGAATTTATTATTATTTAATTTTTGTGTCCGGATTACCAATACTGATCAGTGACCAAACAACATTCTGAGCTTCGGCTCTTCTGCATCAGCAAACTCTGGGGAGCCTGTGCAGCCGTACACAGGGTTGCATAGTGCCATAGGGCCATAGAAAGGGTCACCCTTTGTGCCGGACCTTAGGCTAATTATAGATAGGTCTGCGGCTTGGCATGGAGCCTATGGAAAGCTATGCAGGTCTTGTAGGAACCTATGGAACACTATGTGGGTGGGTAAGTTTGTTATGCAAAACTGTACATTATAGGGTCAGCACCATGTAGCCCTAGCGGTGGAGTATCTAGCATTTCATACCACGGTAGTGCAACTTGATAGCTTTGCCTGATGAGTATGCAGCCTTGCCGGTCAAATACATAGCACGATACAGAATGCTCAGTAGGTTGCCAATCACAACGTAGCCCTAGCGGTGGAGTATCTAGCATTTCATACCGCGGTAGCGCAACTTGATAGCTTTGCCTGATGAGTATGCAGCCTTGCCAGTCAAATACATAGCACGATACAGAATGCTCAGTAGATTGCCAATCACTACAGAATGTAGCATATCAAATACATAGCGCTATGCTGTAGGCCTGTCGGCTTTGGTCTACTATTCTTGGGTTGCCTAATTTGGATAATAAACCATGGCTAAATTTGGCACCATTAAAGCGGTACTGCATTTGGTGGGATGTATTAAAATAATTGATATACGATAAGTAGCAGAAGCCACAAGCAAGACAAGGGTGATATAGAACATGGAAAGGTGATGAGGAGCCGTGTATAATGTGTGCAGGGAAGATGAAACAGCAAACAAGAAATAAAAAAACCTGTTTCGAACGGGCGCTAATCCGCGACCACGGTGACCTCCATAATCTCGTCCTCGGGCTTGTGGTTCATAAGACGCCTATGGGTTACAATTAGAATGAAAAGAGAAGTAGAAATAAAAGGAGACTCACATCCCAATTTCAGCCCACTCTCGACGGATTCTGTTCCACTTCGCTTTGTGGTGTTTCTTTTCCTTTAGGATTTCGAGGCCTTTAAGAAAATCATTGTAAATTTTCTTATAGGCCTGGGCAGAAAAAGATTTGTTTGCACGAAATCCAGCGGTCTTGTATTCATCAAGCGCATTGTAGACCTTATCAAGTTATCATCAGAAGATGTCACTTTATAGTAACAATTCAAAGACCTACACATGTTGTGGCAAGTATAATTGCACGCTCAGGAATGGAATTCTGAAATGCTTTATATGTTTTTGCAAGCGATTGGTCCCCATCATCATAGTAGAAGCGGATACAGAGGTTCTTGATGCATGGGTGCATAAAATTATTCGATTTTCCCTTGAAAATCCCAGAGTTAGTTAGGATCCAATGAGATGACGATTAGGAAGAAATACATTGTCATCCTTGCCATCCAGATGAAAAGGATTGGTAGGATGGCTCAGAATATCTATGACATTCCTCTTGACAATTGAATACAATTCGAGCTGGTTGCCAATATCAAATTCGGGTGGATCTAGCACATCAGAATAATATCTGATGACCATGCGGCGGGTCATTTGCTTCATCCTCGAGTGGTAGGTCAATGCTTCGTCAAGGATCTACATGATGTGTGGTGGCTATCAGCAATTGTTTTCACAAAAAAAGTCAAACATACAAGAGCACTCATATCAGGTGTTTGAGAGATGGCTGTCAATCGTGATGGGGCCCAGGAATGGAAATGTCAGTCGTAGTAGTTGACAAAAGGAGAAACTATAGTACCAGGATCGAATCTGCGGTGTTGAGCTTCAAACTCAGCCTTTACTTCTGCAAGTAGCGCAGTTGCCACATGCATATCCTCATCACTTTGCCTAGAAGGAAAGGGATCAGTAGAAACAACGTGTTCTCAGAATCGCTTTTTGGTGGTGTGGAGGGCTGATTTCCAGGTACCAGAATAGTATTGGAGAGTTTGTGGGTCATCCTTGCCGTTTCCCTTAGAGTTGCGTGGTGCATGGCGCTGTTGCCCATTGTTTCCGTCTTCATCTTCATCCTCCAAGTCAGAACTACGCTCCTCATCATCTGACCCCTTACTGCTAGTATTGAGTGGCATCGCCTTTCGGAGTTGGTGTCCTGCTGCTTTACGGAGTTGGGCCTCTGATGGTGGGCGGGTTGCCTTGTTCTTTTTTCGATAGGACTCCAGGACCTCGGTTTCCTACAAAAATATTGATGAGTTGGAGACTTGACTTGGAAATAACCTTACCTCCAAACCACGACTAGCAGGCTGTGTTGTTGCCACACCTTCCTCACGCAACAATGCTCGGGCTTGTCGCTCATCCTCATCGGGGGATTGTTCATCAATTTCTATATCGCCATTTGAGTTCTGTAGAAGAATCCTGAATAGAGGTCTACATTTTAAAACTTGAATGAAGGGCACATACGCTCTGGGAGCTGAGACTGGACTTCAGCCCACGGATTATCATCAGAACCTGGAGCTTTGATTGTCAAATGTAACAGACCAGTTTTTATGAAGAAAAACAAACCTTTGTCGTATGCATTGTCGTCACATGCATAGTCACGCTCATACATGTTGTCGTCGTCTTCGTATCCATCGTTGTCATACTCGTGGGCATTGCCATCATGCATGTACCCATTTTCATCATGTTCATCGGCATCAGAATCGTGTAAGTTGCCATAGATGTCTACATGCATCGTATCATCGTCTTCACTTCTTGCATCAGACATTGAATTATCAAACAGGTTACTGATAACTTACTTCCTTTCTCTGGCTCCCTCATGCCTGTGTCTCGTCTTGGTGCCTGCAGACGGTCCGGATCAAGTTCCGGGTCCAAATTAATGGCTGGCTGAAATGGTGCTGAACCAGGTCCTGGAAGGAACAACGGAGGGAAATGGGTCATGGTTTGTTGCTGCGGTATATCACTCGTCAAAAGATTTAGTCAAGCATTTCATAAGACTTACCTCCTTGTTTGAACCACCGGCGGATGAAACATCTTGAATGGCAGCTGGCATGGAGCGAGTCTCGTCAAGCAAAAGCTTTGTAATTAGAATCTCAAATAATCTAAATAGCTTGACTTATGGAAGAGTTGTGGTTCAAGCTTGCACTTGCACTGGCAGGCAGGTTCCTTGAAGCGCCATTTTTGTTCAAAAGCGCTGTCTGAGAAGGGAGTTTGTTAGCCTTCCAAGTCTGTTGAACCTGACCAGGGTCGACAGGCTCTGGCATTGGTTGAACTGGGGTCCTGACAGGAAGGGGCTGCATAGTAATCAAGGGTGGATCTGTTGGAACGTGCTACGAAAACAGTCGGCATTAATATCTGCTACTAGTAGTGCTGATACTGTTGTGCTTGCCTTAAGGTTTGGAATTTGTTTCCGCTTCTTGGTGGGTGGGGCCATTGGATTTCTTGCCACATCCAAATCCTCACCCTCTGAGCCATTGTCCTCCCTATGCGTCGGTTTTCTTTTACCTCTGTTACGTTCTGGCTCATCACCTGGGGATTCTTGAATACTCTTGATATAGCCTGCCATGCGGGATCCTTTGTTCTTCCGATGAGGTCTTTCATTCAAGTTAGGCAGCGGCGCTTCAAGTTGTTTGTCAGGACTTGAGTCTGGAAGTGCTACAACACAATCGTTAGCAGAAATGGAAGAAATAACAGAAACCCTACTGTTGGAATTCGATGGTATATTGCTTGACAAAGCTCCATGCCCTGTTTCTGCTGCAGTAGTAGCAGGCGGTATGCAATTTTCCTCTATAGGAAACAAATAAGGAAGTGAAGGAAAGAAACGAGACAAAAGCAGACGTACTATTCTTCGTGACACGAGACCCTGGCTTTGCACCATTTGCAGCTTGCTTGTTAGTAGTAGTACCCTGCAACTTTCTAGGCGCCATTTCAAGTTGTAGACAGTAGGGCGTATCAGAAGGCGAACTCAAGGTTGAAGGGGAACAAAAGGCAATATTTGGCATTTCAACTCCATCATTGATCTGGTGCTAACCAAATATGAACTTGGTGGCAATCCCAAGAATCATGCCATATTTCTCATATTCGGTTCTGCCGCAGGTCAGTTGTACAGCTCGCATCGCTTGCCAATAATGAATAAAAATAACAATATCAGTCCGCAATTATAGTGATACTGCCACTCAGGCTGTCCAACTCTTCATCCTCATGCCGAATCAGAACCGGACTTGGAGGGTCTCTATGTCTGGTACTGTAGCTTGGAATTGTAAATCCCGATCTCCTAGTGATGTATCTAAGGCGCCCAATGTAAATGTCAGCTTCAAAGAGTCGTGTATCAGCATTTTGGGCATCAAGGAGGGCTTGACGGAGGCGCGCATAGCAGGCGTCCTTGTCCTTCTTCCGTCCGGCGCGCAAATTTTGGGCTTCATGAAAAAATTGCTGTGCCTCTTCTTCACTCTGTATGCAATCAGGGCAATTCTGCACTTCCGCCTCAGAGAATCTCCAAAGAAATCAGGGAAAACCTTACCAGCGTGCTTGAATGCAACTCCGGACTTTCTGGACTGCCCATGGTTGGTGTTCTTTCGGCAGATATGATCTGCATCCTGGGAATCTTTGGTTTCAAAAACTGTTGAGCCGATGCAAAAAACAAGACGTACAGTGAGTAAACTTGGATATGCTTGGATCTTAGATCAGGTGCATACAGGTTTGAGTCCAACATGAAAAGAGTCAATCAGCGGTTATCAGGACATGGCGGTCACACCGTCACATGATATAAAGCCTTGGACGGTGCATCCGTGAAGGTCAAGAACTAAGGTTAGCATGGAAAGGAATGTGAACAGACTAAAAAAATGTCTGAATCAGCATTGTTTGGAGACATTACTAGGGAGAGGAATTACCCAGACCGACCTGAACCGTCAAATTCTGAAAATGTAGGAACTTCGAATCAGAACCACTTTCCAGCACTTGCGTTTTCTTCGCCTGTTTGCCCTTCGCCTTTGGAGGTTCATTGTACTCTTCAGATGAAGAAGCTTCTTCGTCCAGCACTTGCATTTTCTTCGGCTGTTTGCCCTTTGCCTTTGGCAGTTCATTGTACTCTTCAGATGACGCATCTTCATCCGGCACCTTCATCCTTTTCGGAGCAGCAGCCATTTTCTTCACCGCTGGAGCCTCCTTCATAACAATGTCCTCCTTCTTGGGTGCATCTCTCGTCTTTGTCGTCTTCTTCTTTGCGGCCGCAGTAACTTCACCATATTCTTTGTCCTCTTTATCATCGTCGTCAACCACCACATACGTCTTCTTCTGGGCTCCTGCCTTCCTTTTTGGCACTGCTGCTTCTTTTACTGGTGGCAACATCTCCTCCTCCTCCTCCTCCTCCTTTGCCTTCTCTTTCCCTTTAGATGACGAAGCCTTTCGAGTCTCCGTGGTCGCCGCTGGCTTCCCTTTTGCAGCAGCCGGAGCCTTCACAGGCTTAAAATTGTCGACATCGTCATCTGACCCCGAGTCGCCCCTGACCAATAGACTTCCACGTCCTCAAGATCGCTTGCTTCTTCTTCACCTTCTTCCCTTTAGCATTTTTCACCGCTTTCTCTTCAAACTCAAGGCATTCTGTATAAAATAAAATAGGAATAATAATAATAAAAATAGTAAACCACATACCTCCCATTCCTTCAAAAATACGTCAAGGTCCACATTCCAAAGATCAATGGGAGTCTTCTCCAAAAGTACAAGTAGCTCCTTCTCCTTATCACCAGCTTGTTGGTCCAACTTTGCAATCTTCTCCTTCGTCAAACTCCAAATCGGCATTCCAAGCAAGTAGTCATAATCCGCCAAGCTGTCCCCATTCACGTCTGGTTCCGCGTCTTCTGCATCTTCATCCTCAGAGGCAGGCTCAGTCTCTCCGTCACCGTCAAAGTACATCATATTGCTCGAGTTGAGTTTGGCAACAAGCTTGAAGAATTCAAGTAGGCCTTGCTGTTCAGCCTTTTCCAGCTCTTTGGCACCCATCGTAACCACGAAATGGACATTGAGGTTATCACGGTGTTCCTTGTAGTCCTGTCATACAGAGAATGAGCCTCAAGAAGGAAAACCGACTCTGAAAAAAAGACCGCAACTCACCTCTGATAATAAGCCAGCCTCATCAGGTAGAAGTCTTCCAAGACATCCTCGGCCATTGATTTTGCCGTCGCCGTCAATGCACATCATATTGCTCAAGTTGAGTTTGGCAACAAGCTTGAAGAATTCAGGTAGGCCTTGCTGTTCAGCCTTTTCCAGCTTTTTGGCACCCATCGTAACCGCGAAATGGACGTTGAGGTTATCGTGGTGTTCCTTGTAGTCCTGTCATACAGAGAATGAGCCTCAAGAAGGAAAACCAACTCGGAAAACAAAGACCACAACAAACCTTAGGGACATCCTCCTTCTCCTTCTCCTTCTCCTTCAAATCACCCAAAATCATCACCTCCAACTCTGCCTTATAACTCTGCGTCCACTTCTCAACAGGCAACTCCAATATCTCCACAGTGGTTCTTCGCAACCCGCTTAATCTCACCCCTCTCCACCAGGCGTCATCGGCACCAGATCCTGACCCCGCATCAGCCTCCTCAAATTCGCAACAATATCCATGGGGTTGAAGGAAGGTATCAATGTACTCCATCCAGTGCCAATACCTTTCGCACCGTTGACGAGCACCATGGGTAGGACAGGTATGTAGAACTCTGGTTCGATCAACGTGTTATCGTCCTTCTGCTGGTTCAACAAAGGGTCGTCAGCAGGGTTGAATATCATCCGCGCAAGGGGCATTGGTTGAGTGAAAATGTAACGAGGTGCGGCATGGTCTTTACCGCCCGAGTCACGCGTTCCAAATTGACCTGAGGGCTTGAGCAGGTTCAGGTTGTTCGAGCCAACAAAATCCTGGGCGAGGTTGATAATTGTAGCTGCTAAACTTTGTTCACCATGGTGGTACACAGCATGTTCGCCAATGTATCCAATTAACTGGGCGACCTGGGGTTAATAAAAATCAGTACAAGGAAGGACGCGTTTGGAAATGCCAGCACTTTACCTTGATTTCGGACTTCAACTTTCTCTTGAAGCAACCCCAGACGACCTTCCTCTGACCTGGCTTCAACCCATCCAAAACAGATGGAATAGACCTAATATTATCCGCCATCGAGAAAAGAATCAACTCCTTGTCGATGAACTCGGAGTAAGGCCAGGTTATGATCCAAATATGTCCCGGACTTGAAACCGCGCAACCACTCCTTTCGATCATCCGCCTTTTTCTTGAAAAAGGCAAGGTCGATCAACTCGCGGTCACCTTCCTCGGCAGGCGCAGAGGGAATCATGTGTTTTTCCATGCGGCTGAAATAGTCCCTTGCGTCAGCGTCGGTGCTGGTACCCAAACCCTGTTCGAAACCGTTGGAAATCACTATCGAAGATATTTGTCAAGAGACACACACCTTGAAGTATTTGGATGTCCATCTGTGTGCATCGGGCGTCTTTTCGAGCCACTGTTCATATTCAGGAGCAGTGAAGAAATCCTTGACTTGGTTCCCTTTCCGGACCTGGAGAGACATTGATTAATAAATTGGGACTGAATGATGAAACGATTCATACCCGAATGATAGGCGTCACGAATTCCACCAGAAAGTCTGGTAGTTTCAACAGGGAAGGGTAGAAATGGTCGAGGAGCAGCCCTTTGATATGCGAACCATCATGATCCTATGAAAAACTCAATCATCAATACACACCCGACACGATACAAACTCTACGAACCTGATCTGTCGTTAACATAAGCCGACCGTATCTCAAGGTGGCCATGCTGGAATAATCCTTATTATGTTGCAGACCCAGAATCTTCTTGATATTCTGGACTTCCTCGTTCTTCATAATTTGATCATGCTTCGCCTCGCGTACGTTAAGTAATTTGCCACGTAGCGGGAACACTCCGAAATTGTCCCGACCAACGACACCTAGACCGGCGACTGCGAGTGCCTTGGCGGAATCTCCTTCGGTAAGAATGAGTGTACAATCCTTTGCATGCTTGGTACCGGCATTGTTTGCGTCGGCCAGTTTTGTCAGTCCCAACAACCTGTACAAGTAGAGTTAATGTCACAAGTCAACAATGATACGAAAAGATCCCACCTACTTCGTTTCGTGCTGTCTGTCTTCTTGATTTCTTGATCAGCCTTGAATTTCGCCCAGTTCAACACATTGTCTACGATAGCTGACTTGAGGACTATGGATAACGATAAGTTTGAGTATCAAGTAATATGACTCACCTTTCTTCATAAAATCCTCTGAGAGTGCGGGTTTACTCCCAAATTTCGACGCAGGAAGAGTCAGCATCTCTTTCGTTTGACTGTCAAAGGTCGGATTTTCAATCAACGAGTTGACGAATATCCAGATGTGATTCTTGATCTGGGCAGGCTTAACAGTGGCAGCCTTATTCTTCTTCTGGATAGCGGTGACAAGGTTCTTAGCAATTTGGTCCGCAATATATGCGACATGCGTGCCACCCTTGATTGTCAAAATCGAATTGGCAAACGAAACCTGCTGGAATTGTCCATCAGAGACAGTGAACGCAATCTTCCAACGGAGACTAATCTGTTCATAGATGATTGTCGGCTTAGCTTGAGCAGCACCTCCAGAGTTCTCAGCGGCCGTCGCTTGAGCTGAGCTGACGTACAACTCAACATACTGCTTGAAGTTCTTGATCTTCAAGTGTTCGATGTGTGCCATTGAAATTGAATTGGCAAACGAAACCTGTTGCTTCCGTATAAAACTGAAATCGGTGCCATGTGAACCACAGAAGAAGAAAACACGCTCCATCGGACGTACCTCGCGTTGCCCAAATCCCAAGATCAGTTCCGCCTTAACGTCCTCTTTAGAATTTTCAGCCGCAGCCTGGGCTGCCTCTACCATCTCCAGGCGCTCTTCCGAATGCGATGTGGTTGGCTTTGTCCACACCACAGGCAACAAGAGTATTGTCTGGAGCCAAATGCGGGCCGATATTTGAGCAACTTCACTTTCACAACGTCAAACCGGCGAGTAACCTTTCTGGGAGTTTTTGGATCAAGGCCGCATCGTGGTCATTGACCTTCTCCAAGACCTTTGTTCTTTCCAAGGTACTTGATGGACGCCTGAGCACGAGATGTGAGGGTCAAGACCAAATCACGGAAGAAATGATTATTTGTCGCCATCACCAAAAAAATTTATTGTAGTTTCCAACAGATGAAGGGGTACATACGTATGGTCGGGTCTTCAACTCCTAACTTTGCAGCCATCCCCCCTTGGTCGCACGGCTGAACTTGCAAAGAGAATGCTCCAGCATGATGTAGTCAACGTAGAGTGTTTCCCGATGCTCTTCTGGCACAACCTCGCATACAACACCGTACACGTACTCGAGAGCTGCTTGGCATTGAGATAGATTTGGTTTTGAATCCGCAGTTTGGCGAGTGACCAAGCCCAGACCTTCAAGAGCAGCTATGGGACCTTTGTCAACTTCTCGGATTATGCAAGCCACATCCTGAACCGACGGCCTTTCAACAACACCAGCGTAGACGAGATCGGCGGCGAGGAGATACGAAGTAAGTGGGCCAATATTGGGGAATGCTTTAGCGCCTGGCTTGCCTCAATTTCGGAAGAAAAAATAGCATTCCTTAAAAGGCACAACCCTATTGCCGACAAAGTCAGGCCATACGTTGCCTTTCAAGGACGCCCAGTAGGTGTGTGCCAGAGGAACCTTGCGATGAGGGTTGTGCATACCATATGCGGAGGTATTGCAGAAGAAATTGGCGGGTTTCCCTTTATGCTTGCCTGTGCACACCTGTTCAAAGTGGACGGCGGAGTCGAAAACCATCACAGTGCCATGGTCAAGGGAAAAGGGAGCAGTAAACGTGATACCACACCAGACCAATGCGCTAAATATGCCTTTGGTCGTTCGCACAACATCTGGCGCAAAGGGGCCATCGGGTCCTTTGAAGCGGGATCGACTAGGCGCCAACTCGCGGAATGGTATCAATTTGTCGCCGAACCAGGTAAACTTTGTGATCAGAGAAGAAGGAACTCCCTGCATGGACAGGGAGAGTACGAAGTTCATCGAATGCCTAATAAACGACTTGAAAACGGCAATACGATCTTCAGCCACATTTTGAAGCGACTGAGGTAGCTGGACGGTGTTTGGGTTGATCGCCGATTCGCTATTGCCTTGAGGTCTGCTTGGAAATTTCCCAGAAATGAAGTTATCGATGATTCATCCTAGATCCTTAACCCTCTTGGTCTCCTCAGACGTCGTATCGAAAAGTGGGTGATCTGGGGCTGCGTCGATGACAGGTTTTAGGCAGGAAAAGCTGTCAAGATGCCATGTACCGCGGCGAAATAAATTCTTAACGGCATTGTTATATGTCGTCCAGATATGGTCAAGGTAGAGCAAATTGATATCGAACTGGGTGATAATGACGTGGACGAACCAAGCTTGGGCTCGGGCATTGCAGTGTGTCGGGAATTGCAGCCAGCCCTGTATGATTTCAATAACGCTGGATACAATGCATGAGGTTTGCTTGGTTCGTGGCGACTGGCGGGGATCCAGAGTTATTGTGTGTTCCCTGTGACATACGGTTATGCCATATGCAGCTGCGATAAATGTGTGTCGGGCCAAGCGCTCAATGTACATGGCCTGGACATTGTCCACAAGGGATTTCAACCAAGTCTCGTCTTGAAGGACTGCGCGCTCCGGTGACTCCAGGAATTCCCTCGCTGTTTTAGCAATGTAGACGTCGAGCCAATACCACATATGATGACTAAAAAGCATCATTATCATATGTTGCTTCCGAATCACAAGGCTCAGTCGTCATTCAAGGGAAGCCAGTTGCAGGAGACGCTCCCAGCTGCATGACAGGTAGTTGACGGTAGCGAGACCGGAAGGAGAAGCCTCGAGTGTTGATAGGAGGCCGTTAAGGTGCAGGAGAGTCTCTCTCTCTTCCTTGGCATTAACTGCAGCAATCGCTGTGTCACGGACATCAGTTAACTCCTGCTCCAGCAGCGCCAAGTTCATTTTCGCCAAGAAAGTTGGCGCTGATCAACCACGTATTAATAAAAAACCATTTTAGGGTTAATATTACTCACTATTATCAGCGCTACGCAGGAGAGCATCTGCTTCGCCTTCATCACTCTCCATATTGTGATCAATTCCACTGCTATTACCCTCCTCACCAATCGGAGCAGAACCCCATGCTCGGCTAATAGCGAAGCGTTGAGGCATTCTATTGGTGGAAGTGGCGGAAACCCTTCGACTCCGACGCAGTCCATTTGTTTCAGAAACGATATGTGGGTTGTCTGATGTGCCTTGTAATGCGACTTGTAATGTTGATGTAGTAGGATACAATACTAGAAGTACAGTTAGGTAAGAGATTTTCAAAGTAACCGGAACTCACTCTCGGCTGTGGCAATTGTCGGAAATTTAACGGCTAACTTTGCTTTCTTTGAGGTTTGGCCTATCGGAGAGCATCGACTTCAGTAGCGATCGGTTGGTTCAAAAGATTAACACACCTGATCCACCCTCGTTGTCGGCCTTCCGGGAATTTGCCTTTTTCTTGAAAGTATTACCTGCAAGTTTCGAGTATACAAATTAAATTTATTTCGCTCTCATGAGTAGATGGAATGGACACTTGCGTTCTGGTCTCCCTCCTTGTCCAGAAATAGCTTCATCGGTTCCACCATCTACCCTGTCATCCCCACGTATCTCCAAATCAGCATCATCGTCGGCCTCCTTGCCGTTCCCTTTTGCCACTTCATAAGGGATATGTGCCGCAACACGACGGTAGTACTTCTCCCACTTCTGACGCATTTCCGACCGTATTATTTCTTGGTCAACAAATTCACTTTCGGAAATATGCTCAGGCCGCGAGTTGGAAGAAGGACGATCAACCCCAGAAGTCGCAGACTTGACGCGTCGAAAACCCGGTCCAAGGCGCCACGGGTCTGCGGATACCCTGTCGCCATTGTTGTTGACAATTGTGAATGAATTGATGTACTGGTCCATGTCAATTAACACGTGGTAGTTTTCTGGTAGCTGGAGGGCAAAATAGTTTGCTGCACTGTAGAGTGCCCGAGCTACAAAATTGAAGTGTCCCATGCGGTCTGAGACGACACGACCGTCTTCAAGGTATTGTGCATGTTCGGACCATCCCCTCTCTTCACGGGGAAGGGGTCTACGTTTCAAATTCAGTAAACTAGTGTAAAAGCAAAGAAAAGTTCGTGACATACATAGCCTGCGTCATCTCAGAGGGGACAAAGAAAACCCCCTTACCACCAGGAAGTCCACCAAGTGCATAACGCTGTTCACCATTAGTTTGTCCCCTTGGAGGATAATGTATAAGGCAGAATCGAGTCGCCCATTGCAACGTTGCAGGGTCAGCACCTGGAGGGGCCCGCGGAGGTGTACCACCATGGAAGCGAAGGCCAGAGAAATTGATTGACTTGTAATTTTCGAGTGAAACAAATACGCCGGGATATAGAATAAAAAATCGCCCTGGATCATAGTCATCTGGGAGATTGGACATTGCAGTCATGTGGGTGTAATATGCCGGGTTATCTTTTTTGTCGCGGTGTTTTTCACCAAATTCTCCCATAGCGTCTTTAAGAGTGGCCGCTATCATTTATTTTGAGCATGACAAGATCCCCAAACCAGGGGTGTTGAGAAACGTACCTGACTCGTACGGCTGAGCGGGCGCTATGTTCAGCTGTGCCGCGGTATAGGCAATGTTGAGGTCTGTGCCCATCGTTGGAACATTGATAAGGTCCGCATTGATTGAAATGTGTTCAAGGACCTCGGAGGGCCCTGCTTCTAGGGACTCCATTGCCATCGCCGATCCAGCCTTATTGTATATATAAGAAAGTTGTAAATCCAACAGCGTGTAGCGACTGACCTTCAGCAACACATTGCGCATTTCTAAAACCTCCTTGTCTTGGTCACCGCGAACTTTGTTTGTGGCACAGGGTGCCATAATCTTTGTTTGAGTTTCGTAAGAATTGCCGATGGTGTAGCAGCGAGTGTTGACATGAACCGGGATTGCACGTGAATTTCTCTCAACTGCAGCCCCTCCAATATATTCCCCTGCGGCCGTTTTTGTGGGCACACATCGTGAGCGTTGGTCACGGGGACCAAGACAAAGATCCCTGGCCATATGCATATGATCCTTCATGCCTTTGTTAAAGGTACGCCTGTTCGAATACGAAATCAACAACCTCAAAGAGATAGGAAAAGTTTTGTTCACTTACGGCCCAGTTACCCAACAAACAGCAACATCTTGCTCGCCCGTAGCAGGAGCGTGAATGCTCCGCA
>Ga0137368_10005569_pt1 | contig 13307 bp, 9 predicted proteins | sample SagtaG_13_FD_104917 | JGI IMG/M metagenome (GOLD analysis project Ga0137368, IMG submission 104917) | Vadose zone soil microbial communities from Sagehorn Ranch, Mendocino, California, USA - Sage1_L_100_16 metaG | ecosystem: Environmental > Terrestrial > Soil > Vadose zone | place: USA...
AGTCGCATCAGCCGCTCGGCGGCCGACCGAGCGGGCACCGCCCGACGGCAGCGGCTGTCGGCGTCGCCGATCGCGTGATACAGCGGTCGATGTTGGACGTGATAGAGCCTGGCGCGGTTGTGGATGCAGTCCGCGGTGACGGCAAAGCCTCGCCTCACGAGCTTGTCGAAAAACGCGTTGCACTTGTCGCCGCCGTTGGCATGCCCGCGAAGGCGGCGTACTGTCGTTTAACACAGAGACCGGCATGCCGCATGACCAGCACGAGGAATCGCGCTTGGCGTTCGGTGAAGCCGTACTCGACCACGGCCTGGACGCGTTCGGTGCCTGTCATTTCCATAGCTCCTCGGCGAGTCCGCCGTGATGCACACCGCCGCCGCCACCGCCGCTGACGCGCCCGCCAATGCGCAGACTTGATCCGCCATAGCATGAGAAGCCCGACCGCGCGACGCTTGCGGCATGGCCACCGCGGTAGTGCTCGGTGGTCACCTCGATGTCGTCATGGTCCCAGCGGCCGTCCGCGTCGTGATACTCGATGCGCAGGTCAGGGAAGTGGACCTCGTCATCGAAGTACGGGAGGTCGTGTTCGTGCGCCCACTCTCGGATTTCCTCCTCTGTCCGATCGGGGTGTCCGTTGTAGTCCGGGCGGTCGCGATCCCGCTCGTGGAGCCAGGTCTGGTACTCACGCTTGAGCTCGTGGTCGAGCATGATGCGGTCAATCCGCGCGCGACGCTCGGCCAAGGCGCTCCGCCGCACGTTCGTAAGCGCGATAGACCTGGAGGTCACCCACATCGCTGTTCCGGAGAATGAATCCGCGGAACAGACCGGCATTGGTGCGATCCGTGGGATCGTCGAGGTCTCGATTGCCGTCCACGAGGAACAGAAACATGTCTCGATCTCCCAGGTAGGCGCCGGATGGAACCTTCGCGGCGCCAAACTCACCGTCCTTATATCCGAGCGGCAAGTGCCAGGCCGGGTGATCGGCCATGAGGGCGAGCAGCCGGCCGGCCAGCTCGTCGTGCTGGACGCGTGCATACCGCGGTGATGTGATCGCGTGCACCGTCCAGGGCGCAGTCCGCTCGATGAACAGTTGGTACTCGTCTCGAGCGAACCGCTGCAGCCCGTAGTTGATGGCCGATGAGGCGATCGCTGCGGGCACCGTGCGCAAGTAGCTTGGCGGCGCGCTGGCTAATGTTGCGAGCTGGCCGAAGCTCCAATGCGTCAAAGCGGCGGTGCGACCCGACGTGTTGCGAATGGCAAGATCATCGTCGTCGACCACCATCGTCCTGAGATCGACCGTCTCAGTGGTGCGTTCTTCGATGCGGGCGCGTCGTGTTCGGGCCGCCTCGTAGAGCGCGCGAACGCTGGCGTATCGCTCGTCGGGTGGGCGCGACGCCCATTCCCGGTGAGCGGTGTACGCCGTGACAGCGGACACACGTATACCGGTCATGTTTGCTCCTTTCGACATGGCCAATGGGGCGATGCGGTGGAACAGCTCCTCGTGGATGTGCGACGAGGAGGGGTGGCCGCAGGACGCAGCCACAACGGAATGATTAAACGCTAGCCGATCTTCGTCACGGAAACGGCGTTTGAGGCGAGTTTCGCATCGTTCGTCGCTGTAAGTCCTTTATCCTCAATCGCGCGTGGTCCGATTCGCGATGTAGTGCAGACCTACCCTCTTGCGGCCGGGGATCGCGCATGCGACCATCGGCGCCAATGTTTCTGCGTGCGCATCATCGGGACAAAGATGGCAAGCGGCACACGTATTGGTCGCTCGTCGAAACGATCCGCACGGCGGATGGTCCGCGCCAGCGGACGCTCTGTCATCTCGGCGAGCTGAATGATTCGGCGCAGGCGCGGTGGCTGAAGACGATCGACGTCTTCAATGACGCCGGCGAACGGCACCAGCTGAAACTGTTTCCCTCGGACATCGCGCCGCCTCCCGACGATGCGGAGGTCGCGCAGGTCCTGGTCCAACGCGTCCGGTTGGAGCGGACGCGGCAACTGGGGCCCGCCGTGCTCGGGCTGGCGCTCTGGCGCCAGCTGCGGCTGGACGAGTTCTTCGAGCCGCGACTGGATGCGGTTCCGGCCGACGTGCCGTGGTCGCGGGTGGCCGCGATTCTCGCGGTCAATCGGCTCTGTGCGCCTGGGAGCGAGCTGGCGATTGAAGAACGTTGGTATCCGACGACCGCGCTCGACGATCTGTTGCATATTCCCGAGGGCGCGATCAACGACAGTCGGCTCTATCGCACGCTCGATCACCTGCTGCCGCAGAAGACCGCGCTCGAGCGCCATCTCACCGCGCGCTACGGCGAGCTCTTCGCGGCCGAGTTCGACGTCTTGCTCTACGACCTCACGAGCAGTTACGTCGAAGGCGCGGCGCCGAAGAATCCGATGATGCACCGCGGGTATAGCCGCGATCATCGGCCGGATTGCCTGCAGGTGGTCCTGGCGGTGATCGTCAATGTCGACGGCTTCCCCTTGAGCTACGAAACGTTTGATGGCAACCGCGCCGATGTCACGACGCTTGAGACCGTGATGCGGATGGTGGAGCGCAAGTACGGGCAGGCGCGGCGCGTCTGGGTCTTTGACCGCGGCATCGTAAGTGACGCGAATCTCGCGGCGATTCGGCGCCGGGGGGGCCAGTATCTGGTCGGGACGCGACGCTCGACCTTGCGCCACGTGGAGCAGGCGCTGCTGGACGGGACCTGGACCCAGGTCCGCGACGAGGTCGAAGCGCAACTCGTGCCCATCCCCGGCGGCGCCGAAACCTACGTGCTGTGTCGATCGACCGCGCGGCGCGAGAAGGAGCTCGCCATTCGGCGCCGCTTCTCGACCCGTCTCGAAGACCGCTTGCGCGGACTCGAGCACCGCGTCGCCACCGGGCGGCTGAAAGACCGCGCGAAGATCGAGCGCGTCCTGGGGCGGCTGCAAGCATCCTACGCCGGCGTCGCCGATTTGTACGAGATGGCCGTGCACGACGAGCGCGGTCAGCTCCGGCTCCACTGGCGGCTGATCGAAGAGCGGCGCGCGTGGCGCGACGCGCGCGAAGGGGCGTACCTGTTGCGCACGAATCTCGTGGGCCAGACCGTCGCGGATCTGTGGACGAAGTACATCCAGTTGACCGAGGCGGAGGCCGCGTTCCGCGCGTTGAAAAGCGAATTGGCGGTCCGGCCGGTGTTCCATCAACTCGAGCGCCGCGCGAAAGCCCACGTCTTGGTCGCCTTTCTCGGGTACGCGCTGTGGGTCACGTTGAAACATCTGCTGCACCGCCGCGGGACCGGCCTCACGCCTGCGCGGGCCCTCGCACTCCTCGCCACGCTGCAGAGCGCGGACATCATCTTGCCGACGACCGACGGCCGCGAGATCCGGCTCCGACGGGTGACGCAGCCCACCCCCGAGCAGCAGCTCCTGCTCGATCAGCTCGACATCACCATCCCCACCCACCTCGAATGGAATACCGAATGTAGTGCAGACTTTGTGACCTCGTGAGCGAATTTCTTAGACTTCCTCGCCGTGTCGCCGTTTCCGTGACGAACTTGGGCTAGATCCCTTGAACGTTTCTGTCAACGTCAGCTATTGCCGAAGACACTTCATCGAACATCAATACCAGCTTCGCAGAACACGAAGTACTCGCCTCACATGCGGCCTGGGCTAATACCTAAACGCGTACTGCAGCTTCACGAGAAGCTGATTGGAATCGAGCTGCCAGCGATCGAGGATGTCGCGCACGTTGTGGTTGTAGACGATGAATAGATCGCCAACCGGTCTAAACGTCCAGCGCAAGCGCGTGTTGACGCCGATCGATTCCGTTTCCGTGTCGTACTGCACGTAGCTCGCAACGTTGAGATCCGGCGAGAAGTTGATCCGTGCGCGTGTGCCGACGACCGTCTGGGTAAAATCGCCAGCACTCAGCTCACGGCCGACATCGCGCTCTCCAGTGAACTCAATTGTCAACACCGGCGTCGGATTCCACGCGCCGGTCCACTGGAACTGATTCAGCCGGCCGTCGTAGAACCCGCCGAACCACCACGTCACCTGTGAGTAGAGGCGGCGCTTCTGCGCGGTTCCGACTTCGAGCCGATAGCGGCGCCAGTGGTACGCGCCGGGCGCAATCGTCACGCCCGCAATCTCGGACGGCTCGACGAGGCGTTCGCCAGTAGGGTTCACATTGAACTCGAATCGATCGCCGCTCCGAAAGCGCCAGTTAATGGGCGCCATGAAGACCCGGTAGCTCTCCCAGTTGCCGTGCAGGTCGGTCGCGAGCGAAGGCATGAATTCGTGGAACAGGCGCTGCAACGGTCCTTTCGAGACGCGCGTGCTGTTGTTGATCTGGCCGTTAAAGAGATGAACAGCGGGACGAGGGACGAATCCCACGGACGGATCGAAGTCGCGACCGATTCGTTTGTAAGTCAGCGCGATGTCCCATAGGTCGTTCGGATAATCGATCTTGAAACCGTGCGCCGTTCGATCGCGCCCGAGGCCATCGCGATCGGTGACGAGGCTCCAGGCGCCAACCAGGAAATTCTTGTCGCCGCGAAAATGCGACGTCGCGTACGTGAAATCGACACCGCCCAACCAACTGCCCGATCGTCCGAGCGGATCGCCGACCGTGGCGACACCACCAACCCAGGATTCGCGCCAGAGATTTTGCTTCACACGGCCGACGGCCATCACGCTTTCGTCCGGGACGACTCCTGGCTTGTCGTTCGTGCCAACGATGAGGCCACCGAAATTGGTCTGATTGGCGCGGCCATTCAGTTTGCCGCCGGCCATGATCGGAATCTCGCGGCCACTCACCAGTCCAATGCGGCGGCTGAAGTACGGAATCACGTCCTGGTTGAGGCCGAGGCCGAACGAGAAGATGTCGGCGCCTTCAAGGAAGAACGTGCGCTTCTCAGGAAAGAACAGCGGAAAACGCGTCAGGTTGGTCCGGCGAGTATCGACTTCTGTCTCCGCGAAGTCGGTGTTCACCGTCAGGGAGGACAGCACATTTGCGCCGAGACGCTTCGTCAGATCAAGACTCGGTTGAAAATCACCATCAACCGGTTCGCCTGGCGCAGGGATGCCGCCACCGGACGTCACGGACGGGCGCAACGTCAACCCTAATCCGAGCGCGAAATCGGGCAGGTCTGTCACAAATCCCGCGCGGCTTGTTTGTGTGACCTGGAACTGCCGATCGGCGGCTGCCCATCGATCCGTCTCCAACCGACGCTGAATACGTCGCTCGACGTTGAAATGCCATTCACTCAATCCGGGCTTGAAGGAGAGCGTTTCGATCGGAATCAGGATCTCGACAGTCCATCCGCGCGTGGTTCGCTTCGTTCCGGCTTCCCAAATGCCGTCCCAGTTCGGGTTGTCAGTTTCGCCGCCTGGCTCGATCAGCGCGTCGTAGCGCGCACCGCCAGGATTGACGGCAAACACGTACCCCGACCTCCCGTCGAGGAACGTATCGAGGACGACCCGCACGTGATCTTCCTGGCGGAGCTGCGGATCGCGTTGCTTGCTGAAGCTGACGATTCGCATCGCGTCGGGATCGTCGCACTCGATGCCGATGAGGACTGCCTTCGCTCCGGCGAGCACACGAACACGTGTCGCGCCGCTCGCTGGAGTGCCTTCGTTCGGGTCCGCTTGTGTGAAGCCGTCGGCGATCTCCGCGTCCTTCCACGCAGGTTCGTCAAGCACGCCGTCGACGGCGATGTGACCATTCAGCGCGCCCGCGCGAATCGTGTGGTCCCGCAGTTCCTGCGCCTGTGCGGCTGTCGACGCCCACGCAACTGCAGCGAACGTGAGGAGCGCAGGCGTCAAGTCGCCGAGTCGAGGCATCGGGTTGGAGTGGCGGGTTAGGGGGTTGACTGCTGGACCGGATTTACTCTTGTTCCTGCCCGGATTTCATCGGTCGCGCGAACCGCCACCTGGTCGCCAGCATGGAGATCGCCAAACACCTCCACGTTGTTGCCCATGGTTGCTCCGCGTCTGACGTCGACATATTCAGCAACGCCGTCTCGCACACGAATCACAAAGCTGCGCTCCGTCGTCGTCGCCACCGCCGTGCGCGGCACGACGAGAGAAGCCGCGGCGCGCCTCGCAGGCCACCGGACTTCGGCGAACATGCCTGGCGCGAGCCGGCCATTGCCATTGGGCACGTCAACTTCCACGGCCATCGTCCGGGTCTTCAGGTCCAGCGCGCGAGCCGGTCGCGCGAGTTTACCGGTAAACGTTTCACCAGGGAATGTGATGACCGTGAATTGAATCGGTTGCCCAATGGCGACGCCAGCCACATAGGGCTCCGGAATTGCCGTGACCAGGCGGAGAGGCGACACTTGCTGCAGCCGCACGATCGAGCCGGAACTCGGACCAACCAGGCTTCCGACATGCGCGGTCCGTTCGGTGACGACGCCGTTAAACGGTGCCGTGACCTGCAGGTAGGTTTCGATGTCTCGCAGCGACCTGGCCGCCTGGCGTGTCGCTTCGACGTTACGCGTCGCTGCCTGCACATGCGCGCGTGCCGCCTCCACTTTCTGCTGCGCGACTTCGACATCGTTTCCCGCGACGACACCAGGCGTGGACGAAGCTTTCTTCAAGCGATCGAAGGTGGATTGCTCGGACGTGAGTGCGGCTTGAGCTTCGAGTCGCTGGGCGTCGGCGCTCTGCACCTTCGCTTCCGCCTCCTGGATCTGCGCATTCAGCTCGGGCGCGACGATACGCGCCAGGAGCGCGCCCCGCGGTACGACGGAGCCGCGATCGACATCGATCCGTTCGACGAATCCTTGCACCTTCGCGTGAATGGCCACGTCCTGATATGCGATCAGATCACCAGGAAGCGGCAAACTTCGCTCGAGTGGCTGTGAGACCACGCGTGCGACAGGCACCGCGAGCGGCGCGGCCGGTGCGGCGGTTTTCGTCGTCCCACCCTGGCTCGCGGCCTGCGCCTCGGTCCGAGAACTGCAGCCCACAGCGCCCCCGGTTGCGATCGCCAGCAAGACAAACATTGCAAGATGATGCTTCCCCATGTCGGTATCCCAGGTCCTCACAGTTGCGGCTCGTGTCGCAGTGCCCGCGTTCACATTGACTCCTGCGGTCCCGATATATAGAAGGTCGAGGCTGGATCGTGGGGGTCGAGCGACACCGACCGGCGCCCGGAGCGGGCCTGCACGAGCGCGAAGAACGACGGGAGAACGAACAGCGTCGCCAGCGTCGCTCCCAACAAGCCGCCGATGACGGCTCGCCCAAGCGGCGCGGTTTGTGCGGCGCCGAATGCGAGAGGAACCATGCCGAGCACCATGGCGGACGTGGTCATCAGGATGGGTCGGAGACGGCTCTGAGCCCCCTCGACGGCGGCATCGGTGGCTGGCGATCCGGCAGCGCGCGATTTTTCCGCGAATGTTGTCAAAAGAATCGCATTGGCGACCGCCACACCAATCGACACGATTGCGCCCATGAACGATTGGACGTTCAATGTGCTACCCCAAATCGTGAGGGCGACGAGCACTCCCATGATCACCGCGGGAATCGTCGCGATAACAACGAACGCAATCCGAAGCGATTGAAAATACGCGCCGAGCAGAATGAAAATCGCCGCAATGGCGAGCAGGAGACCGGTCTGCAGCCCTTGCAAGGTCTGCTGCATCGGTGCAACCTGACCGCGCACCATGACAGACACACCGCGTGGCACTTCACCAGCCGCAGCAATCGCCGACGCGACCTCGCGCGATGCCCTTCCGAGATCGACACCTTTCAAATCGGCCGTAATCGTTACCATCCGCTGCTGGTTGTAGCGGTCGTACTGTCCGATCATCGTGCCCTCGTTGATCGTGGCAACGTCTCCCACGAGCGGGTACAGGCTGTCACCCTTCGAAACTGGGATCGTTTCGATGCTTTCAACAGAGTTCGTCAGGTACTGCGGCACTTCGACCTGCACCTGGTACGACACACCCGTATTGGGCGCGGCCCAGTAGTTGGGCTGAATGAACCGTGTTGACGACGTCGCGGCCACGAGGGCCTGGCCAACATCCTGAACGGTGACACCCAGCTGACCGGCGCGTTCTCGATCAACGCGGATGTTCAGGCTTGGGTACTCCAGCAACTGCGCATACTGAACATCCCGCAGTGTTGGAATGGCTGCCATTTTGTTCTTCACCGCGGCTGCAAACTTCCGACTCACGGCGAAATCGGGGCCTGAGACCGCGACTTCGATCGGCGTGGATGCGCCGAAGCTCATGACCTGGCTGATGATCTCGGCCGGCTCGAACGCGATCGTCGTGCCCGGCGCAAGCTCCGGCAGCTTGCTGCGCAGCCGCTCCTTGAGCGTCTCGGTCGCTACGCCGGAACCCGGCTTCAGCGCGACGCGGAGCACCGCTTCATGCGGGCCGCTCGTCCAGAGCAGGATGGTGTTGATCGGAAAGCTTGTTGGCTGAATCCCGACGTACCCAATCGATCCCTGAACGTTTTCCGGACCAGCCTCGGTCGTGAGGAACTGCAGGATGCGCTGCGCGATGACCTCGGTGCGTTCGACGCGTGTGCCGGCTGGCGCCTTGATCCGCATCTGCAGCTGCCCGGTATCGACGGTTGGGAAGATTTCTGTGCCGACACGCGTGCCGAGCAGCGTGATGACAACAATAGCGACGATTGCGTAGACACTAACCACCGCCCACCGGAAGCGCACTACGCGACTGACCACGCGCGCGTAGCGGTCGCGAATTCGCACGAATGAAAATCGTCCCGTCGCCTCCCCGGCGTGCGTGGTGCGGAGCAACCAGGTCGCGAACACAGGCACGAAAGTCCGTGCCAGCACGTACGACGCAAACATCGCGAATGTGACCGCGAGAGCCAGTGGTACGAAGAGCGCGCGTCCTGGTCCGACCATAAACAGCGCCGGCGTGAACACCGCCGCAACGCACAACATCGCAAGGAGCTGCGGAATCGCCACTTCGGAACCGGCCGTCAGAATCGCAAGTGCGCGGTTCTTCTGGCGTGCCAGATGCGTGTGCATGTTTTCGATCGCGACGGTGGATTCGTCGACGAGAATGCCGATCGCGAGGGTCAGACCGCCGAGCGTCATCAGGTTGATCGTCTGCCCTGTGACCCACAGGCCGACCACGGCTGCAAGCAAGGCGACGGGAATGGTCGTGACGACAATCAGTGCACCACGAATGTCCCGCAGGAAGAGCAGGACGGCGAGACCGGTGAGAATTGCACCCAGAATGCCCTCGGTTGCGAGCGCCCGAATCGCACTGGTCACGTATTGCGACTGATCGAACTCGAAATCAACCTTAATGTCCTCCGGCACGAGCGCGCGGAAGCGCGGGAGCGCGTCGCGGATCTCGTTAACAACGTCCAGGGTGGACGCATCGGCACGCTTGATCACCGGGAGGTACACACTCCGCCGACCGTTGACCATCGCGTAGCCGGCCAGGATGTCCATCGTGTCTTGGACCGACCCGAGGTCCCGGAGAAACACAGTCGGTCCGGCGCCCGCACGGATTGGAATGTCGAGCAGCTCGTCGACGTTCCGCACAACCGAGTTAATCGGCGCTGCCTTGGCTTCATCGCCGACGCGCACGTAGCCGGATGGAACGATGACGTTGTTCCTGGCGACAGCCTGAATCACGTCCGCCGCAGACAGCCCGTACGCACGGAGGCGGTTCGGGTCCGCGCTGATCACGATGGTGCGCTGATTGCCGCCGAGCGGAGGTCGGCCGGAGACGCCAGGGAGGGTCGCGAATTGCGGACGGACGCGATTGAGCGCCAGGTCCTGAATCTCGTTCAGGCCGCGGGTAGCGCTCGCAAACGTGACGTACCCGACCGGCATGGTGCCGGCGTCCTGCCGCAGCACGACAGGAGGCACCGTGCCCGGCGGCATGAACGCACGGGCGCGATTGACCTGTGCAACGGTTTCCGCGAGCGCCTGCGCCATGTCCGTGCCTGGGTGAAAGTACAGCGAGACGAGTCCGACGTCCTGAATCGATTTCGATTCAACGTGATCGATGCCGTTGATGTACAGGAAGTGGAACTCGTAGTAGTTCGTGAGGTACCCCTCCATCTGAGCGGGGTCCATGCCTCCGTACGCCTGCGCGACGTACAGGATCGGCGTGCCGAGCTCTGGCAGGATATCCGCGCGCATGCGCGTCAAGGCCAGCGTCGAGGTCAGTCCCACTCCCAACACGAGCATCAGCACCGTGACGGGTCGGCGTAACGCAGTGCGAATCAGCCACATGGATTTGCATCTCCTACCGGATCACTTGACAGGCGGAACTTGCGACGCGCGCATCTGGTTCAGAAACGACTGCACGTCGCCTTTCAGAATCGACTCGGCGAGCAACGCGCGCCACACCGCGAGACTCGCGACGGCGTTCTCGGCTTCCACTTCTGCGAGCAGCCGCTGCGCTTCCGCCACTTCAGTGACGGTGGTCAGGCCCGCATCGTATCGGGCGCGTGCCTGCGCGTCCGTGTCGCGCGCAGCCTGCAGCTGTTGCGGTGTGTTGGCCGCGATCTGAAAGGCCGCCGCCGCGATCGCGCGCGCCCGCGCTTCCTGCGTTTGCAGGGTCTGGATGGTGCGATCGTACCGTGCCGTCGACTCTTCCAACCGGCTGGCTTCGACGCGTCGGCGTGCCTGAATGCGAAAGATCTCCAGCGAAGGGAAGGTGACCGACAGGCCGACGGCCCAGTTCGGGACCTGCAGTCCTAAGGCGATGCCATTGGGACTGCCATCGATACTCCGGCCTACACCACGGCCCGACACCGCGCTCTGCAATTCGACCCTTGGGAGGTACGACTTGTCGAGCACGCGGTCGCGCGCACGCGCCGCTTGCACTTGGGCGTCAGCCGCTACCGCCCGCGGATGCGACGCCGCATCAAACGAAGTACCGGCCGGCGGAGGAGGCACTTGCAACAGGGCAGCGGCGTCCAGAGAGACACGCGTTCCTGGCGCGCCGAGCGCTTCCGCCAACGACACTCTCGCGAGTTCGGCGCTGCGTTCCGCTTCAGCCAATCGGGTTTTTGCTGCCGCCAGTTCCGCCTCGGCTCGCGATAACTCGGCACCGGCGCGAAGCTGATTCTGAACGAGCGCACGTACGGAATTCGCGAAGACCTCCAGACGCTGCACATTGGCGCGAGCGGCGCTGAGCGTCGCATCTGCGGCAACCACTTGGAGGAATGCATCTGCGGCGGCGCTCGCGACATCCAATTCCGTGACTTTGCGTTCTGACTCGGCGAGGGTAGATTCCGCGCGCGCCTGATCGACGGTCGCGGCCCGCCGTCCGAAATCGATGGCCTCCCACGAAAGCAGCAGGCCGCCCGCGCTGCTCCAGACTCCGTCCAGCGTTTCATTCCCGAGCACTGGGCCGGAGACCGGCGGAATCACTGGTTGCGGGAGGAGCAACCCAAAGACGTTGTTCCGCGTCGCACGGTTCGCCTGCCACAGGAAATCGAGGCGCGGCAGATACGACGTGCGCGCGACACCGATATCCGCCTGCGCCGCTGCCGAACCGGCGCGTGCTTCGCGAATGGCGGGATGATTGCGAAGTGCGAGATCGACCGCTGCGCTTAGCGTGAGTGGCGACTCTGGGGCTTGCTGGGCCGCCGTGACGACCGCGTCACCCAACAGAAAAGCCGTTACCGCGATCACAGTCAGTGTGCGTCGTCCGATCAAGGTTCTTCCCTCAGGCTGGGTGCTGACAGTTGAGCAGCAGCGATCGTATGTGCCACCGCTACACGCTCGCCTGACATTCATCTGATATTTGCGTCAGGAAACACGCAGCCACAGAAGACGTCGATAACATGGCGGGAGTGCGCATCCTGGTGGTCGAAGACGAGCGGAAGCTGGCTCAGGTGCTCGCGTCGGCCCTGCAGGCCGAGCACTACGACGTGGTCGTCGCCCCGACAGGGGAAGATGGCTTCTTTCGAGCCAACGCCGAAACGTTCGATCTGGTGCTGCTCGACCTGATGTTGCCTGGTCGCAACGGGCTCGAGATCCTGCAGACCCTCAGGAAACGGCACGTCGGGACGCCAGTACTGATTCTCACGGCTCGTGACGGTATCGGGGACCGGGTCCTCGGCCTCGATCTCGGAGCCGACGACTACTTGGTCAAGCCCTTTGCGCTTCCGGAGCTGCTCGCTCGCATTCGCGCACTGCTCCGCCGTGGCCGCGGATCGGAGACTCTTCGCTTGAAAGCGGCCGACCTCGACGTTGATCTCGTCACACGCCGCGCGACTCGAAGCGGCCGCATCCTCGATCTGACCGCCCGGGAGTTCGAGCTGCTCGAGTATCTCCTTCGGCACCAAGGACACGTTGTCTCGCGAGAGATGCTGGCGCACGACGTCTGGAAGGAACCGCGCCGTGCGACGCCAATCGATAACGTGATCGATGTGCAGATGACGAGACTGCGCAAGAAGGTCGATGCAGAGGGGCATCTTCGGCTCATTCACACGGTACGCGGCGTCGGCTTCACGTTGCGGGAGGGCGAGCCATGAAGCTGCCGTGGGCCGCAGCCTCCATTCGTGTCCGTCTGACGGGCTGGTACGCGCTCGTCCTGACCGTGATGATGATTGTGTACGCCACCGCGACGTATGTGGCGGTGCGTCATGAGTTCCTGGAGCAGTTGGACGATCAGCTTCACGATGATTTCGAGACGGCAGAAGGCTTGCTGTCGCGCACAGCGGATGGCCGCGTGGCATGGAGCGCGGAGCAGCACCACGATCCCGACGCAGACGAGGGCCGCGTGTACGAAGTCTGGTCGCCTGCGGGTGAGCAGCTGCATCGATCGGGCGTGGCGGTGTCGCTTCCACCCATCGCGCTCGCGTCTCTCGGCTCTTCGTACCGGTACGAAACCGTCAGCGCCAACTCCGAACGTTGGCGCACCCTGGCCGCACCAATCGATGTCGGTGGTCACTCTGTTGTCTTGCGCGTGTCCCGATCGGAAGAGCGCGTGCTGGGCCAGCTCTGGGAGGTGTTGGTCGTCCTGGTCCTGGGACTCCCGTTGGTCGTCGTCCTTGCGGGATTCGGCGGCTACATGTTAGCGCGACGGGCCCTGACTCCAATCGACCATCTGGCGTCGGAAGCTCGCAGGATCACCGCCGAGCGGTTGCACGAACGACTCACGGCCGTGAATGAACGGGATGAAATCGGCCGGCTGACAGCGGTCATCAATGACACGATCGCGCGCCTCGAGTCCTCGTTCAATCAGCTTCGGCGGTTTACGGCCGACGCCTCGCACGAGTTGCGGACGCCGCTCTCAGTCGTGCGCGGGATCGGTGAAGCTGCAGTAGCCGAGCGACGCACGCCCGAGGACTACGAGGAAGCGATCGGCAGC
>Ga0137368_10005573_pt1 | contig 13306 bp, 13 predicted proteins | sample SagtaG_13_FD_104917 | JGI IMG/M metagenome (GOLD analysis project Ga0137368, IMG submission 104917) | Vadose zone soil microbial communities from Sagehorn Ranch, Mendocino, California, USA - Sage1_L_100_16 metaG | ecosystem: Environmental > Terrestrial > Soil > Vadose zone | place: USA...
AGCGCTTCGACCCCGGACCCGACTACGACGTCGCCGACCACCCCCGCTACTGAAACCTGCTGCAGCCTTCCACCCTCGCCGGCGAGGCCGAAGCTCGGGCGCGCGCTCATCCAGCCGCCGGAATCACTCCTCGCCGCGGCTCGGCACGATGTGGAAGGCTCCCTCTCCAGGACGCTCGTTTCCGTAACGGGAGTTTCCGGGCCCGAAACGCGGGTTGTTCGTCCTACCCGCGATGTGCTCGTTCAGGTCCACGCCACGTCGGTCAACCCCGTCGATACGAAGGTGCGCAGCGCTAGCAGCACTCCGCGGAAGTACCCCTTGATCCTCGGCTACGACGTCAGCGGCGTTGTCGTGCGCTGTGGAGCGGGCGTGACGGAGTGGAAGCCAGGCGACGAGATCATCGCCGCGCCCAACCTTTTTCGCGACGGGGCCAACGCCGAGTACGTCGCGATCGACGCACGCAGTGCCGCTCGCAAGCCGGTGGCGGTCGATCACGCGACGGCCGCGGTTCTGCCCCTCGTCTCACTGACCGCCTGGGAAGCGCTGCATCTGCGGGCCCGCATTCATCCGGGCCAGACGATCCTCGTCCACGCCGGCGCCGGGGGAGTCGGTCACATTGCGGTGCAGTTCGCCAAGCTCCATGGCTGCAGGGTGATCACCACTGCGGGCCGCGAGGAGTCCATCGCATTCTGCCGCGAGGTGCTTAAGGCCGACGAGGTCATTGACTACCGCAGGTCAGACCTGCTGGCCCGCGTCCGTGAGATGACCGCCGGGAAGGGGCTCCCGGTCGTGATCGACACCGTTGGCGGCGATGTCTTCAAGCAAAGCCTCGAGTGCGCATCCGTCAACGGTCAGGTCGTGACCATCCTGGGTGCCAACACGGGCGACCTGGGCCAGCAGCTCCTCTTGAAGAACGTTACGATCCACTACGAGTTTATGGGGATTCCGACTCTTCACGACATCGAGCCGGACCGACCTGGCCAGGTCCTGGCGGGGATCGCGCGCCTCATCGATGCTGGCTTCCTGCGGCCGCACGTTAGCCATCGCTTCCCGCTCGAGTTGCTGGCGGACGCCCACCGGCAGGTCGAAGGCGGTCACACGGTCGGCAAGGTCGCGATCGTCGTGAGGCAGTGACGCACGAGACGACGCCGTACGCGACGTCACGCGCAGAGCCGAGCGCGCCATGCAGAGATGTGACAGAGGGACTGTCGTGTTGCCTTCGCCCGCTCTGACACCACTGGAGGGCCACCAAGCGCCACTGTTTGACCGTCCTGCCTCGACCGGGAGCATTGGAGGACCAGCCCGGGCACTCGCGACCGCCAACGCGAGATGGCTGCGCCGTTCGTCGCGGCAGCGGGCCAGGGGGACGTCTGCGTCCACGGCACCGGCCGGGTCCCTGGTACCGGTGACGTCGGTGGAAATGGGACCCTCCGACATCGGTGGCGACACGGGAAGCGGTTCGGCTTGACGGACCGTTTGGCGACTGCCATCTTCTTCGGCGTGATCCACGCCGGGTCCCAGACGCGAATGGCGATGATGCGCGCCCTGCCTGCCAGGGCTGCCGTGCCGCTCGCCGTCTGCGTCTGAGCCGTCACCGACGCCAACGTCGCGAGCCGACCGGCCGCCCTCTGGGGCGGCCGTCGTGTCTCGGCTTCCGCAGAGGGCGGCCCTTCACCCGAAGGAGCCGACCATGACCGTCGCTATACAGAAGACGTCCTACGTCACCACGTCCATCCCGTACGTGAACGCGAACCCTCACCTGGGATTCGCGCTCGAGCTCTGCGTCGCCGACGCGTTCGCGCGCCACCGACGGACCCGCGGACGGCGCGTTCGCTTCGTGACCGGAACCGACGACCACAGCCTGAAGAATGTGCTCGCCGCCGAACGCGCGGGGGTGCCGACCGCGCAGTGGGTTGCGGATCACGCCGCGGCATTCGGGGCGCTGAACGCCGCGCTCGGCATCTCGGCGGACGACTTCCAGCGCACGAGCGCGAACCCGGCGCACGCCCCCGCCGTTCGCGCGCTGTGGGAGGCGTGCGAGCGTCGCGGCGACCTCTACCGGAAGCCGTACCGCGGGCTGTACTGCGTCGGCTGCGAGCGATTCTACGAGCCGGAGGAGCTCGACGACGGGCGCTGTCGCGAGCACGACGTCCCCCTCGAGATCGTGGAGGAGACGAACTGGTTCTTCCGGCTCTCGCGGTACGCCGACGTGGTGCGGGAGGCGATCGAGAACGGAAGCCTCCGCATCATCCACGACGGGGCGCGCGAGGAGACCCTGGCATTCTTGCGTGGCCCTGTGCGCGACATCTCGGTGTCGCGCTCGGCGGCCCGCGCACGGGGGTGGGGGCTCCCCGTCCCGGGTGACCCGTCGCAGGTGATCTGGGTCTGGTTCGACGCCCTCTGCGGCTACATTGCCGCACTGGGATACGGGGGGAGCGACCGGAGCCGTCTCGATTCCTTCTGGTGCAGCGAGGGCGAGCGCGTGCACGTCATCGGCAAGGGGATCGCGCGATTCCACGCGGTGTACTGGCCCGCCTTCCTGGCGTCGGCGGGCCTGCCGTGGCCGACGGACCTGCTCGTGCACGGGTACGTCACCATCGACGGTGAGAAGATCAGCAAGTCGGGACGGACGCTCGACTCGGCGCCGCTCATCGCGCAGTACGGCGCGGACGCGGTGCGCTACTTCCTGCTTCGGCACATCCGGACCGCGCGGGACGGTGACTTCAGCATCGCGCGGTTCCACGAGGCGCACGACTCGGAGCTCGCGAACGGGCTCGGGAACCTCGCGAGCCGCCTCCTGGCGCTCGTGGAGAAGGCGACGGATGGGCGCGTACCCGCTCCCGGCGTGGAGCTCGCGGAAGACCAGGAGCTTCGAGTGGCAGCCCTGGCGCTGCATTCGGAAGTGGACAAGGCGTTCGACCGGCTGTCCTTGGACGAGGCGCTCTCGGCCATCTTCCGGCTCGTCGACGCGACGAACCGGTACGTGACGAGCGCCGCACCCTGGCAACACGCTCGCGAAGGACGACCCGCGCGCGCCGCAGCGACGCTGAGGACTGCGCTCGAGGCACTGCACGCGATCGCGCGCGAGCTGGCGCCGTTTCTGCCGACAACGTCGGAGGATCTCCGGACGCGCCTTCGAGCACCGGCGACCGAGGGCAGAGTGGATTGGAACGTACTGGCGACGGGCGTCTCCCTCTCGCGCGGTGCGCCGTTGTTCCGGCGCATCGGGGGCGGAGGCAACGTGACGCGCGCCTGACTTAAGCCAGCTATACCCACGTGATTCCATACTTCGCCAGGCGACTAGCTGGGCGCGTCGTGACGGAGCTGTCGCCACCGGTCCCCGAGGATACCTCTACTGTACGAGGACGAGTTGACCAGTAGCGAAAGAGGGGATCCAGGCGTGAAGCCCGATCTGCCTTGGATCGCAAGCGATCGATCCGACAGCTCTTCCCGCTTCACCCCGATCACGCGATGACGGAGAAGTTGACGTCGATCGCGGCCGTGATGGGCTTGCTCCCGCGGTGAAACGGGCGCGGGAGGTCGGGCGTGGGCGAGACGGTGGACGTGGGCGGGGTGGAGGCGCGAGACGTGGAGGCGCTGGCGGAGAGGCTGGTCGAGTTCGTGAAGCCGTACCAGGAGGTCGTCGGTTGGACCTCCCGGGAGAAGCAGCTCGGCGCGTTCGTCGCCGGTCTGCTCGGCGGCACGGAGCGGAAGTCGGTTGAGCCGATCGCGCTGGCACAGGGCGTGGACCGCCGCCAGCTCCAGCACTTCGTCGGCGTGAGCCCCTGGGATCACAGGCCGTCAGATGCGGCGGAACGAGGAGGCCCGCATCAACCACTGGAGGGCGCGTGGCCTGGAGCCCCCGTCGTGGAGGCGTCGGCGGCATCCAGTGTGGTAGACGAACGTGCCATGACCCTCCACGCTACGTGCATCGCTGCCGTCGCCGTCCTCGTTGCCGCCTGCGCACATCCCTCCCCGGCTTCCCCGCCGGCGACATCCTCCGTCGCCGCTCCCAATCCGGCGACGGAGCACGTCTCGTTCGTCGACGGCACCGCGGGCCGCCTACGCGTCTCGGACGGTGGCGTCGGCGAGCCCGCGGTGGTCCTCCTCCACGGGCTCGCAGCGGACCTCGGGGTCTGGCGGGGGCAGCTCGATCACCTGCGCGCGAGCCGCCGGGTCGTCGCCTACGACCAGCGCGGCCACGGCGGGTCCGAGAGGGCCCGCGACGGCGTCTACACCGTGGACGCGCTCGTCGCGGACCTCGAGGCGGTACGGCGCGCGATGGGGCTCGGGCGCGTGATCCTCGTCGGGCACAGCATGTCGGGCGCGGTGCTCACGAGATACGCGGCGGCGCATCCGGATGCCGTCGCGGGACTCGTGTACGTCGATGGGATTGGCGACTTCGGCGCGGTTCCGCCGGAGGCGCTCGAGGGCGTCGTCGCGCGGGAGTCCTCTCCGGCATTCGGCGCGGCCGAGCGGCGCACCGAGCTCGAGGGGATGCTGGGGCCGAACGCAAGACCGGAGACGCGGCGGGCGATCCTCGCTTGTCTCGATCGGATGGACCCGCCAGCGTTCGCGGCGCTCCGCCGAAGCGTGTTCGCGCTCCGGGACGCGCGTGCTCTGTTCACGGCGTACCAGGGACCGTCCGTCGCGATCGAGGCGGCAGAGAACCCGTACGCGGCGAGCATGGCCGGCCAGGTCCTCGGGATCCCGGTCGACCGGATCGGCGGCGTCTCGCACTGGCTGCAGCTCGATGATCCGCAGGGCGTGAACCGCGCCCTGGACGCCTTCTTCGCGCGAGTTCCCGCCGCGCGGTGATCGGATCGCCTTGTCTCCCAGCGATTACCCGCGCTCGACCGTGCTCGACCTATGAGCACGAGCACCCTGCCCGATGGCGGGAGTCGGGATTCTGAGCGAGCACGGTGATGGAGTCGAGGGGAGGCCCTCGAAGAGCACGACCGCGCGGCTGAAGCAGTTCAGGGGCCCGAGGGCGGGTCGAGGTCGTCGATCATCCTACGGTAGCCCTCGATCAGTCTCGGGTCGATCAGGGTCGGCGTTTCGCTGCGTACGGTGATGCCACAGACGAACCCCGCGTCAACTCACCCCATCGCGCTGATCGCGCGGCGCGGAAAGAACCGCGCGCTCGACCACTTCACTGTTGTCCTGATCGCACGTCCCGTGCGGACCCCCACCTTCGCCACCGCGGTTTCGCTCTTCGTACAGTAGAGATACCGTTCTCACCGACTTCACCGTAACCGCCCGAGAATGGACCGCTGCTGCCGATGCCCAGAGTTGTTGACGAGAGCACCGGAATCGCCAGGTCCAGCGCCGGTCGCTGTAAGATGACGCGGTCGGCACAGGTGTTCGGCGAGCAAATCAGTGGCTCAGGCGAGGCGCATCGTCTTCGTGGTAACGGCCGCGGTGTGGCTGGGCGTGTGCGCCTTCGTCCTCCGGCATCTGATGCGCCGGGCCGCAGAAGCACCGCCAGCTACGATCGAAGAGTACGCTCGGGCGCCCAGCTTCCAGATGCTGAACTTCGTGGTCGGGTATCTGCCGACTCTCGTGCTGATCCTCGTTGCGCTGTTCGGAGTCGAGTACGTCACGCTCCGTGTTGCCGAGCGGTGGCGGAACCGAGCCAAGAAGACGTAGGTGAGCAGGGGCGGGAGCCCATCGAGGTCATCCTCCTGCTCAGCGCTATTCGCCGTCGCCGCCGACCTGGTCAATTCTCGACGCGCTCCGCGCCGGACGAACATCGGCCGAGACCCGGTTCGCTCGAGCGGGTAAGCTCACGCTCACCGAGGCACGCGTCCCATGGCGCTCAGCATTCGCGACTATCGACCCGGCGACCGTGACGCGTGCCTCGCGGTGTTCGACAGCAACGTGCCGACGTACTTTCACCCCGCCGAGCGCGCCGCGTTCGCCGAATACGTGGACAGCGCCGACTACCTGCCCCGGCGCCTGCGTGCCGCCGGCGCGCTGCCCGGACGCTTCTCGGTAATTGAGGATGACGGCACGGTCGTCGCGTGTGGCGGCTGGTGCCTGGACGGAACCACCGCGATGCTCGATTGGGGGATGGTGACCCGAGCGCGACACCGCAGCGGCATCGGGCGATTTCTGCTCCAGCAACGACTGCAGGCGATCCGCGAGGGCGGCCGCGCGCGTCTGGCGAGCGTACGCACGACGGCCCCGGTGCAAGGCTTCTACCAGCATGCGGGCTTCACGCTGGTCGAGGAGGGCGTGCGCGGGCTCGTCGACGAGTTTCCGCTCGTAGTGCTGATGTTGGAGCTACGAGCGGCGCCCTAGCCGCCAGCGCAGCAATCCAAACGAGCCCGAAGCGAAAACGCGCGCGGATTGACTTGACCACATGGTTATATTGTCGGGTTCGAGATCCGTCCTCGGTAAGCAGTTCAAGTGCTCGTTCGTCGAGGCGGACGGGTACGAAGATGCTGGTCGATGAGGGCGGTGGTGGCAGGCGCGTTCGGGAAGAAGCTTCGGTGTCCGGTCGCGTCTATCCACCGCGTTCCGAGCGCCTCGCCCTGGCCCGCCACTCGTCGGCGGTGAGCTCCCATACCTCGGCTGGGAGGCGGCCGGACACGAACTCGCGCTCCACGGTTGCGACGAGCCGCATGCCCTCGCGCACGGAGATGCGCCGTGACGCCTCGTTGACGGCCGCCTTGGTGACACGCAGCACCGCGAAGCCGAGGACCTCGAACCAGAACGCGTCGACGGCGGCGCAGGCCTCCGTGGCCAGCCCGCGCCGCTGCCATGGCAGGCCGATCCAGAAGCCGCGATTGTCCTGCTCGCCGCGGTTCAGGTTGATGCACCCCACGAGCTGCTGCGGGGCCTCGTGAAGGCGCAGGCTCCAGTGCCAGGCCTCGGCGCGCTCGACGGCTGGAAGGGCGACGTCCCGGAAGAAAGTCACGGCGCCGTCGGCCGGATACGGCCAGGGGACGACCGCCGCCAGGTGCCGGACGATCTTCCAGTGCGGGAACAGCGCCTGAGCCTGCTCCGCATCCGCCAGCTCGGGCGGGCGCAGCAGCAGGCGGGCGGTCCTCAATGTCGGAGTCATGGAGCCGTCTCGTGCGCGAAGCCGGGATTTCGCCGTCGAGCCGCGCGACCCGGCGTTAGGATAACGCGCATGGCCCGCACGGACCGCACGCGACAGATCGCCGCCTCGGCGGCGCGCGCCGCAGGTTTGCCGGGCGCCGAGACGGCGCTCGCGAACATGGACCCGAGTGCATTCGGCTCTCTCCTCCTCGAGGTGGTCCGGCACCATGCCGATCACCAGCGCCCGTCCGAAGTGCTCGCGCATGGCGCCGAGCCGCTATTCGGTGCGTCCGCCGTCGATGCGCGGCTCTTTCATCGCTTCCATTCCGTGGCACTCGCAGTCACCGAAGCCTTCGAGGCACTGGATCTCGCGCCGGTCGCACCGTTCGGTACGTGCGCGGTGCTCTCCGGGATCGATCAGAACAACGTACTCTCGGCACTGAGGCGAGCCGAGGTGGTGGCGGATCCGACGGCAGCGCTTGCGCTCGCGGCGGCTGCTCGACGGCGCTTTCCGGCAGCACGGCGGAGCGGCTGGGTGCGCCTGTGTGCAAGTACGAGAGTCGTTCGGATGCAGTCTCTTGCGGGCGCGCCGCCGGGCTACACGCCGCACTTCCGGCTCTTCGCGCTCGGCACCGCAGGGCGCGATACGGGAGAGCACCGTTTCGAGACGGACACGCTCGCCGAGCACATCCTCGCCTGGCTGCGGCTCGCGGACGGGCTCCGCAGGGTCGGCTTCAGGATCGGCCGGCCAACGGTCGAGATCTGCGAGGTCGATGCGGTCTCCGCGCTGTGTTCGGCACAAGGCGTAGCCGTCGAGGAGGTCCGGGCCGTAGCTGCCGCGCACCGGATCGGCGCGGCGAACGACGTGCTCGCCCGGCGCGGCGCAACCCTGCCCAACGCGGTCACCGACCCGCGCGCCGACCTCGGGGCGCTGCATGCCCGGTTACCCCGCGAGGCGGCGCTCCGGCTCGATCGCGTTCGGGAACGCGTGTTCCCGGCCATCGCTGCAGCATTCCCCGGGACGGAGGTCCGCTTCGACCTGTCACGGCTCGAGGGCTCGGCTACTACCGCGGGCTCGCGTTCCGGATCTCGTTCGACGGCCCTTCGGGCTCGCTGCCGGTCATCGACGGTGGGTTCACCACTTGGACGCAGGCGCTCCTCGCGGATCGAAAGGAGCGGTTTCTCGCGAGCGCGATCGGGACTGAGCTTATCTGCAAGGCATACGCGCCGGCGTAGCGTCCCGAGACGTGCGTCCGGGGATGCGCAGCGCACGCGCGGGTCCGCATGACGCGCTCGGCGCCGCGTCCGTCCGGGGCCCGTCCCGAGGTTCACCCCGCCTTGGAGCGCCTCGGGACCGGGTACGACTGCCCCGAGTTCCCGGGCTTCCAGCGCCACACCGCGCATTCCGCAAGCTCGCCGCGATCTCCCGTCTCCCCGGGGCTCGAGGTGATCGCCGACGCTAGGCGGGCAGGAACGTATTCCCCTCGGTCCGCAGCTGGCGTGTCGCCACCGGCCTCCGAGGGTCCCCTGTTCACCGGGATCGCCGGGGACCCGGGCCCCGGTCAGTCGGTCGGTCATGGGCGCGGGCTCCCTCGGTCCCTCGGCCCACCGCCGGTTAGCGCTAGGGCACCCGCACGATCCGGCCGAGCGCCGGCGCCTGGAGCGGCTGCGGCTGCGCTTCTACCCGCGACCACGCACCTGACGCGCCAGCTCCACTTCCCGCGCTCGAACTCTCAGGCGTATCGCGCACCATCGTGCTCGCCGCGCGGGTGTAGATGCAGTCGTGCGCGTGAAGGTCCCTCCGACTCCTCGGGCGAGCCCTTCCCGCGCCATATCGCGGGCGCAGCGACGACCACGAGCGCGCCGGGTTTGAGAGGCTGATGCGGTCTCGAAGGGCACCAGAGCGGTAGCCGTTTCGTCACCCCGGATCCGGGTACACGTAGACGTGGATCGGCATCCCCTTCACCCGGATTTCGGCATCGCCGGCGTACCGCGCGCCGAGGCGCTCCGCGACGCGGATGGAGCCTGCATTGCCGGCCATGATGTGGCTGACCACGCCGCGCGCTCGCACCACCTCGTGCGCGTAGCGCAGCGCCCGGGCCGCCATCTCGGAGGCGTACCCCTTCCCCCACGCGGAGGGGAGGAGCGCGAACGCCACCTCCACGTCGGTCCACGGCTCCATCCGCATCACGCCGGCGCGGCCGATGAACGCCCCCGTCGCGCGCTCCTCCACGGCCCAGGGACCGTATCCGCGGAAGTACCAGTGGCCGATGTACGCGCACATCGAGCGGAAGGCCGCGGCGCGGTCTTGCACCTCGTCGATGTACTGCATGACCCTCAGGTCGGCGTTCATCGCGGCGTGCGCGTCGAGATCCTCGCCGCGGAACGGGCGCAGGACGAGGCGTTCCGTCGTGAGCGTCGGGATCTCCATGCACACCCCCAAGTAATCCAGGATAAGCGCGCCGGCGCGCCGGCACCAGACTTCGCCACGGGGGTCGGGCAGTTGGTGGTATCGAGGATGAGGCCGGGGCACCACCTCATCTTCACGAGGTCGCACGTTCTTCAATGAGCGCCTTGGTGCGGAGGTCCACTCGACACGGTCTGCCAAGCCGAGGCAAGGCGTTGCGGCGTGGGCGGCGCTTGCAGGGCACGAGCGTCTCGCGGCCCTTGAGCTGCTGAAGCGGCCCGCCGTACTCGATCAAGGTTGCGACGCGCAGGGCGTTGCTGCGGAGGCGCGGGGGCGCGAGCGGCAGAGACACGTGCTTGTCCAGCCCGTGACGGAGTCGACGATGAGAGTCACCGGCAGGAAAGTGGCTCGAAGCGCAGAGTGGATGGAGGCTCGGCGGCGGAGTCAGGAGAGACGGGCGATCCGGCAGGCGATCGACCGCCTCTGCGACGAGGAGAAGGCGAGCCGCCTGCGCAACGCCGTGGACCGGCGCATCCGCGACGCCCGCTTCCCAGAAGTGAACACGGTCGACGCTTTCGACTTCGACTTCTGCCCGGTTCGGAAGAAGGTCCGGGCGCGCTACCTCGCGCTCCACGACCTCGCCTTCATCGACAAAGGCATCAACCCCCTGTTCATCGGAACCCCGGGCACCGGGAAGACCTTCCTCGCTCGCGCGCTCGCATTCCGTGCTTGCCAGGCCAACCGCCGCGTCGTCCTCGTGAGCGCGCCGAGGATGCTCAACGACCTCCACGGCGGCGAGCTGCACAGCCGGCTCGACCGCATCCTGCGCAAGTACACGCGGGCCGAGCTCCTCGTCATCGACGACTTCGCGGTCCTCGAGATGGCCCCGTCGCAGGCGAAGCTCGCGTTCCAGGTGATCTCCGAGCGCTACGACCACCGGCGCTCGACCGCGATCACCACCAACCGGCCCTTCAAGGACTGGACAAAGGTCTTCCCCGACGCGCTGAACGCCCAGGTGATTGCCGAGCGGCTCACCGAGCGGGCTGAACGCTTCGTGATGGACGGAAGAGGGTATCGCCAGCACGCGACGACCTGACCGACACCACCCTCACCGGGAGGCTACTCCTCATCCGGCCGCCGTCGAGCGGGGCCCGATCACGCCGCCGCGCGGCGCGAGACCCCGGAGTCGTCCGCCTCCGCGCCACCGGGCGGGCCCCGGCGCCTCGGTGATCTCGGTGATACAGGGTCCCCGGGACGTCGGTGGCGACAGCTGGCGCGACTCGCCGGTGTAGTCGATCTTGTAGCCCGGTGGGCAGGATCGCCGCGGCCTCGCCCTCGAGGAACCCGAGCACCTCGTCGAGCGGGCGGATCGCGACGCCGCTGATCTTCACGGCGTTGAGCTGCTGGAACCGGTTGAGCGCGCGCGGCGTCGCGTCCTAATGAACGCGGCCTCGGCGTGACTCGCCGAGGCCGCGCCACACAGCTCGGTGGGTAAATGGAGCGATTCGCTATGCAGCAACGTCGAATTCGGCGAGGAGTCGCCGCAGGTGACCGACGAGCTCGCTGCGCACCGTGGCGTCCAGGGTGCCTTCGCGTGCACGCGCTAGATCGAGAACGAACGTCTCGTCGGTGAACTCGAAGATCGGCGCCTCGCCGGCAGCACCGCTCGCCTTCCCGTCGGCGTTCCCGGCCGCTCCACCAACCTCCGTCACGGCGGCGTCGTCGCCGTCGCGACGCCCGAGACCGCTCACATACGCCTGGAGCTTCCTCGCAGACCACTCCTCGCCGAGAACACGCGAGATGAGCCTTTCGAGCTTCGCAAGCGCCTTCGACTTCCCCTCGGTGTTGTCCCCGCGAGCGTAGTGGCGGTACGCGCGGATGACGTCGAGGGCATGTTGAGTCGAGAGGATGCGGCGCTCGCCATCCACACCGACGCCTCGGATCATTGCCGTCTTCACCACGGCCGGCGCTTCGTGAATCTCCACGAGGCGCTGGACCTTCCGAAGCGGCCAGCGCAGCTGCTCGGCCATTCCCTTGCTGTCGAGCCCGTCCTCCTCCATTGCGCGACGATTCGCGCGAGCTCGACAGTGTTGAGGTCCGCCCGCATCACGTTCTCGTAGAGCTGCCGGCGCCGGACGTGCTTGGGCTCACGGTTGATGAGCGCTGGAACCGTGGCGAGCCCGGCGAGCTGTGCCGCGCGCCAGCGCCGCTCGCCCCAGACGATGACGTAGTGGCCTTCCTGGTTCGCGTCGGGCCGCAGCTCCAACGGCTCGATGATCCCCTCCTGCCGGATGCTGGCAGCAAGCTCCTCGAGCTTCCCCTTGTCGAAGTCCTCGCGCGCTTGCGACTCGTCGCGGTGGACGAGCTCGATCGGGACCTCGACGATCTCCTTCCCGGTTCCGCCGAAGATCTGGTCGAGAGACAGCCGCGGCCGAGACATCGCCGTTTCACCATCACCCTGCTGCCCGCGGTCCGTGAGCTGCGCGGCGGAGACTCTTCGCGTGACCTCAGTCATGGCTCGCCTCAGCGCGCGCAAGGAACTCCTTCACGAAGACGCGGTACGCATCGGGGCCCTTCGAGTCCTTGAATCGTGCGTCGAACAGGGACACCGCCTCAGCCATCGATCGCGCGATCGCGACGGCGCGCGGGATCCGCGTCTCGTAGAGTGCGTCGCGACACTTGTCCTCGACGAACGCGAACGCTTCCTCCGACTCGTTGTCGCTCGTCCAGAAGGTCGCGGCAGGTACCGGATGAGCGGTCGCGCCTGCCCGTCGAACACCTCCTCCAGGATCGTGCTGAGCTCGACGATGAAACCTGCTGCCTCATCCAGCCGCTCGGGCGCGCGCTCATCCAGCCGCCGGAATCACTCCTCGCCGCGGCTCGGCACGATGTGGAAGGCTCCCTCTCGAGGACGCTCGTTTCCGTAACGGGAGTTTCCGGGCCCGAAACGCGGGTTGTTCGTCCTACCCGCACCGCTTGCCTCCGCACTGCCGCTGGGCTCTCGCCGGGGCGGGCCGACACCTCCGGGAAGCCGATCGTCCCGCTCTACGCGCGCGACGCGGCGGTCCGCGAGGAGATCTGCGACAACTGTGAGCAGTCGCTGTACGACCTCCTCGCCGCGGGGCGCGGCACGCCCGAGCCGAAGCCCGTGACCGCGCAGCTCCGTGGCCACGGGAAGCATACCGCGCTCGAGTTCGACCGCGTGCGGCCGCCCGTCGAAATCCGGACGGCCCTCAACAGCAGCGGCTGGCGCTGGGACCCGCGGCTCCGCGTGTGGTGGTCGGATGAGGAGGTTCCGCGGGTGCCAGCGGGCGTGGTGCTGCCGATTCGGGAGAGCCGCAAGCCGCGCCGAAGGGGCCCATCGTTCGTCGGCGGGGCTGAAGGTCGGGCCCGACGCCGCGCGCGTTCGTCCGCGCGCGGCGCTCGCGTCACGGTGGCGTGCGAGGATGTCCGCCACGTGCAGCAGCGGCCGGAGGACCGCCTGCCGGGTTCGCGACCATCTTCGGGAGTGGGTTGCCGGGCTATGCCAAAACAGGTATATTCACCCAGGCTGAGGCGACGAGAGCTGTTCTGGGTCGGCACGACGCTGGACGACGTTCGCGCCTTTCCGGAGGAAGTCAGACGCGAGGTGGGGCACGCGCTCCATCTCGCGCAGCTCGGTGAGAAGTCCCCCTCGGCGAAGCCGCTGCGGGGGTTCAAGGGAGCTGGCGTGCTGGAGGTGGTCGAGACCGACGGACAAGCACGACATCGACATCGTCGCGAAGCGGTTGCGGGAGGCTGAGGAGATCGACCGCTCGACGCGGACGAGGAAGAGGTGATTGGGATGGCTCACGCGAAGCCAACATTCACGCG
>Ga0137368_10005578_pt1 | contig 13299 bp, 12 predicted proteins | sample SagtaG_13_FD_104917 | JGI IMG/M metagenome (GOLD analysis project Ga0137368, IMG submission 104917) | Vadose zone soil microbial communities from Sagehorn Ranch, Mendocino, California, USA - Sage1_L_100_16 metaG | ecosystem: Environmental > Terrestrial > Soil > Vadose zone | place: USA...
GACAAGGACATCGACGAGGCGCGCGACCACTACATGAAGGAAGCGAAAGAGGCCGTGAAAGACGTCGTGGACGGCGCCCGCCGCGCCGCGCAAGCCTTTACGGACGCGTTCAAGAAGAAGTGAAAATCCTGGTCGTCGGGGGGGGCGGCCGCGAGCACGCGCTCGTCTGGGCGCTCAAACGCGACCTTCCCCCCGCGACCCTCTTCGCCGCTCCCGGCAATCCCGGCACCGCTCAGCTCGCCATCAACCTCACCGTGCAGGCGACCGCCGTGGCGGACATCGTCGCCGCCGCGCGCCAGCACGCGATCGACGTCGTCGTCGTCGGGCCCGAGGCGCCGCTCGCCGCCGGGCTCGCCGACGCGCTGTGCGCGGCCGGCATCGCCGTCTTCGGGCCCAGTGCCGCCGCCGCGCGCATCGAGGCCTCAAAGGCGTTCGCCAAGGACGTGATGGCGGCGGCCGGCGTCCCCGCCGCGCCGAGCCGCACTTTCACCGACCTCGCCGCCGCGCTCCGCTACATCGGCGGGCACGCCGAGCCGCTCGTCGTCAAGGCTTCGGGGCTCGCCGCCGGCAAGGGCGTCGTGGTGTGCGCGACTCGCACCGAGGCCGCCGCCACCGCGCGGGCGATGCTCGCGGAGAACAGATACGGTGAGGCGGGCCGCGAAGTCGTCATCGAGGCGTTTCTGACGGGAGAGGAGCTGTCGGTGCTGGCGTTGACCGACGGCCGCCGGCTGCTGGTGCTGCCGCCCGCGCAGGACCACAAGCGGTTGGGTGAGGGCGACACCGGGCCCAACACCGGCGGGATGGGCGCCTACTGCCCCGTGGCACTCGGCAGCGAGCGGCTCATCGAGCGGGTGCGGCGTGAGGTGTTCGAGCCGACGCTCGAGGAGCTCGCCCGCCGCAGCGCGAATTACACCGGCGTCCTCTACGCCGGGCTCATGGTGTCTGCGGACGGGACGCCGTACGTCCTGGAGTTCAACTGCCGGTTTGGCGATCCGGAGACCCAGGCCATTCTCCCCGGGCTGCCGCCCGGGGTCAGCGAGCACCTGATAGCGATTGCCACCGGCAATTGGCAACCGGCGACCGCCGTACTGCGTCCGCAGCGCGCCGCGGTCACCACGGTCCTCGCCGCCCGCGGCTATCCCGACGCGCCCGAGAAGGGCGCGGCGATCACTCTGCCGCCAGATCTCGGACCCGACGTGCTGGTGTTTCACGCCGGCACCACGACCGATCAGGCCGGCACGCTCCGCGTCGCCGGGGGCCGGGTGCTGAACGTCACCGGTGTGGGGGGAAGCGTGGCCCAGGCGGCGCGGGCCAGCCGCACCGCCAGCGACCGCATCGCATTCGACGGAAAGGCGTGGCGCCGCGACATCGCGTGGCGCGAACTGCACCGTGCCGGAGCTGCCTGAAGTCGAGACCATCGTCCGGGAGCTCGCGCCGCGGCTCGAAGGATTTCGGATCGCGGAGGCGCGGCTCATCAAGACGGACGTGCTGCGCGGTGTGTCCAAGGCCCGCCTGCTGCGCACCCTGAAGGGCAACAGCTTCGAGGAAGTGGGGCGCCGCGCCAAGCACGCGGTGTTCCGCCTCGGCTCCGAGCACCGCATGGTCATCCAGCCGCGGATGACCGGGTCGCTGGTGGTGCACGAGCAGGTCTTGACCCGCGACCAGCGCCGCTATGCCGTGCTGGTGTGCACGCTCGAGGACGGCCGCCTGCTCGTCTATCGCGACGTGCGACGGCTGGGGACCGTGTGGCTGCTGGACGAGGCCGGCTGGGCGGCGTACACCGGGCGCATCGGCCCGGAGCCGCTGGAGGAGACGTTCACGCCGTTCGTCCTCGCCGATCGTCTGCGCGGCACGACGGTCGCGATCAAGAAGGCGATCATGGATCAGAAGCGCATCGCCGGCGTGGGCAACATCTACGCGAACGAAGCGCTGTTCGAGGCCAGGATCGCCCCGTCGAAACGCACCTCGACGCTCACGCTCGAGGAGTTCGCGCGCCTGCACACGGCCGTGACGGGCGTGTTGGCCCGCGCGCTCGCCGCCTCGGGCACGACGGTGCGGGATTACCGCACCGGCACGGGCGCCAGCGGGCGGTTCCAGTTCGAGCTCAAGGTGTACGGGCGCGCCCGCAAGCCGTGCGTCGTCTGTGGCCGGAAGCTCAGGACGACGCACGCGATCGATGGGCGACAGACGACGCACTGCGCAACTTGCCAACGATGAAGAGCATCTGATATTCTGAACGCTCGATTCCAAGGAGCTGGTATGCGATTGCTCGTCGGACTCACCGCCCTGCTCGCCATCGCTCCGCCCCTCGGGGCGCAGCAGACGACGCCCGGCGAACGTCTGCCTGTAGTCAAGTACGTCCTGCCCAATGGCATGACCTTTCTGTTTCTGCGCCGCGAAGGGGCGCCGACCGTCGCCTTCGTCACGCATTTCCGCGCCGGCGGCGTGGACGAGTGGACGGGGATCTCGGGGACCGCCCACCTCTTCGAGCACATGCTGTTCAAGGGGACCCGCGCGATCGGCACCAAGAACTATGCGGCCGAGCAGGCGATGTTCCCGCGCGTCGACGCGGTAGCCGATTCGCTCACCGCGGAGTTCCGCAAGGGTGACGAGGCCGACACGACCCTGCTCGCGCGCCTGCGGGGCCGCCTGCACCAGCTCGAGGACTCGGCCCGCCAGTACGTCGTCAGCAACGAGCTGGACCGCATCCTCACCGAGAACGGGGCGCAGAACCTCAACGCCTCGACCGGCAACGACGTCACCAACTACTTCTTCGCCCTCCCGGCGAACCGCGCCAAGCTGTGGTTCATCCTCGACAGCGACCGCATCCGCAACCCGGTGCTCCGCGAGTTCTACTCGGAGCGCGACGTGGTGATGGAAGAGCGGCGGCTGCGCGTCGAGACCAGCCCCGGAGGCCTGCTGCGTGAGGAGTTCCTCGCGGCCGCCTACCGGGCGCACCCGTACGGCCGGCCCGTCGTCGGCGTGGCGAGCGAGATCCAGACCGTCAGCCGCACCGCGGCGCAGGAGTACTTCCGCCGCTTCTACGGCCCCAACAACGCCGTGGTCGCCATCGTGGGCGACATCAACGTCGATTCCATGAAGGCGTGGGCGACGCGCTACTTCGCCGACATCCCCGCCGGCGAGCCCCACCGCCCGGTCGTGACCCAGGAGCCGCCGCAGCACGGCGAGCGCCGCATCGAAGTCGAGTACGACGCCAACCCGCAGGTGCTGATCGGTTATCACGTGCCGGAGGCGCGGCACCCCGACGCGCCCGCGCTCGCGGTGCTGTCGCAGCTGCTGACCGGCGGGCGCACCTCCCGGCTGTTCCAACGGCTCGTCATCAAGGAGCGGGCCGCCACCAACATCTTCTCGGGCAGCGGGCCGGGGTCGCTGTATCCGCGGCTGTTCACGTTCACCGTGGTGCCCATCGCCCCGCACACCACCGCGGAGCTCGAGGGCGAGATCTACGAGGAGCTCGACCGCCTGAAGCGCGAGCCTCCCAGTCCCGAGGAGCTGCAGCGGGTCCGCAACCAGATCGAGGCCGGCGCCGTCCAGCGCCTCGAGGACAACTTCGGTCTGGCGTTCCAGCTCTCGAGCAGCGAGGCGCTCTGGTACGACTGGCGCCAGACGTTCCGCGACCAGACTGCCCTTCTCACGGTGACGGCCGCCGACGTGCAGCGCGTCGCCCGGGAGTATTTCGACAAGAGCAACCGCACGGTCGCGACGCTGGTGCGGCCGGCCCAGCCTGCTGCGGGAGGGACCAACTGATGCGCGCCCCAATCACTGTCGCAGCGCTGATAGCCGTTGCCGTGCCGCTCGTCGCCCAGCAGCCGACGGACCCGCGGGCCCAGATGGCGGCCCTGCAGATCCCGCCGCTGCACTTCACCCCGCCGACCCCCAAGCGGGTGACGCTGTCCAACGGCGTCGCGGTGTACCTGCTCGAGGATCACAGCCTCCCACTCCTCGACGTCGAGATCGTCTCCAAGGTCGGCGTCGCCAACCTCCCCGATTCGCTGTGGGGCGTCGGCTGGCAGGCCGACAACCTGATGCGCACTGGCGGCACCACGCGGCTCAGCCCCGACTCGGTGGACAAGCTCATCGAGTTCTACGCGCTGACCGTGTTCCTCTCGACGGGGAACGAGACCAGCACGGCGTCGTTCTCCGGGCTGTCGAAGTACACCGACCAGCTGCTCGACCTGGGGTTCGACCTGATGCGCAATCCGCGCAACGACACGTCCCGGGTGCGTCTCATCGCCGCGCAGCAGGGGGAGCAATGGCGGCGCCGCAACGACACGCCGGGCTCGGTGCTGGGGCGCGCCTGGAACCAGGTGCTGATGGGCGACCATCCGCTCGGCCGCACGCAGGTCACCCCGCAGGAGATCGCCGGTTTCGCGCCGGAGCGGTTCCGCTGGACGCAGCAGCGCATCTTCTGCCCCGACAACCTGGTGCTCGGCGTCTCGGGCGATTTCTCCGAGCGCGAGATGCTGGCGCGCCTGGAGCGGCTGTTCCGCGGCTGGGGGAAGTGCCCGCCGGGGCTGCGCCCCATGCCGCCGGTGCAGTTCGCGCGCGGGCCCCGGGTGGTGCTCGTGGAGAAGGACGTCAACCAGACCAACATCCGCATGGGCCACGCCGGCGGCGTACGCGTCGGCAACACCCCGGACTACTTCGCCGCGCAGGTGGCCGACTTCCTGCTCGGCGGGGGCGGCGGATTCAACTCGCGCCTGCTGCAGCGGGTGCGCAGCGACTCCGGCTTCGCCTACAGCGTGTTCAGCGTCTGGAACGCGGACACGAAGCGGGAGGATCAGTTCTTCGCCGGCGCGCAGGTGCGCGCCGAGAAGACCGTCGCGGCCGTGCGGCTGATGCGCGACCTCGTCGGCTCGATGGCCACGGAGCCCGTCACCGCGCAGGACGTGAAGCTGGCGCAGGACAACGAGGTGAACTCGTTCGTCTTCCAGTTTCAGAACGCCGGTGAGATCGTCGCCCGGCAGCTGGGCTACGCCGTGGATGGCCTGCCGGCGAACTGGTTCGATCTCTACCTGAAGGGGATCCAGGCGGTCACGCCCGACCAGGTGACCGCCGTGGCGAAGCGGTACCTGCACCCCGACCAGATGGTGATCCTCGTGGTCGGGAAGCCCGCGGCCTTCGACAAGCCCCTGACGGAGATCGGGCCGGTCACGCGGCTGCCGGTCGATAGTATTAAGCGGTGAGAGCCTTAGAGGCATAGGGGCATAGGGGCATAGACTACGCCTCTATGCCTCTATGTGTCTAAGCCTCTATTGCAAGCACGCCCTCTATACGCTCCACCGAGAGGCGCAACAGTTGCGCCGCGCCGGAGGCGAGCTTCGCCGACCGCACGGCGGCGTCGACCTGATTCAGAAACGCATCCAGCTGTTCGATCGCGGCGGTGCTGTTGCCACGCTCGATCTGTCGCACGGCGGCGGTCAGGATCGCGAGGAGCGGCGTGACCAGCTGCGGGGGAAGCTCACCGGCCGCCGCCAGCCCTCGCACCTGGCCCATCACCGCCTGGGCCGCCGCCGTGGGCGTTGCCACGTTCACCGTCGCCGCCCTGGATCCCTGGCCACCGTCGTTGTCCGTAACTGTCACGGTGACGGTGAAGGTTCCGGCCGCGGCGTAGGTGTGGGTGAGCGTGAATGCTTTCTCCGAAAGCGCCAACGGTCCTGAACCACCGCCATCCCCGTAGTTGACGGCCCCGGTCCACTGGTCCGCGCCCGGATCGGCGAAACTCCCCGTCGTCGTGTAGGTCTCGCCGGCGATGAGGCTGGCGCCGGCGAACGGCGCGACGGCCGGGGGCACATTGGCGATCGTGAGCGCCGCGGTGGCCGTGTCGGGGGCACCAGCGGGATCGCTGACGACCAGCCTCACCGCGTACGTGCCGTTGTCGGCGTAGGTGTGGCTCGGGGTCTGGCCTGTGCCCGCCGCTCCGTCGCCGAAATCCCACCCGTAACTCAGCGCATCGCCATCGGGGTCGGTAGACTCGGCCGCGCTGAAGGACACCGGACTCCCCTCCAGGGACGGCGCGACCGGCGCCAGCAGCGCGGTCGGAGCGTGATCGCCTTGCTCGATCGGACCTTCCGTGGCGTCGGGTAACAGGTCGAGGAAGTCGTAGCCGGTCGCCGCCTCAATCGCATCCACGGTGGTCTGGAAGACCGGCCACTTCAGGGGCTTGATCCCCACGGCCGACGCCGGCACGCCCGGCGTCGTGTCGTTGGGGATGCGCACGGCAATCACCCTCAGATCCTTCATGCGGTGCACGTCCGCGAACCCCTGCCCCGCGGGAAGGACGACGGCGATCTTCCACGTGTAGTCCGGGATTTGAACCTTCCCTTCGTTCTTCAGCGTCCTCGGCGTCGGGCCGTACTGCCCGCCCGCGATCACATAGACCTCCTTGCTCGAATCGCGCGCGAGTGTGTTCAGATAGATTTCGAAGTCCAGCCACGGCCCCTGGTTGTTCTCGGACGCCTGCGGCAGGACGTTGGTCAGGTAGAACGTGGTCGCGTTTTCCTGATATGTCGTCGTCCGCTCCTCGGACATCGTCATGTGGCCGCGGTCAATGACGCCACCCAGGCCGTTGCGGTAGTCGGCGTCGACCACGTGATAGACGCCGGCCGGCAGCGCCGGATCGGGCGAGAAGCAGTCGCAGCGCGACGAAGGGCCGAACTGCGTGGCGTTCAGGTCCCAGCTCACCCAGTTGGGCGCGCCGCGCACCGGGCTGTACGACAATTCGTACTGCGGGCGGGTAATCAGGATGTCGTCGCTTGGGTCGCCATCGAACGGCACGCCGAACGCAACGTGATTGCGATAGACGGCGGAGGTGGGTACAATCGCCGGATCGACGGTGATCATGTTACTCCCGAACACTCCGTTCGCCGCCGTGGCCGTGATCGTTACCGTGCCCGTCGCGCGTCCTGTCACGTAGCCGTCGCCGTCCACCGACGCGATCGTCGGGTCGGAGCTGGTCCAGGTCAGCGCCGGTGTCGGGGAGATGGTGCCCCCGCCGGCGTCCTTCACGGTGGGGAACGCGGGCTTGACGAAGCCGACCGGCACTTCGCGCGGCGTATTGATGGCCACGGTGATCGACGCCACCACGGGGAGCGACACGGTGAGCGTCGCCGTGTCGGCGATCCCGTTGGCCGCTGTGGCGGAGATCTTCGTCGTCCCTGGGGTGAGGGCCGTCGCGAGGCCGGTGGCCGCGTCGATCATGGCGACGCTCGCGTCGGCGCTTGCCCATGTGAAGGTCGTAATCGACACCGCCCCGTTCACGTCCCGGCCGGTCGCGGCGAACAGCAGCGTGTGGCCGATGACGGCGGTGGCGGGATCCGGCGTCACGGTGACCGTCACGACCTCGCCCCCCGGCACGAGCGGCTCATATGCACCGGTCCCTGGCGTGCCGCGGTCTCCGAGCCCGTAGGTCGTGCCGGTGGGCGTGTTGGCCCAGTTGACCGTGGCGCCCATGATACCGTGGGGCTGCGGCAGTGCGGCAGGCTTCAAGGCGCGCGAGATCCCCGCCGATGGTGAGTAAATCGGCGGGACGATAGTGCTACCGCTGCGCGCCGAGTAGGAGACGCTGTCCACCACGGTGCCGTCCGGGAGCTTCAGCACTAGCCAATCCGTCCCGGGATTGCTGTTGTTCAGGGTGATGGCGGTCCCGTAACTGTACTGCTCCACCAGGCCGCCGTTGGTGGACGAGTTGGTGTTGTTGCCGAGGACCGCGTAGCCGCCCGGCGCGATGACGACGCTGGCCGCGATGGGGTGCTGCTCCGACCCCGTCGGCCCCGAGACGATTCTCCAGCAGTTCAGGTCCACGGGAGTGTTGCCGGCGTTAAAGACCTCGAACCATTCTCCCGCCGCATCCGCGACTTTGGTCGGGTCCGGCATCAGTTCGGTGATAAAGACGAGCGGCGGCGCGCTCGACAGGGCGTCGAGGGAGGCACTCGCCACGCCGATCCGCGATGGCGGCGCCCCCAGCGGACGCTCAGTCGTGCAGGAAACGGCCAGGACGGCCAGGACGGCAAGCGGACCGAGACGCGGCATCGATGCTCCGTGGCGGGGGAACGCGATTCAGGGCGCGAAGAAACTACGCTCTCCCCCACCGAAGCTCAATGCGGCTGCGGCTTCGGTCGCAGATGCCCCGTCAGCGTGAACGCGACCAGCACCAACCCGGCGCCCACCGTGAAGCTGTACGCCACAAGCAGCGGGATCTGTTCGGCGCGCACCCGGTCCCAGTTATTGAAGCGCAGGCGCACGTCGCTCGCCGCCAGCACACTCGACCCGGCGGCATTCCCGATCCGCACCTGCTCGGCTTGCAGCAGCACCGGCAGGTTGGTGCCGCGGGCGTAAACCTCCACGCGGTCGCCACTCACTTCGAGCGGGACGGCCGTCGGCAGCGGCGTCCACCAGATGTCGTTGCGTTGATGGAAGAACGCGAACAGCTTGAACGCCGAGGTCAGCAGCAGGCCGACGGGGACCACCAGCGAGATCCACTGCACGGGCCGCAGGGCCATGATCGGCTCCTCTCAGGACGGGAGCAGGCGCACCTCGGGATGCTCGGGGCTCGCCCACTCGTGACAGAGATCGGCGAGATAGCTCAAGAGGTCATCTTCTTCGAGCGTGGGGGGCAGGAAGATGTCGTCGGCCGGGCGGTGCTTGCCTTCGGTGCCCAGATGGAGGACGCGCCAGTCGTCGCCGTCACGCTCGACGCCGACCGCCCGCCCGTAGACATCGAAGCGCAACATCCGTCAGCGCCGGGGGGGGGGCTTGGGGCGCAGGGAGGCGAGGGACACGCCGTCCGGCAACCCCTGCGGGAAGCGGGCGAACCCGTTCAGCTCAGCCCAGTGCAGCGGCGGCACGCGGCGCTCGGGCGCGTACGACTGCGAGCTGCCCGCGGCGGTGCCCACGATGATCCACAATGGCGCCGTGAAAATGAGCAGGATGCCGTTGGAGATCGTGGACAGCACGCCCAAGCCCGTCGCCCCGACGATGTTGCCGACTTCCGCATTCGTGGTCGTGAGCTTTCCCTGTCTCACGCTCGCGACCGGGACCACCGTCACCGCGGTTCTCCCCAGCACCCAGACGCTGTCGGCCGTCACGGCAATCAGCTCGCCGTCCACGCGGGCGCCGCCGGTGATGACCAGCTCGACCCATCCGCCGTACGCCTCGGTTTGCGCCAGCCGCGGCGTGACGAGGAATCCGGCGGGCGCCGTGTTGCCGGCGCACGCGACGAGCGCCAGGCCCAGGCCCACGCCGACTGCCCACGGTCTAGTGGCGCGCATAACGGCTGTTCCAGAAGATGTGCTCCATCCCGGCCTCCTGACGCTTGTACGCCGGGGCCAGCGCCCGCAGCGCGTCGCGCGGCTGCAGCACGAGCTGCACCGCGGCGGCCGCGTTCTCCTCGGGCAGCCACTCACGGCGCAGCCACTCGAGATAATAGCCCCGCGCTTCGAGGAACAGCTCGTAGCGCCCGTAGTCGGCGGGCAACTGGTAGCCGATCTCGTACTCGTCGCCGGGCAGCGTGACGAGGGGCTGCTCGCGCTCGCGCAGCGCCCGCAGCGCGGCGGCGTCGGCCCGGCCCGCGTGGCGGACAGACTCGGGCCGGAGGCGGACCGGCTCCACCGCGTCGCCGAGCGCCGCGATGGCGACGTACTCGAGCCGCCACAACCCGCGCGTGAGCCGCAGCCGCACGCGGTACGGCTTCGCCGCCGTCGCCGGCAGCGGGACGACCTTGGTGTCGACGGCGATCGGCCCGATCTCCCCGACGCTGCCGGCCACGCGCCACTCTCCCATACTGTCGGGCACGAGCACCTCGATCCTCCCCAGCACCCGTCCCAGCTCGCCGGCGAACCCCCGCGCCACGGGGCCGCCCGTCTCCAGACGGGCCAGCCACGTCGTCGCCTGTGTCCCCAGATAGGCGAGGGATTGATAGATCAAGTAGGTGGTCATCAGCGTTTGCCGCGACGCAACCACCAGCCCCACTTCTCCCTCCGGGACCTCCGCGAACTCGAGGTCGATGGTCTCGCGCGCGGCGAGATCCACCGAGTCGGCGGCGCTGTAGCGCTCCACGCGATCGAAGCCTTGCACCGCCGCGTGGCAGTCGCCCTCGGCGGCATCGCAGCGCGAGGGGCTCTCGAGTCCGGTGGCGGGGCGGAACTCCCCGTCCGGCGTGACGAACACCCGGCCGCCAGCAGGCCGCGGCACGGCGATCACGTCGGCGAAGCGGATGACGTGCGTCTCCAGCGCTTCGTTGGTCAGGCGCAGCTCGAAAGCCGCGCCGCGCGGGCGGGCGCGATACAGCATATCGAGGTCGGTGGCTTCCAGCGCGGGCGCGATGCTCGCGGAGAACGCCTCGGCCTGCAGGCTCGCGCCGCCCGAGTCGGGGGCGTAGAACGTGGGGCAGGAACCGAAACAGGTCTTGGGACTGAGCGCGCAGATGGCGGCGACGGTCGCGGTCACGCCCGCCATGACGCTGATCGCGGCGTTGGCGCCGCTGGGGCGGACGACGTTGGTCTCGAACAGCGCGACGGAATCGGCGGGAAAGCGGAACTCCCCCGAGTCCACCAGCGCGCGGTTGGCGTCCAGCAGGCGCCCACGACCGCGGATGACTCCGCCCCCGGAGTCGGCGTGCCAGTCGGCGAGCACGTAGACGTACCCGCTGCGGAGGTGCGCCTTGAGGTAGGGTGCCTTCGCGTCCAGTGTCTTGGCGTCGCGGGGGCTCACCAACGTCCGGTCGAGTCGGTGCGCGCACCCGAGGGCGAGGGCTACGACCACGACCATGGTGACAACGCGAGCGGCCATATCCCCTCCCTGGGGTGATCGACGCTGCCACGCTCGCGGCGTCGCGTCAAGCCGCCGTCAAGCGCTAGCCGCCCGCGTACAGCCCGATGCGCAGCGGGCGCGGATCCGCGCTGCCAGATGTCCACACGCGCTCCTCGTGTTGCCGAGGTAACCTGATTGGCGTAATTCTACTGCCACCACTGCTCATGCGCTCTCACATCATCATCGCCGCCCTGGTGCTCGGCGCCGCGGCATGCCACAGGCCCTCGATGCGCGCTCACATCACGCGGACGGCATTCGGCACCACAGCGGACGGGACGGCGGTGGACCTGTTCACCCTCACGAACGCGCGCGGCGTCGAGGTCCGCGCCATGACGTACGGCGCCACGATCGTCTCGCTGCGCACCCCGGACCGGGGCGGCCGCTTGGGCGACATCGTGCTCGGCTACCCGACGCTCGCCGGCTATCTCGCGCAGTCGCCGTACTTCGGGGCCGTCGTCGGCCGCTACGGCAACCGCATCGCCAGGGGCCGCTTCAGCCTCGACGGCAAGGCGTACCAGCTCGCCACCAACAACGGCCCCAACCACCTTCACGGCGGCGTCAAGGGATTCGACAAGGTGGTCTGGAGCGCCGAGCCCGCGGAGAGCGACTCTTCAGTGGCGGTGACGTTTTCCTACCTCAGCCCAGCCGGCGAGGAGGAGTACCCGGGCACCCTCCACGCACGCGTCACCTACACGCTCACCGATCGCGACGAGCTGCGGGTGGATTATCTCGCGACCACCGACCAAGCGACGCCGGTCAACCTCACGCAGCACAGCTATTTCAACCTGGCGGGAGCGGGCACGCGCGACATCCTCGGCCACGAGCTGATGATCGCGGCGGACCACTACACGCCAGTGGACGCGACCCTGATCCCCACCGGCGAGATCGCGCCGGTCGCGGGGACGCCGTTCGACTTCCGCACTCCCACGGCAATCAGGGCTCGCATCGATCAAAACGACGTGCAGCTCCAGAACGGCAAGGGCTACGATCACAACTGGGTGCTGAACCGCGCGGGCGCGGCGGAGGGAGCGCTCGTCCATGCGGCGCGCGTGAGCGAGCCGACCACCGGCCGCACGCTCGACGTCTTCACCAACGAGCCGGGGATCCAATTCTATTCGGGGAACTTCCTTGACGGTACGATTACGGGGAAGGACGGGCGGGTCTATCGGCACCGCTATGGCTTCTGCCTCGAGACGCAACACTTTCCCGACTCACCCAATCACCCGAACTTCCCTTCCACGATCCTGCGTCCGGGCCGGGAATACCGCTCCACGACCGTCTTCCAGTTCGGCGTCAGTCCGACTTGAACGAGATCACCGACCGCCGCGATAGCGGCGCCACCGGGCGATGCTCATCAACACGACGACGAGGAGAACGGCAAGGCCGACCGCGTCGAACCAGGTGCGGTGCATCAGCACGGCCGGCCGTACGCCGGCCGGAAGCCGCCCGCCCGCGCCGCCGGTTCCGTCATGTAGCTGCCCTGTTTGGTGGTGCCGTAGTAGCGCGTGCCGGGACAGTGATAGACGCCCGAGCTGGCGTTGACCCAGACGCGGACGGGGGCTTGAGCGGCCAGAGATCCAGCGAGCCCGGTGAGCAGGAGGGTCAGGAGCAGAGCCTTCATATCACCAGCTAAGCTGCGTCTGGACGCTCGGCCTGGCAAATCGGGCTACAGCTTCGTCAGATCGATCTGATACGCCACCTCGACCTTCTGGAAGGTCTTCGATCCCCGCGCCGGGTGCCGCCCCTGCCCGAATGCCTGCGGCTTCAGGTAGAAGTCGTGCACCGTGGCGACGTGATCGTCGCCGTTCTGCTTGAGGAGATAGGCGAGCGCGGCCGCGAACATATCGACCGCCCGGGTTACGTCGCTCACGCCCGAAAACACGAACGGCACCCGCGCGCCGACCCTGGCCACCACGTCGTCGAGCTTTACCTCTTTGCGCGCCGCGTCGATCGCCGCGCCGATCTGGCGCTGATCGGAGTCGGATTCCATCACGAGCATGTGCAGGTCGATGAACCAGCGCGGATCGGTGCGGGCGGAGACGAGCAGGCCGCCGTCGCCCAGCGGCAGGCGCTCGCCGCGGGCGATCTCCTCGAACAGCTGCGTCTTGTACTCGAACGGCTTGCCGCTGCCGTCCAAGACCGTCGTCACGATGTAGAAGTTGCCGCGTTTGCCGAACAGCTTGCCGAGCAGCCCCTCCGAGCTGGTGTTGAGCTTGATCTGCTTGAATGTCACGGTGAGGCCGACGGGGCCGGCGCGGTCCATCTCTTCGTTGGCGGCGCGGACCGTCGTCGGCGCGGGGCGCGGGCCGCGCAGCGCCCGCAGGAGAACAACCGGGTCCTCCTGGGCGAGCGCAGCGGCGTACTTCGTGGTGATAGCCATGGCGGGAAACCGGTACGAAGACTAGAACCGCACCCCGAACGTGAGCGGCAGCTGGTGCGTCGCGATACCGGCGCCGTTCCCGACCACGC
>Ga0137368_10005582_pt1 | contig 13292 bp, 12 predicted proteins | sample SagtaG_13_FD_104917 | JGI IMG/M metagenome (GOLD analysis project Ga0137368, IMG submission 104917) | Vadose zone soil microbial communities from Sagehorn Ranch, Mendocino, California, USA - Sage1_L_100_16 metaG | ecosystem: Environmental > Terrestrial > Soil > Vadose zone | place: USA...
AGCGCCGAGAACGTCGTGAAGATCGACATGTCCGACTACATGGAGCGGCACAACGTGTCGCGGCTCGTCGGATCGCCGCCCGGCTACGTCGGGTACGAAGAGGGCGGCCAGCTCACGGAGACCGTGCGCCGCAAGTCGTACTGCGTGATCCTGCTCGACGAGATCGAGAAGGCGCACCCCGAGGTCTTCAACATCCTGCTGCAGATCTTCGACGAGGGGCGCCTCACCGACGCGAAGGGCCGCGTCGTCGACTTCCGCAACACGATCGTCATCATGACGAGCAACCTCGCGCAGAAGATGCTGAAGAGCGAGGCGTCGCTGGGCTTCCGCCAGCACGGGATCGGCGAGGACGCCGACGTCCAGGCCGCGTACGAACGGATGAAGGAGCGCGTCACGGACGAGATGAAGCGGTTCTTCCGTCCGGAGTTCCTCAACCGGATCGACGCGACCGTCGTGTTCCAGCCGCTCAACAAGGAAGAGATCCGCGCGATCGTGGACCTCGAGCTCGTGCGCGTGCGCAAGTCGCTCGCGTCGCAGGAGATCACGATCGAGATCACCGATGCCGCCAAGGACGCCATCGCGAAGGTCGGCTACGACTCGAACTTCGGCGCCCGGCCGCTGGGCCGCACGATCCAGAACCAGATCGAGGACCAACTGTCGGAGATGCTGCTCCAGGGCGTCTTCAAGGCGGGCGACACCGTCCGCGTCGACGCGAAGGACGACAAGCTCGAGATCATCAAGGCCGAGGAGCACAAGCCCGAGCCCGTGGGGTCGGCCACCTAACCAGTCGCGCAGCCAGCCCTCGCCGATACTGGTCACGTGCCCCCGGCCAAGCCGCCCAAGACCGCCTTCATCTGCCAGCAGTGCGGCTTCGACTCCCCGAAGTGGATCGGCCGCTGCCCGCAGTGCGACGGCTGGAACACGTTCGTCGAGGAGCGCGTCGTCGCGGTGCCGAAGGGGCGCGACGGGTCCGCGAGACCTCCTCGCGTCGCGATCTCGCTCGACGAGGTCCCGCCGTCCGCCGAGGAGCGCATGCCGACGGGGATCGGCGAATTCGACCGCGTGCTCGGCGGTGGCATCGTCCCCGGCTCGCTCGTCCTGCTCGGCGGCGACCCCGGCATCGGCAAGAGCAGCCTGCTCATGCAGGCCTCGGCGCGCATCCGTGAGCGCGGCACGGTGCTGTACGTCTCCGGCGAGGAATCCGCCGCGCAGGTCAAGCTGCGCGCGCGCCGCTTCGGCATCGACGGCAGCGGGATCCTCCTCCTCGCGGAGACCGACGTCGGGACCGTCATCGAGGCGATCCGCCGCATCCAGCCGGCGCTCACGGTGATCGATTCGATCCAGACGATGAGCTCCGAGACGATCGGATCGGCCGCCGGCGGCGTGTCGCAGCTGCGCGAGTGCACGGCTCGTCTGCTCGAGGTCGCGAAGGGCGACGACGTCCCGATCTTCCTGATCGGCCACGTGACGAAGGAGGGCGCCGTCGCGGGTCCGCGCGTCCTCGAGCACATCGTCGACGCCGTGCTGTACCTCGAGGGCGAGCGCTTCCATTCCTTCCGGATCCTCCGCGCGACGAAGAACAGGTTCGGGTCGACCGACGAGGTCGGCGTGTTCGAGATGGGGGAGACCGGGCTCGCCGAGGTGGCGGATCCGTCGGGCGTCTTCCTCGAGGAGCGCGGCCGGGGCGTCCCCGGCAGCGTCGTCGTCCCGACCCTCGAGGGCACGCGGCCGCTCCTCGTCGAGGTGCAGGCGCTCGTCACGCCGACGAGCTTCGGCCTGCCGCGGCGCACCGCGAACGGTGCCGACCTGCAGCGCGTGCTCCTCCTCCTCGCCGTCCTGCAGAAGCGCGCCGGGCTCTCGCTGGGGCAGCACGACGTGTACGTGAATCTCGTCGGTGGGCTCCGCGTCCGCGAGCCCGCCACCGACCTCGCCCTCGCCGTCGCCATGGCGTCGGCGCTGCGCGACCGCGCGGCGGATCCGCGCGCGGTGTTCCTCGGCGAGCTCGGGCTCGGCGGCGAGGTGCGGCGTGTGCAGCGCCTCGGCGCGCGGCTCCGTGAGGCGGAGCGGCTCGGCTTCGAGCGCGCGATCGTCCCGGCCGCGAGCGCCAAGGATGCCGACGGCGCGAAGCTCGAGATCGTCGGCGTGAGGGATCTGCGCGAGGCGGTGCAGCGCTCGGGGATCGTCGAGCGCTAGCCGTCGCTGGCGTAGGCTTCGCGCGGATGCTGCTCTCGGTCATACGCCTCGCGGGCGCGGTCGCGGGATTCCTGTTCGGGTTCTACCTCGGCGCGGCGCTCCTCCAGGTGACCGTCGTCACGCCCGTCGACGACCGCGTCCGCGCGGTGCTGCTCATGGGCGTGCTGTGCGCGATCCTCGGGTGGCTCGGCGCGCCGTACGCGACCGTGATCCCGGCGCGTGCCATGGATCGACGCATCCGGCAGATGTCGTTCGGCGACCTCGTCGGCGGGTCCATCGGCGTGGGCGTCGGACTGCTCCTCGCGCTGCTGCTCACATTCCCGCTCGCGCTGCTGCCCGGGGAGATCGGCCGCTTCGCGCCGCTCGTCGCGGCGATCCTCCTGGGCTTCATCGGCGCCATGGCTGGCGCGGTGAAGCGCGCGGATCTCGCGGCCGCCGCACGTGAGCTCCGCGCGGGCCGCCGCGACCGCGAGTCGTCGCAGCGGATGCTGCTCGACACCTCGGTGATCATCGACGGCCGCGTCGCCGACGTCGCGAAGGCCGGCTTCATCGGCGGGACGCTGCTGCTGCCGCGGTTCATCCTCGCGGAGCTGCAGCTCTTCGCCGACTCGTCCGATGCGTCGCGCCGCGAGCGCGGGCGACGCGGGCTCGAGATGCTGCAGCGCATGCAGCGCGAGACGACCGTCCGCGTCGAGGTGATGGATCAGGACCCGCCCGAGCAGGGCGCCGACGCGAAGCTCGTCGCGCTCGGGCGATCGCTCGGCGTCGCGATCATGACGAACGACTACGGCCTCAATCGTGTCGCGGAGCTGCAGGGTGTGACCGTGCTCAACATGAACGACCTCTCGAAGGCGGTGCGGCCGGTCGTCCTTCCCGGCGAGGACCTCGCGGTGCGCGTCATCCAGGACGGCAAGGAGCCCGGGCAGGGCGTCGGCTATCTCGAGGACGGGACGATGGTCGTCATCGAGAGCGGGTCGCGCCACGTCGGCAGCGACGTCACCGTGACGGTCATGCGCGTCCTGCAGACGGTCGGCGGCCGCATGATCTTCGCGCAGCCGAAGGGCGACGCGGACGCCGCACGCCGCGTGCGGGCCATCGGCCGCTGAGCGCACGCGCCGCCGCCGCGATCCTCGCGGCGGGGAGCTCGCAGCGGCTCGGCGAGGACAAGGTCACGGCCGACCTCGGCGGCGTTCCGGTCGTGTGCTGGTCCATCGCGGCCGCCGACGCCGCGGGGATGTTCGATGAGATCGTCGTCGTCGCGGCGCCGGCGCGGCTCGGCGCGGTCGAGGCCGCGGTGCGCAGGCGCTACGCCGCGGTGCGCGTCGTCGCGGGTGGCGCGACGCGGACCGCGTCGTCATGGGCCGCGCTCGACGCGACCACCGCCGAGATCGTCGCGATCCACGACGCGGCGCGGCCGTTCGTCACGCCGAGCCTGTTCGCGCGGTGCGTCGAGAGCGCCCGGCGCGACGGCAGCGGCGTCGCGGGGCTGCCGCTCGCGGACACGGTGCGGCGCGCCGACGAGGCGGGGGTCTCCGTGGAGGAGCTCGAGCGCGAAGGCCTCTGGCAGGTGCAGACACCGCAGGCCTTCCGCCGGGACGTCCTCGACCGCGCGCGTGCGCGCGCCGGCGACCGTTCCTTCACCGACGACGCGGCCGCGGTCGTCGCGGCGGGCGGCCGGACGCGGATGGTGCAGGGCGAGCGGCGCAACCTGAAGATCACGACCACCGAGGACCTCGGATACGCGCGCGAGCTCGTGGCGAAGGAGCTGGCCGCGATCGCTGGCTCGACGACGAGTCGCATGCTGCCGCGATGAGGTCGGGGGTCGGCTACGATATCCACCGGCTCGCGCCGGATCGCCGCCTCGTACTGGGCGGTGTCGCGATCGAGCATCCGAAGGGCCTGGTGGGTCACTCCGACGGCGACGTCCTGGTGCACGCGGTGATGGACGCGCTCCTCGGGGCCGGCGGGCTCGGCGATCTCGGGACGCACTTCCCGAGCGACGATCCGGCATATGCGGGAGCGAGCAGCCTGGGGCTGCTGCGCCGCGTGGCAGCGCTCCTGTCCGGTGCGGGCCTCGTCGTCGCGTCGGTGGACGCGACCGTCATCGCGGAAGCGCCGCGCCTCGGGCCGCACGTCGCGGCCATGCGCGAGGCGATCGCCCACGCGATGGGTACGGATGCCGGACGCGTGAGCGTCAAGGCGACGACGAACGACGGCCTCGGCGCCCTCGGGGCGGGTGAGGCCATCGCGGCCATCGCCACCGCGCTCGTCGAAGAGCGCTAGCCAGACCCAAGGAGGCGACCCATCGCGACCCAGCCACCGCTGCGCCTGTTCGATAGCGCGCGCCGCCAGGTCGTCCCGTTCGAGCCGCTCGAAGCGGGCACGATCGGCATGTACAACTGCGGCCCGACCGTCTACGACTGGCAGCACATCGGCAACCTCTACGCGTACCTCGTCGCCGATGTCTGGCGGCGGACCTTCGAGTACCTGGGGTACCGCGTCACGCAGGTGATGAACATCACCGATGTCGGCCACATCGTCGGCGACGCCGACACGGGCGAGGACAAGATGGCGGTCGGCGTGAAGCGCGAGCGCAAGGACCCGCAGGACCTCGCGCGGATGTACACGGAGCAGTTCTTCGCCGACCGGCGCAAGCTGAACATCCTCGCCCCGCACGTCGTCTCGAAAGCGACGGAGCACATCCCGCAGATGATCCGCCTCATCGAGCGGCTCATCGGCACGGGGCACGCGTACGCCGCGGCCGACGGCGTGTACTACGACGCGACGACGTTCCCCGGATACGGCACGCGGCTCAACGAGGAGCTGCCCGAGGAGCGCATGGCGGGCGCGCGCATCGAGGTGAACCCGAACAAACGCCACCCGAGAGACTTCGCGCTCTGGCGCGGTGCGAAACCCGGTGACCTGCAGCAGTGGGATTCGCCGTGGGGCCGCGGGAACCCGGGCTGGCACATCGAGTGCTCGGCCATGTCGATGGAGTACCTCGGCGAGACGTTCGATCTGCACTCCGGCGGCGAGGACCATCTGTTCCCGCATCACGAGTGCGAGATCGCGCAGTCCGAAGGCGCGACGGGCAAGCCGTTCGTCCGCTACTGGATGCACAACCGCTTCCTGAGGATCGACAGCACGAAGATGGCGAAGTCCGCGGGCGGCTTCTACCGCCTCTCCGACATCGAGGGATGGGGCTTCGACCCGCTCGCCTTCCGTCTGCTCATGCTCGGCACGTCGTATCGCAAGGGCCTCGACTTCACGCGCGACGCGCTCGCCGCCGCCCAGGCGCGGCTCGAGCGCTGGCGCGGGCTCATCGGCGAGGCGCGCCAGGCGACGGAGCCCGCGGATCCGCCGACGGACGATCCGCTGCGCGCGACGTTCGTCGAGGCGATCGCCGACGACTTCAACGCTCCGCGCGCGCTCGCCGCGGCCGAGGACGCGGTCGCGATGCTCTCGTCACCGGATCTGCGCGACCGCGCCCGCGCGCTCGGACTCGTCTTCGACATGGACCGCGTGCTCGGCCTCGGCCTGCGCGGCTGGGCGGAAGGCGCGACGCAGATCGATCCCGAGGCGAAGGCGCTGCTCGACGAGCGCCAGCGCGCGCGCGCCGCGGGCGACTACCGACGGAGCGACGAGCTGCGCGAGGAGCTTCGCAAGCGCGGCTATCTCGTGAAGGACACGAAAGAAGGACAGCGCTGGGAGCGCATCAAGAAGGAAGACAGCTGATGGACGAGACCGAACGCGAGCCGGCGCACGACGCGCCGACCAACGAAGAGCGGGGCGCCCCGCCGCCCGAGGACCGCGGACCGGCCGAGCCGGGCGGGCCGCGCCCCCCGCAGGCCCAGCCATGGCGCGGCGGCGGCGGCGGTGACCGTGGCCGGCGGCGCGGACGGCGCGGCCGCGGCGGCCGTCCGATGGGCCCGCCGATGGGCCCACCGCCTGGAGGCCCGGGTCGCCCGATGGGCGCGCCGCCCGCCCCCGCGCGGCCGCCCGAGGACGATGAGGGCTCGTCGCAGATGCGCGAGGTCGGCGCGTATGAGCGCCGCCAGCGCGGGTCGCAGCAGCGCGGCCCCTGGCGCGGCGGCGGCACCGGCTTCCGTCCGCCGGGCGCGGCCCCGCGCCCGCCGTTCGCGGGACCGCGGCCGCCCTTCGCAGGCCAACGTCCGGGCGGCTTCCGCCCGCAGATCGGCGGCCCGCGCCAGCAGCGCTACCAGGAGATGGTCCGTCGCGCGACCGCGGGGCCGCGCACCGGCCCGGCCGAGGAGGGCGGCGAGCCGATCTCCGGACCGCACGCGGTGCTCGAGGCGCTGCGCGCTGGCCGGTCGATCCGCCGCATCTTCGTCGCGAACGAGCGCGGCGCGCGCAGCGGCGCGGTGAACGATCTCCTCCGCGAGGCGACGGAGAAGCGCGTCCAGGTCCGCTTCGTGGACCGCATCGACGTCGAGCGGCTGTCGCCGGGCGTCGAGCATCAGGGCATCGTCGCGATCGCCGAGGGCCGGCCGGGCCTGGAGCTCGACGAGATGCTGCTGCACCTCGACACGCTCACCGATCCGCCGCTCGTCCTCGTCATCGATTCGCTGCAGGATCCGCAGAACTTCGGCGTCCTCCTCCGCTCCGCGGAAGGGGCGGGCGTCGACGGCGTCGTCATCCCGCGTCACCGCCAGGTCGGTCTCACGCCGGCCGTGTCGCGCACGAGCGCCGGCGCGAGCGAGCACCTCCTCATCGCCGACGTCGCCAACCTCCGGCAGGCGATCGATGCCCTGAAGGAGAAGGGGGTGTGGGTCGTCGGGACCGACGACTCGGGCGACATGGAATGGGACGAGGTCGACTACCGCGGCGCGACGGCGATCGTCGTCGGCGGCGAGGGCGAGGGCATCCGGCGCCTCGTGCTCGAGGGATGTGACCAGGTCGTGCGCATCACGATGCGCGGCCAGGTCTCGTCGCTGAACGCGGCGGCGGCCGGCACGGTCGTGCTGTTCGAAGCGCTGCGCCAGCGGATGCGCGACGCGGCGCCGCCACAGGTCGAGCGTCCCGAGCGCCCGCCGGCCGACGAGCGAGAGGTCGGCGAGGAGCCGGAAGACGGCGAGCCCGCGACCGATCTCATGCTCGACGAGGAGACGCCGGCCGGCGAGGACGTACGCGGCGACGATCAGGACGTCGAGGACTTCGCCGAGGCCGCGCAGGCAGAGGGCGACGCTGAGGTAACACCCGAAGCGGTCGAGCCCGAACCCGCGCCGAAGCCGAAGCGCGCGACGAAGCGCACAGCGGCGAAGGGAACGACCGCGAAGCGCGCGCCGCGGAAGAAGGCCGAGTAGCTGGCCCTAGTCCGCGGGCTTCGTCCAGCCCGGAGCGAGATGGAAGATCCCCTCGACCGTCGGGTAGTAGACCTGCCAGCCGTGGTAGCCGCGGTACGCGGTCGGATCGCGGCGCATGACCTCGGCGTAACCCTTGATCGCGTTCACGTAGCCGAGGTGGCGGTTGTACGCGAAGAGCGCGTTGTCGATGTCCTTCGGCGCGCCTGACGCCTTGAGGTAGCGCGCCGCGCCCAGGATCGCGTCGTGCTCGTCGTTCACGTTCCCGCCGCCGCCGTACGCGTCCCACGTGCCGGGCATGAACTGCATCGGGCCCTGCGCGCCGGCGCTCGAGACGCCGCGGATGCGGCCCATGCGCGTCTCCACGAGGTTGATGGACGCGAGGTAGTACCACGGCACGCCGAACTCTTTCTCGGCCTCCCTATAGAAGGACATGAGCGTGTCGATCGGCTTCGGCTCGACGATCTTCCACTCGGGGAAGGTCTTCGGTGTGGGCCCCTTCAGGCGGCGGAGCTCCTTGCCCGCGTTGAGCGTGCCCTCGACGCCGGGCCGCACGTCGGCGGGGAGCGCCTTCAGCAGCGGGTCGGCCCACTCGGGGAAGTCCGCGAGCTGCCCGAACGTGAGCTGCTGCATCCAGCCGTACCACTCGAGCTTCTTGCCGGTGACGTTCGGGTCGCGGACGGCGCGCTCCGCCTCGATGACCTGCTGGATGTACGGCTCGAGGTCGTTGGAGATGGCCGGCTGCTTCGTGTAGTCCGGTTCGGGCGTCGCCGTCGGCTTCGCGCTCGGCGCCGTCGTCGGTGCGATCGTCGGCGCGGCCGTGGGCTCGGCTGTCGGTGCCGCTGATGTGACGGCGACCGAGCCCTGTATCGGCGCCGCGGCACCGCATGCGCCTGCGACGATCGCGAACGCGAGGACGACCGCGGTGCGTGCGTGCGTCACGCGCGGTATATCGCTCGCGCGACCGTCCCAGTACGCGCGGCGTGCTGTCGATCCGGCATCTGCGACCGGTCGCATGGTAGCCATGCCGCCGAGCGGGAACGACGGAGGGCGAGCGGAATAGATGCGTGCATGTGCCCGTTTTGGCCGCACGGCGACGCTGCACGGGACCGACCTCCCTCATCCGAACGCGGCGCTCGGCCGCGAGCCGATCCGAACGATCGACCGCGACGAGCTCAAGGCGAAGCTCGACCGGCGCGACGACTTCAAGCTGATCATGGCGCTCACGCGCTGGGCGTTCGACGCCAAGCACATCCCCGGCTCGCTCCATTTCGACACCCCGGATGAGCTCTACGGGGCGATCCGGCCCGACGACGAGGTGGTCGTGTACTGCTCGAACGTCGACTGCCTTTCGAGCGTCGCGCTATACCGCGAGCTCGTCCGGCGTGGGTACCGGAACGTGCGGCGCTACTCGGGTGGACTGCTCGACTGGGAGGATGCGGGACTGCCGCTCGAGGGTCGCTGGGCCACGAAGTCGTGACCGCGTGGCCCCCGCTCGTGTATGACGAGTGGAAGGACACGCTCTACCCGCTCCATCGCTGGGCGCAGATCATCGGAAAGATCCGCCTCGCGAGCACGCCGCTGGTGAACCACTGGTGGAACTCGACGCTCCAGGTGACGCCTCGGGGCCTCTCCACCGGGCTCATCCCCATGGGTGACGAGGCGTTCCAGATTGACCTCGATCTCGTCGAGCACGAGCTCAGGGTCGTGACCAGCCGCGGTGGACGCGCCGCGCTCCCGTTGCGCTCGATGTCGGTCGCGGACGTCTACCGGGAGCTGCTCGACGCGCTCGCGCACGTTGGCGTGGCGGCTCCGCGGATCGACGGCGTGCCGAACGAGGTCGCCACCGCGATCCCGTTCCGCGACGACGTCGAGATCCGCGCGTACGACCGCGAAGCGGTGCGCCGTTTCGCGGCCGCGCTCCTGCGCACTCACGTCGTCTTCGAACGCTTTCGCGCGGGCTTCCTCGGCAAGGCGAGCCCGGTGCAATTCTTCTGGGGGTCGTTCGATCTCGCGGCGGCGCGCTTCAGCGGACGGCGCTCGCCGCCGTACACCGGAGGCGTCCCGCCGCACGTCCATCCGCACGTCATGCACGAGTCCTACTCGCACGAGCTCATCTCGGCCGGCTTCTGGCCGGGGAGCGACGACGTACCGCGAGCGGAGTACTACGCCTACGCGATGCCGGCGCTCGATGGGCTCGCCGCCGCGCGCATCGAACCGGCTGCCGCGTCGTGGGATAGCGCACGCGGCGAATTCCTCCTGCCCTATGACGCGGTGCGGACATCCGCGGACCCCGCGGCGGCGCTGCTGTCGTTCCTCGAGAGCACCTATGCCGCCGCGGCGGACCTCGCGCGCTGGGATCGCGCGCTGCTCGAAGCCAGCGTGGAGTGCGCGTGCGAGCCGGTCCCTCTGGCGATGCGGCGACCGCCGCGCCGGGTCTCCTGAGCGGACACCCATTCGACTCTGTGTGGGGCCGCGATCGATTCCGCTATGTGCCTGTGTCGCGGGGGGGATCACCGCCGACGAAGCTGACAATGGCTCCGAGATCCGGAACATAGCCGTTCGTCGTGTCCACGACGAGCGACGGCGCCGGCAGTGAGACCCTTTCGAACGTCGACATCCCGGCAGCTACCCACTGGGCGTCCGCGTGCGCGGCTCGCGTGGGATCGGACGCGCGTCGCAGCATCCTCTCGCGCGCGACGCCTGCATCGACCGTGCAGTGAATGAGTCGCAACCGTGCTAGCGGGAGCAATGGTGTGAGCCCTTCACGCCAGCGGCGGTCTTGGAATGCGGCTTCGGCAACGACGGTGACCCCGTTCGTGAGCAATACGCGAAGCACCTCGAAGAAGAGAGGGAACGTGCGCACCGTCAACGCATCACCCACAGACGGGCGGAAGTCAGGTCCCTCAGCGTGGACCATGCCTTCTTTGATCTCGTCCCGACAGATGGCCGGACAGCCGATCGCGGCCGCGAGCGCGTGCGCGAGCTGCGTCTTGCCGCTACCAGGGGGACCGCTTACGACGACGAGCGTCGGTGAAGCCACCCGATCTCTTGCCGCGCTGGGGCGACTCACGCGGGTCGGCGACGCATGACCCATAACGTGAGCGCGATGCAGAGCGCGATCAGCATGAGGAAGATCGCCGTCTCGATCGACTGGAAGAGCCAGTAGCGGTCCGCCGGCTGATAGAGCGTCGTCGTGTACACGTCGTTCGCCGCGAAGTAGTCGTTGATGCGGAAGCCGAAGCGCTCCGCGGCGGGACCGTAGAAGCTCGTGACCAGCGCGTTCACCTTCTCCTGCGGCACCTCGGCACCCGCGGCCGTCAGCTGATGGACGCCGAGGTTCCAGGCGTCGGCCGGCGGCCCGCCCTGGCGGATCGCGATCGGCGGCACGAAATAGGGACGGAGCTGCATCGCCACGAACACCCGGATGGCGACGAAGCCGATGAGGCCCGCCAGCATCGCGGTGACGGAGCGACGCACGAGCGCTCCCATCGCCGCGCCGAAGGTCAGCGCGAAGGCGAAGTACGCGATGACCACAGGCGCGCTCACGTCGAATGAGCTGAATGGGCTCTCGGCGCCCATGCTTTGTAGACCCCGCACGCGTCCGCCGACGGTGGCCATGAGCGCAGCCGCGACGATCACGACGCCGAGCACGATGCCGAGCTTCTCGAGCGTCCAGCGCATCCGCGTGATCCCCTGGGTCCAGACGAGGCGGTGCGTGCCGCGCTCGAACTCCCGCGCGAAGAGCGGGCCGCCGAGGAACGCGGCGACGAAGGCCGGGAAGAGGAAGAGCCAGAAGAGCGTGTTGGTGAGCGGCTGGAGCTGCCGGTTGAACTCGCTGAGCTTGAACCCGCATTCCGGTGACGTGAACGGCACCGGGCCGCAGGCATCGATGCCAATGGCCGCTCGCATCTGCGCCGCCCTTTCTGCGAACACGAGCAGGGCGACGACCGTCGCCGCGGCGGCGAGGACGAGGACGCCGAGCTCGATGCGGTGCTGGCGGTAGGTCAGCCAAAGCATCACGCCACCTCCGCGCGCTCACGCGCCGAGCGCAGGTACGCGAGGACGACCTCCTCGAGGGTCGCGGGTCGCACGGTCGTGCCGTCCTCATCAACGTGCGGCTCTTCCGGCTGCGGTGTCCGGACCAGACGCGCGACCTGCCGCTCCGACCGAGCGCTGTCGATGACCGACGGATCATGTAGCGCCCCTTGCGCAGCGGGGCCCACGACGAACGCGTGCTGCTGCAGCAGGTCGTCGACATCGCCGATCAAGCGCACTCTGCCATCGACGAGCACGACGAGGTGGTCGCACACACGCTCGAGATCGGCGATGACGTGGGACGTGAGCACGACCGTGCTGCCGTCCTCCGCGACCGCGCCCATGAGCTCTTGGAGGAATTCGCGCCGCGCGAGCGGATCCAGGTTCGCTACCGGCTCGTCGAGGAGGATGAGGTCCGGGCGCTTGCCGAGCGCGAGCGTCAGCGCGACCTGCGCGCGCTGACCGGTCGAGAGCGTTCCGACCGCGCGAGCGAACGGGATCCCGAGGCGCTCGATGCGCGCTCGGGCGTAGGGCATGTCCCAGCGCGGGTTGAGGTGCCGGCCGAGCTCGAGCGTGTCGGCGACGCTGAACCCGCCATAGAGCGGCCGGTCCTGCGCGAGGAACCCGACGCGTGAAAGGACCAATGTCGGATGCGCGCGCGGAGACCAGCCGAGGACGCGGACCTCGCCGGCGGTCGCGTCGAGCAGACCCACGGCGAGGTGCAGCAGCGTTGTCTTGCCGGCCCCGTTGGGGCCGACGAGTCCGATCACTCGGCCGCTGGGCAGGGCAAGATCGCAGTCACGCAGCGCCGCTACCTTGCCGAAGCGCTTCGTGAGCCGGATGGCCTCAAGCGCGACGCTCATGGGGTTCCTCCTGGAAGTGTTCGTACAGAGCAAGCGTGAATAGGCCGATGACGGTCTCGCGGTCGAGGCCCGCGTCGCGTGCCGTCCCGAGCCAGCGCTCGAGCGAACGCCGTAGTCCGGACGATGCCGGCTTCGGCAGCAGTGCTGGCGCCTTCTCGGTGACGAACGTGCCGAGCCCGGGTCGGCTGCGGACGAGACCGTCCCGCTCCAGCTCGCGGTACGCCTTGAGCACGGTGTTCGGGTTGATGGCTAGGGCCTCGACGACCTCGCGCGCGGTGGGGAGCTGATCGCCGGGATGCAGGATCCCGTACCGCACGGCGTGCCGGACCTGCTGGACGAGCTGCAGGTACGTCGCGACGCCGGAGGTCGGGTCAAGGTGGAAGGCGATCGCTCCCGGTACTTTCACTATCTCCTTAGTGGAATGGTGTTCTTGCTAGCAGAGCGGTGCGGGGAGGTCAAGGGCCGTACGCCGCCTCATGCGGCTATGCGGAACCGCGGGGCAGCCAGCAGCACTGAAGGACTGACGAAACTCTTGTATCGCGCCCGCGCTCGAACGTGAGAACATCGAACGACACTCACGCCGACCTAGCTCAATGGCAGAGCAGTGGTTTTGTAAACCACCGGTTCCGGGTTCGAGCCCCGGGGTCGGCTCCGCGGGTCCGTGGGACGCGAGACGGACCGTTCCCGCGCGCGAACGGCAGGGCGTCCCATCTCAGGAACGCCCTACCGCCGCTGATGGCCGCTACTGCGCAGCCGACCGGAAGAAGACGCTCGCGGGGTCGGACCCATGCGACTGGCTGAAGAACGTGCCGAACGTGGTGCCGATCGAGGTGAGGCCCTCGTAGTCGCCGGTGAAGAAGCCTCGAGCGTCGGGAGC
>Ga0137368_10005591_pt1 | contig 13282 bp, 10 predicted proteins | sample SagtaG_13_FD_104917 | JGI IMG/M metagenome (GOLD analysis project Ga0137368, IMG submission 104917) | Vadose zone soil microbial communities from Sagehorn Ranch, Mendocino, California, USA - Sage1_L_100_16 metaG | ecosystem: Environmental > Terrestrial > Soil > Vadose zone | place: USA...
AAGTCAGGTTCAGGTCATGTCCACGTCAAATCCAGGTCCAGGTCCAGGTCCAGGTCTAGGTCCAGGTCCAGGCCCACGAGCACGTCCGCGTTCCTGTACTGTACTGGGCGTGACAGCGACCTACGCTCGTGCTCTCCTCGTCGTCTCGGAGGAGACATGGTCTTCGTCGGCTTCTCGACCCCCCGCCAGTGGAACCCGCTCTCGGCGCTCATCCGCGCCATGACCCACTCGCAGACGAGCCACGCCTGGCTGCTCGTGGAGGATCCCGCCTTCGACCTGCGGCTCGTGCTCGAGGCCCACACGTCCGGGTTCCGCCTCGTCTCCTTCACGCGGTTCGTGAAGGACAACATCGTCGTGGCGCTCGTCGAGCCGTCGCATCCGGTGGACCCGGGGCTTCCCGCCGCGGGCGAGTGGCTCGGGGAGAGCTTCGACGTGCTGGGGCTCTTCGGGATCTTCCTCACGCTCGTCGGGCGCTGGTTCCGGCAGCGGCCCTGGCGGAATCCGTTCCCGACCCCGAGCGCCCTGTTCTGCTCCGAGTCCGTGATCCGCACGCTCCAGGCGGCCCACTATCCCGCGAGCGGCACGCTCGAGCCCGAGGGGACGACGCCCGCGGAGCTGCTCGCGTTCTTCCAGCAGGACCCCGCGTGTGTCGTGCACGACCGCGACGCGTTGCGGCTCTGGCGCCACCTCCGGGGCATTCGCCAGCCCGCGCCGCCGCCGGCGCCCGCTTCGCCTCCCTCGGCCGCGCCGCCCGCCGCCGCCTAGGCACGGTCGGACGGGAGCGCAAACCCCCGCCCGCGGGCGTCATGCGAACACGGGAGGCGTGTGGGCACGCTCCCATGACGAACCCGTGGCGCAGACCGCCTATCGTCTCGTCTGACGATGCTCGAGAGACCTTCGATGGACGGGTCCGGCACCCCGAACGAATTCGCCGGCGGGGTCGTGAGGTCGCGCGCCGGGGCGACGAAGCTCCGGAGGAGGCCCCGCCTCCGCGGCGTCTCGCATCAGATCGCGGCGTTCGCCTCGTTGCCCGCCGCGGGGGCGCTCCTCCTGCGAGCGAAGAGCGCCACGGGGACGACCGGCGCCGCCGTCTACGGCGCGACGCTCGTCCTCCTCTTCTCCGTCAGCGCCGTCTACCACCGGATGTACTGGCCGCTCTCGATCCGGCGGGTCATCGGCCGTATCGACCACGCCGCGATCTTCCTCCTCATCGCTGGGACCTACACGCCGTTCGGGCTGCTGCTCGGGCCCGGCCTCGGGCACCGGCTGCTCGCGATGGTCTGGATCGGCGCCATCGCGGGGATCCTCGTCGTCGTGTGGCTGACCGGGACCCCGAAGCCGGTGCGAGCGTCGCTATACGTCCTACTCGGGTGGTTCGTCGTGCCGGTCATCCCGGCGATCCGGACGGGGATCGGGGATCATGCGCTCGCGCTCCTCATGATCGGCGGCGCGTTCTACACCGTGGGAGCGGCCATCTACGCGGTGCGTCGTCCGGATCCGATCCCGGAAGTGTTCGGTTTCCACGAGGTCTTCCACCTCCTCGTGATCGCTGCGGCGATCTGTCACTTCCTCGTCGTGGACGCCGCGATCCAGGCGATGCGCTGAGTCGCGCACCCTGGGCGCGCCTGCCCGAACGCGACGTTCCGACCGCCCCGAGCGACCTGCTACGATAGGCGTGGACTCGCCGGTCCAGGGGGGGCGGCGGGCCCCGCCATGCCACTCTCGATCACGCCGCTCCTCGCCCTCGAGGCCCCGGCCCGCCTGCGCCAGACCGCGCTCGTCGCGGTCGCATCCGGCGTGTCGTTCTGGACCCTCGACGCGGGGATCGATGCGCTCCTCACCCCGGAAGCGGACTTCTGGGGACAGCTCCTGCGGCTGAAGCCGGCCGAGATCTGGGTCCGCGTCCTCGTCACGGCGCTCGTCGTGCTGCTCTGGCGCGCCCGCCTCGCCCGCCGCCGCTTCCACCTCCTCTGGTCCGCGCTCGCCGCTGCGCCCGACGGCATCCAGATCACGAACCTCGACGGGACGATCGCCTACTCGAACCGCGCGGTGGAGGACATCTACGGATTCACGCCGGCCGAGTTCCAGGGGCGCCACGTGAACGAGCTGAACGCGGATCCCACCATCGCGAGCCGCGTCATCTTCCCCGCGATCCAGCGGGACGGGCACTGGCAAGGCGAGCTCGACGTGAAGCACAAGGACGGCCACGTCTTCCCGATCTGGCTCACGACCTCGCTCGTCACCGGGCCGGGAGGCCGGCCGACCGCCGCGATCGGCGTCATCCGCGACATCTCGGAGCGCAAGCGCGTCGAGCGCGACCTCCGCGAGTACGCCCACCGGCTCGAGGACGCGACCGCGCTCAAGGAGCTGTTCTCGGACATCCTGCGCCACGACCTCCTCGGCCCGGCGTCGACCGTCCAGCTCTCGATCGAGTCCCTCCTGAGGCGCGAGCCGGATCCGGTCGCCGCGAAGCGCATCCTCGACGCCGCGCGCCGGAGCTCCGCGAAGCTCATCGACATCATCGAAGGGGCCGCGAAGTACGCGAAGCTCGCGACCGCGCAGGGGATCGAGTTCGGGCGGGTGGACCTCGCGGCGGTGCTGCGCGACGTCGTCGCCGAGTTCGACCCGCGGCGGAAGGAGCGGGACACGAAGGTGGCGCTCGACGCGCCCCTCACCTGCCCCGTCCGCGCGAATCCGATGATCTCGGACGTGTTCGAGAACCTGCTCTCGAACGCCTCGAAGTACGGACCCGAGGGCGGCACCGTCGAGATCGCGGTGGAGGACGAAGACGAGCGCTGGAGGGTCTGCGTCACCGACTCCGGCGAGGGGATCCCCGACGCCGACAAGGAGAAGGTCTTCATGCGGTTCGAGCGCCTCCGCAAGGAGGGCGTGAAGGGGACCGGGCTCGGCCTCGCGATCGCGCGCCGGATCGTGGAGTTGCACGGCGGCCGGATCTGGGTCGAGGACGCCCGCGGCGGTGGCGCCCGGTTCTGCGTCGCGCTCGACAAGCTGCGCTAGCGATGCCGCGCTCACCCGACAGGAAGCGCGCGGAGCGCCTCGCGGAGGCGTGCGGGGAGGCCCTCGGAGGCCCGCTCGCGCGGGCGAAGCGAGGCACGCCAGCGGAGGAGCCACGCGTACGTCTCGGCGACGTGATCGAGGAAGGCGAGCGCGGTCGCGGGCGCGTGCGTGGCGATCCGCGCGTTCCACCGCCCGACCACCTCGGCGTAGAGCGCCGCCTCGCGCTCCTCGCGCGCGAGCGCCGTCCGGTAGGAGAGCCGCTCGACGTGGGCGGGCGTCCAGGCCCCCTCCGGGCAGACGATCCCCTCGCGGACGCCGACGCCGCGCCCGGAGCGCACCGCGGGAAAGCGCCCGCACGCGCGCGGCCGGAACGCGTACGCGCCGCAGCGTCCTCGCCCGACCTCGTCGCGGAGGAACGCGCACGCTCGCATGGGATGGCCGGCCTGCGCGGCGAGGACGAGCTCGTGCGCGGGGCCGTCGAGCGAGAGCAGGAAGCCGGTCGGCGTCCTGGCCGGTTGCGGGGCGCAGGCGACGAGCCGGTGGAGCGGGACGCCGCTCCCGGCGGAGAGCCGGACGAGGTCCTCGCCCGTCACCGGCACGACGTACCGGCGGCAGCAGCGCGCGTCGCACGTGTCGCATGGGCTCGTCCTCGGGGGCGACGTCATCCTCCGCCTCCTCCGCCGCGCCGCGGCGGCGCGCCCATTCTCGCCCGACGCAGCCGTCGCCGGAAGGCCGGCCGGTGCGACGCCTCGGATGAGGCGCGCGGCTCCCCGGCGGCGCGGCCGTGCACACGCTCGAGAGTCCCGTGATCGCGGTCCTCCTGCTCTTCTTTCCGCTCGGGGCGGCGGCGGTCGCCCTCGCGCTCGCGCGCCGGCTCGCCGCCCCGGACCGGGCGCTGCTCGCGGTCGCCGCGCTCCTCCTCGTCGCCTCGGCGATCGCCTCGCCGATCGCGCCCGTGCACGACCCGTGGACGCACTACCTCCACCTGCGCGCGGCGCTGTCCGACCCCGCGCGGCTGCTCGACCCGTGGGACCGGCCCGGGTTCACGCTCCTCGCGGCGGGCCCGGCGGCGCTCGGGATTCGCGCGGCGCGCCTCGCGGCCATCGCGACGGCGCTCGTCGCCCTCGCAGCGACCGCCCGTGCTGCGGGCGCGCTCGGGATACGCCGTCCGTGGCTCGCCGCGGCGCTCCTCCTCGCGCAGTACGACTTCTTCGGCGAGGCGACCTCGACCATGACCGAGCTGCCGTTCGCCGCCGCCCTGGCGATCGCGGTCCTCGGCTGGGCCGAGGACCGGCCTTGGATCGTCGCCGCGGGGCTCGGGTGGCTCGCGATCACCCGCCCCGAGGGGCCGGCGTTCGCCGCGCTCGGGGCGCTCGGTATCGCGCTGCGCTGGCGGCGCGCCGGGCCCGCGCTCGCGGTGGGCCTCCCGTTCGCGCTCTGGTTCGCGGCGGGCGCGGCGCTGTTCGGAGACGCGCGCTGGCTCGCGACGCGCAATCCGTACCGCACGCTCGTCGCCGTCCGGATCGGGGCGGCGGAGCTCGGCCGGAGCTATTTCTTCGAGGCGCTGTGGCTCTCGCAGGGACCCGTGCTCGCGCTCCTGGAGCTCGCGGGCGCGCTCCTCGCGGCAGCGGGCCCCGCGCGGCGGCTGCGCTTCCTGCTCGCCCCGGCCCTCGCGAGCTTCCTCCTCCTCACCTTCCTGCGCATCGGCGCGACCGACGCGTGGCGCGAGAGCCGGTACCTCGTCACGATCGGCCCCGCGCTCGCGCTCCTCGCCGCGACGGCGATCGAGCGCGCGCTCGCGGCGCATCCCCGGCTGGCGCCGCCGCTCCTCCTCGCGGCGTCTGCGCTCGCGGCCGCGTGGACCACCTGCTGGCACTGGGGCCAGATCGGCGCGTGGCACGGCGGGCTCCTCGAGACGCTCGCGTCCGTCGGGCTCGCCCTCGCCGCGCTCCTCTGGCTCGCGCGACGCCGCGTGTCGCCCGCGGTCGCGACCTGCGTCTTGTTGCTGCTGCCGCTCGTGACCGTTCCGCCGGGAATCCTGAGCCGGCACCGGGCCGACGTCCCGCCCGGCGCGCCGCCGCCGCAGGACGTCTCGCCCACCACCTCGACGGACGGCCCGGAGTCTGACGCGGAAGGGGAGCCCGCCTCAGCGCGCCACGATCCGCGCGACGACGTCCTTCTCGGGCGGGCAGGTCCCGCGACCGTCGCAGTTGCTCGTCGTGACCCAGAGCGCGCCGTCCGGTCCCTCCACCACCTCGCGGATCCGCCCGAGCCCACCGGGCGGGTCGCCCTCGAGGTAGACCTCGTGCGCCGTGACCCGGCCGTCGGCCCCGAGCACGACGCGGTGCAGGTGACGCGAGCGGAGCGTGCCGACGAGGAAGGACCCCTTCCACGCCGGCACGGCGTCGCCCCGGTAGACGCTGCCGCCGCCTGGGGGCATCGCCTCGACGAACGCGAGCGCGGGCGAGATCGTCCCCGCGCGCGCCTCGCACCGCCAGACGTCGGGCCAGCCGAGGTTCTCGCCCGGGCGCGCGACGGTCACCTCGTCGCCGCCCTGGCGCCCGAGCTCGCCGGACGGACCGTGGTCCGCGACGACGAGCGTCCGAGGGTCGAGCCAGTCGAACGCCTCGACGTTGCGCACCCCGCGCAGGAACACGGGGCTCCCCGGGGTCGGGTTGTCGTCGGGGACCTCGCCGTCGGTCCCGATCCGCAGGATCTTCCCGTTCGGTCCGCTCGCGTCCTGCGCCGACGGGGGAACGCCCGCGTCGCCGGTGCCGACGTACAGCCGGCCGTCGGGTCCGAAGCGGATCCGCCCGCCGTCGTGAAACCGCTCCGCCGCGATCCCATCGAGGAGCACCTTCTCCTCGCGCGCGGAACGCGCGTCCGGCGCGAGCACCCAGCGCGTCAGCCGGTTCACCGCGCGCCCGCCCTGCTCGACGGTCGCGTACAGGTAGAACCGCCGGTTCTGCGCGAAGCGCGGATCCGCCGCCACGCCGAGGAGCCCTCCCTCCCCCTTCTCGGCGACCTTCAGCGTCGCGACCGGCTCGGCCATGAGCTTCCCGCCCTGCAGGAGCCGCACCCGTCCCGGCCGCTCGGTGACGAGGGCGTCGCCGCCCGGCAGGAAGGCGATGCCCCACGGCACCTCGAGCCCGGTGACGACCCGCTCGACGCGGATCGCGACGGTGCCCCTCGGCCCAAAGCCACTCTCGACGAGCGTGCAGCCCGGCGCGGCCGGACTCTCGGCGCCCGCGTGGCCGCAGGCGGCGAGGAGCGCGGCGACCGCGGCCCACGCTCGCGTCACGCGCGCGCTCCGGGCCCCTCCCCCGCCGCGCGCGGCGGGGGCGCGAGCCGCTCCTCGAGCCGGCGCTGCCCGGCGGTCTCGGTGATGAGCCGCGCGCCGCGCTTGAAGGTCGCGTAGGACCAGGCCCAGTCGAGCAGGACCGCGACGCGATTGCGGAACCCGATGAGATAGGCGATGTGCACGCCGAGCCAGGCGAGCCACGCGGGCCACCCCGTCAGCTCGATCCCGCCCACCTTCCCCACCGCCGCGGCGCGGCCGATCGTGGCGAGGGTGCCCTTGTCGCGGTAGCGGAACGGCCTCGTCGGCAGCCCGCGCACGCGGAGGAGCGCGTTCCGCGCGGCGCGGCGCCCCGCCTGGATCGCCGCGGGAGCGAGGCCCGGAACCGGCGCGCCGTCCTGGACGATGCGGGCGAGGTCCCCCGCGACGAAGACCTCCGGGTGGCCGGGAACGGAGAGGTCCGGGCGCACCTCGACGCGTCCGCTCCGGTCGAGCGGGACGCCGAGGCCGCTCGCGAGCGGCGACGCGGCGACGCCCGCCGCCCACAGGACGGTCCGGCTCGCGATCCGCTCGCCCGCGATCTCGACGCCGTCGCCGTCGATCGCGGTCACCCGCGCGCCGGTCCGGACCTCGACGCCTATCCGCTCGAGCTGCCGGCGCGCCGCCTCCGAGAGGCGCTCCGGGTAGGTCGGCAGCACCCGCGCGGCGAGCTCGACGAGGACCACCCGCGCGCTCTCCGGCGCGATGTGCCGGAAGTCCGCGGCGAGCGTGTGCCGCGCGATCTCTGCGAGCGCCCCGGCGAGCTCCACCCCGGTCGGCCCGCCCCCCACCACGACGAAGGTGAGGAGCGCCGTCCGCGTGGCCGGATCGTCCTCGCGCTCCGCCAGCTCGTACGCGGAGAGGACTCGGCGGCGGATCTCGAGCGCGTCCTCGAGCGTCTTGAGCCCCGGCGCGGCCGGCGCCCAGTCGTCGTGCCCGAAGTAGGAGTGGGTCGCGCCGGTGGCGAGGACGACTGCGTCGTACGGCACCCGCGTGCCGTCATCGAGGACGACGTCGCGCGCGGCGACGTCCACGCGCGTGACGTCGCCGAGGAGCACCTCGGCGTTCCGCTGGTCGCGCAGCACGTGGCGGATCGGCGCGGCGATGTCGCCGGGGGAGAGCGCCGCCGTCGCGACCTGGTACAGGAGCGGCTGGAAGAGGTGGTGGTTCCGCCGGTCGAGGAGCGTGACCCGGACCGGGCGCCCGGCGAGCGCGCGCGCGGCGTTCAGCCCCGCGAAGCCCCCCCCGACGATGACGATGTGCGGCGCCCCGGCAGGGGGCGCGGTGCGGCGCGCGGTCCGCCGCGCCGCGGCGATCGCCGCCGCGGCCGCTCCCGCGGCGCCCGCCGCCGCCGCAAGCCATCCCCACGCTTTCCGCACCGCTCCCCCTTCGCGCCGCGGAAAACCTACGCACCGCGTCCGCCCGTGCCCGCGGCCTGCTCCGGATGGGCGGCCGCCCGCGCGGTCGATGCGGCGGGCAGCACGTCGTCGCTCGCCTCCTTGGGGGTCATCGCTTCGGTCCAGGCGGTCGCCTCTCCCGCCGCGCGCAGCGTGAAGCGGAAGGTCGCGCCGGGGCTCGAACGTCCGGCGACCCAGAGCCGGCCGCCATGCGCCTCGACGATGGACTTCGCGATGGAGAGGCCGAGCCCGGTGCCGCGGTACCCGACGCCGCCGCGCCAGTAGCGGTCGAACAGCCGTCCCCGGTGCTCGTGCGCGATGCCGGGCCCCGCGTCGCGCACCGAGAACACGACTGCGCCGCGCCGCGCCTCGTACGCGACCCGCACCGTGCCGCCGCGCGGCGTCATCTTGATCGCGTTCGACAGGAGGTTCACGAGCACCTGCTGGATCCGCTCCCGATCGGCGTCCACCCGGGGCGCGGCGCGACCCGCCACGGCGACGCGCACCCCCGCTTCGTCCGCGAGCGCCTGCACCGCCTCCGCCGCCTCCCGCGCGAGGTCCTCGGGCGCGAGGTGCCCGGGCGCCATCGAGAGCCGACCCGCGTCGATGGACGCGAGGTCGAGCAGGTCGCCTACGAGCCGGGACATCTGGCCGCTCACGCGCGCGATGGTCGCGGCGGCGCGACGCGCCGGCTCGCCGTGCTCGTCCGGCGGCGCGCTCCGCCGCACGACCTCCGCGGCGGCGCGGATCGTGCCGAGCGGCGTCCGGAGGTCGTGCGAGACGATCGCGAGCGTGTCCTCGCGCGCGCGCACCGCCTCGCGCACCTTCCGGTGCAGCCGGGCGTTGTCGAGCGCGAGCGCGCAGCGGTCGGCGAGCTCCTCCGCGACCGCGAGCTCCTCCGCACCGAACCTCCGCTGCGCGCCGGCGATCCCGAAGTCGAGGACGCCGAGCAGCCGCCCGCGCGCCCGCAGCGGCACGGCGAGGAACGACCGGAGCCCGATCCTGCGCAGGAGGGCCGCCCGCGTCTGCGCGGTGGTCCCGCTCCGGCCGGCGAAGTCGTCGACTGCGGGGATCAGCTCGGGCGCGCCGGTCCGGAGCACGCGCCCGACCCCGTGCTCCGCCTCGAGGTCGATGGGGTACCGCTCGAGCATCGCGCGGGCGCTCGACGCGAGCCCCGGGTCGTGCGCCTCGACCGCCACCCGGCGCGGGACGCCGTCCTCGCCGACGAGGACCACCATGCACCAGTCGCCGAGGAACGGGAGCGCCAGCCGCGTCACGCTGGAGAGCGTCTCGTCGAAGTCGATCGACCCCGCGAGCTGCTCGGAGGCGGCCGCGAGGAACCGCGCGCGCTCGGTGATGCGCCGCTCGACCGTGACGTCCTGGAACGCCACCACCGCGCCGACCGTCCGGCCGCCGCGGCGGATCGGGGCGGAGCTGTACCTGACGGGGACCCGCGTGCCGTCCTTGCGCGTGAGGAGGTCGTCGGCGGCGCGGAACGGCTCGCCCGTCCGCATGACGGCGAGGACGCGGCACGTGTCCGGGCCGGCGCAGGTCGCGTCGGCCCGCGAGCACCGCAGGGCCTTCTGCATGGGCTTGCCCACGAGCTCGCGCGAGCGGAATCCGAGCATCCGCTCCGCCGCCGCGTTCACGAACGTGATCCGGCCCGCGGCGTCGAGCGCGTAGATCCCCTCGTCCACCGCCTTGGCGACCGCGCGCTGGAACTCGAGGCGCGCGCGCAGGCGCCGGGCCGCCTCTCTGCGAACGCTGGCGAGCATGCGCAGCCCCTGGCGCGACCAGCGGGAGGTCCGCGCCACGAGGAGCGCGACGACTGCGAAGATCGCGACCCGCCCCGCGTTCGCGCCGTCGAGCGGCCCGCCCGCGGCCGCGCCCGCCGCGACGATCGCCGTGGTGACGAGCCCCGGGGCGCCCCCCCCGCGGTCGGCCGCCACCGCGACCGCGCCGACGCCGACGAGGAGCAGGCTCGTGTGCAGGACGGGTCCGAGCGCGGTGGAGATCGCGACGGAGGCCGCCCCGACGAGGCACGCGACCACGTATCGGGCCCATGGCGAGCGCGGCGGGACGAGCGGCTGGAGGATCGAGGGAAGGCGCAAGGGGTCGGGCGCGCGGGGGTCAGCCGCGAGCGGGTGCGCATCCTGCCTGCACGGTATATGCAAGTCGAGCGCCGGCGGGGCGGGGGCACGTACCTCGGGCGCGCGGGCGACCGCCGCACCCTCCGGCGGCAGGCACCTTTCCCGGGCACCGCACGAGCGGGCGATCGGTGGGCGGCTTTCCCGAGCCTCACGCGCGCGCCGTCACGCCGCGGTTGATCGCGTGGCCGGCACGGGGCGACACTCGCGCCGTGCCGACGCTCAGGGACTGGCTGCGCGAGGGGCCGTTCACGCTCGGACTCTCCTCCGGGTTCTTCGGGTTCTTCGCCCACGCGGGCGTGGTGACGGTCCTCGAGGAGGAGGGGCTCCGGCCCGCGCGGATCGTGGGCTCGTCCGCGGGCGCGCTCGTCGGCGGGCTCTGGGGCGCCGGGCTGCCTGCCGCACGGCTGCGCGAGGAGCTGCTGGCGCTGCGCCGGGAGCACTTCTGGGACCCCTTCCCCGGGCTGGGGCTCCTGCGCGGGCGGATGTTCCGCCTGCGCCTCGACGCGATGCTGCCGGTCCGGACGTTCGAGGAGTGCCCGACCGCGATCGCGCTCTCCGCCTTCGACGTCCTCGGGTGGCGGACGGCGGTGCTCTCGGCGGGCCCGCTCGCCCCGGCGATCCACGCGTCGTGCGCGGCGCCGTTCCTGTTCCAGCCGGTCCGGATCGGGGCGCGGCTCTACTCGGACGGCGGCGTGCGCGACCGGCACGGCCTTGCGGGCGCGGGGACCGGCGCGCGGGTCCTCTACCACCACCTCACGTCGCGCTCGCCCTGGCGGCGCGCCTCGAGCCCGGCGCTCCGCGTCCCTCGGCGATCGGGGCTTCGCGCCGTCGCGCTCGAGGGCATGCCGCGGCTCGGCCCGTTCCGGCTCGAGCGCGCGTCGGAGGCGATGGAGCGCGCGGCGGACGGGATGCGGGCAGCGCTCTCCGGACCGGCATAGCGTTCGCGGGCGCGATGGCTCGCCCGCGGGCACGAGGTGCGCAGCCGCCGCGAGCGACGCTCAGCTCTCCGTGCGGATCGCCTCGAGCTCCTGCCAACGCGCGTACAGCCGCTCCACCTTCGTGGTCGCCGTCTCGAGATCGCTCCGCGTGCCCGCCACCGCGGCCCCGTCCTTCTGGTAGGTCGCGGGATCGGAGAGCGCCGCCTCGAGCGCCGCCTTGCGCGCCTCGGCCTCGAGGATCGCGGCCTCCATCCCCTCGAGCTCGCGCTGCTCCTTGAACCCGAGCTTCCCGGGGCGGCGCGGCCTCGCGGCCGACGCCGGCGTCGCGGCTGCGGAGGGGCGCGCGGCGGGCGCGGGGGCGCGCTCGGCTGCGGCGGCGCGCTCGGCCTGATCCTTCAGCCTCCGGTACAGGTCGTAGTTCCCCTCCCACCGCGTGATCCGCCCCCCGCCGTCGAACGCCAGGATGGCGGTCGCCACCTTGTCGAGGAAGTACCGGTCGTGCGTGACGAGCAGCACGCTCCCGTCGAAGTCGAGCAGCAGCCGCTCGAGCACGTTGAGGGTGACGAGGTCGAGGTCGTTGGTCGGCTCGTCCAGCACGAGCACGTTCGCCCCCTGCAGGAAGAGGCGCGCGAGGAGGAGCCGATTCCGCTCGCCTCCGGAGAGCGCCTTCACCTGCATCTTCTGGATGCTGGGCGGGAACAGGAGGTCGTCGAGGTAATCGCGGAGCACGACCCGCCTGCCCGAGAGCTCGATGAAGTCCTCGCCCACCCTTCCGGGCGGCCTTCCGCCGGCGGCCTCGTAGACGGTCTGCTCCCCGTCGAGCGTCGTTCGCTGCTGGTCGTAGTAGGCGACCTGGGTCCGCTTGCCGGTGACGACGGCGCCGGCGTCCGGCTCGAGCTCGCCGAGCAGCACCTTCAGGAAGGTCGTCTTGCCGACGCCGTTCGGCCCCACGAGGCCGACCCGCTCGCCGGCCTTGAGGCGGAAGTCCACGCCCGAGAGGATGACGCGCTCGCCGAAGCTCTTCTCGAGCCGCTGTGCCTCGATGACCGTCGCCGAGAGCCTCGGCGGCGCGGCCACCTTGAAGTCGGCCACCTTCGGGCGCGTGAAGCCGCGCTCGGCCATGAGCCGCCGCGCCCGCTCGATGCGCGCCTTCGACTTGGTGCGCCGCGCCTCCGGCCCGCGCCTCAGCCATGCCACTTCCTGGGCGATCCAGCGGTCCCGCTTGTGCTCGTCCAGCTCGCGCTGATCCTCGGCCAGCAGCTTCTGCTCCAGGTACGCTTCGTAGTTCCCGGGGAAGCTCGTCACGCCGCCGCCCGGCGTGATCTCGATGATCCGGTCCACGAGGTCGTCGAGGAAGTAGCGGTCATGGGTGACGAGCAGCAGCGCACCGGGAAGCTCGTCGAGCTCCGCTTCGAGCCAGTCCACCGTGTCGGCGTCGAGGTGGTTCGTGGGCTCGTCGAGCAGGAGCAGGTCGGGCCGCGTCAGGAGCGACCGGGCGATCGCGACCCGCTTCCGCGTGCCGCCCGACAGCTCGGCCACGGGCCGGTCCCAGTCCCGCACCCCGAGCCGGTCGAGGAGGCGCCGCGCCTCGTGCGCAGTGTCCCAGCCGCCCAGGTGCTCGATCCGATCGGACAGCCCCGCGAGATCGGCGAGGAGCCGCTCGTGGGCGGCCTCGTCCTTCGTAGCCGCGAGCCGCGCCGTCGCCGCCGCGTGCGCGTCGAGCGCCGCCCGGAGGGACGCGCGCGCCACCTCGAGCTCCGATGCGACGGTGGCGCCCTCTGGAAAGACCGGCTCCTGCGGCAGGTAGGTCACCGTGGCGCCGCGGCGGAGCTGGAGCTCGCCCCGATCCGGCTCGGAGACGCGCGCGAGCATCTTCATGAGCGACGACTTCCCCGAGCCGTTCACGCCGACGAGGCCGACCCGCTCCCCCTCCTCGATCGTGAACGTCAGCTTCTCGAAGATGGTCCGGCTGCCGAAGGCGAGGCCGAGGCCGGCGGCGTGGAGGAGGGTCATGGAGGTGCTCTTCATAGCACCGAGGCCGCGCGCAGGCCGGCGCGGCGCGCCCGGCTCTGGTAGAAGGTGCGCGTGGACTTCGCGACCGCCGACGCGCACCGCGCCCTGCTCCCCGCCCTCGCGGGCCGGGGCTACACCGAGCCGACGCCGGTCCAGGCGGCGGTGCTCGCCCCCGCGCTCGCCGGAAAGGACCTGCTCGTCTCCTCGCGGACCGGCTCCGGCAAGACGATCGCATTCGGGCTCCTCGTCGCCGAGGCCGCGCTCGGCGCCGACGACCGCTTCGGCAAGGCCGCGGCGCCGCTCGCCCTCGTCGTCGCGCCGACCCGCGAGCTCGCGGTCCAGGTGCAGCGCGAGCTCGCCTGGCTCTTCGCGGCGGCGGACGGGCGCGTCGCCGCCTGCGTCGGCGGGATGGACCCGCGCCAGGAGGCC
>Ga0137368_10005595_pt1 | contig 13274 bp, 10 predicted proteins | sample SagtaG_13_FD_104917 | JGI IMG/M metagenome (GOLD analysis project Ga0137368, IMG submission 104917) | Vadose zone soil microbial communities from Sagehorn Ranch, Mendocino, California, USA - Sage1_L_100_16 metaG | ecosystem: Environmental > Terrestrial > Soil > Vadose zone | place: USA...
AACGACTCCGGGACCCACGCCGCGAGCGCCCCGGCGATCAGCAGCCCGACCGCGATGTCGCGGTAGACGGCGGCCCACTCCATCACGAAGGAGTGGCTGACGGCGGTGAAACCGCGCCGCGACAGCAGGCGGGACAGGACCGAGCCGCCGGAGACGGACATGTCCATCTCGGCGTGGCCCTCCATCGAGCCCCGGAGGCCACGCTCCGCCTGCCGCCGGGCCATCTCGACCATTCGCTCCGACAGGAAGACCCGAAACAGCAGGGCCATGATCAGGATCATCAGCACTCCGCCGGCGAACTCGGCCGCCGTGAACTGCCAGCCCATGAGGAGCGCCAGGATCACCCCCAGCTCGATCACGAGGTTCGTCGAGGCGAACTCGAAGGCCATGGCCGCGGTGAAGTCGCCCCCCACGCCGGCCAGGGCCGAGGACGGCACGGCGTGCACGAACGAAAGGGTATCGTCCTCGCGATCATGGGCCGGGCGCTGTGGACCGACCTCTACGAGCTCAACATGGCGGCGTCGTACCTGCGGCGCGGGATGTCGGAGCCGGCCACGTTCAGCCTCTTCGTGCGGAAGCTGCCGCCGACGCGGGGATTCCTGGTGGCGGGGGGCCTCGAGGCGTGCCTGGACTACCTGGAGGGCTTCCGGTTCGAGGCCGAGGACCTCGACTACATGGAGCGGGAGCTCGAGTTCGACCGGGCCGACATCGACGCCTTCCGCGACCTCCGGTTCACGGGCGACGTCTGGGCCGTCCCGGAGGGCCGCGTCGTGTTCGCGGGCGAGCCGCTGCTCGAGGTGACGGCGCCGATCGCGCAGGGCCAGCTCGTCGAGACGTTCCTGCTCAACCGGGTCACCCTGGAGACGACGCTGGCGTCGAAGGCCGCTCGGTGCCGCATCGCGGCCGGGGACCGTGACCTGGTGGACTTCTCGTTCCGGAGGACGCACGGCGTGGAGGCGGCCATGGCGGTGGCCCGGACCTCGGCCATGGTCGGGTTCGTCGGCACGAGCAACGTGGAGGCCGCGCGGACCCTCGGGCTCCGGGCCGTCGGGACCATGGCCCACTCCTACGTCGAGGCGTTTCCGACGGAGGAGGAGGCGTTCCGGGCCTACGCCGAGGACTACCCGGCCAGGGTCACGTTCCTGGTGGACACGTACGACACGGAGGCGGGGATCCGGACGGGGGTCCGGCTGATCCGGGAGATGGGACTGTCGGGGCAGCTGGGGATCCGCCTCGACTCCGGCGACCTCGCCGAGCTGGCCCGCACGGCTCGCGACATCCTCGATCGTGCGGGGCTCTCCGCGGTGCGGATCTTCGCCTCGGGGGGCCTGGACGAGATGGACATCGACCGCTTGGTCCGGACCGGGGCGCCGATCGACGCGTTCGGCGTGGGGACCCGCCTGGGAGTGTCCGCGGACGCCCCGTACCTCGACACCGTGTACAAGCTGGTCCGGTACGGCGACCGAGCGGTCGCCAAGCTCTCCCCGGGGAAGGTGACGCAGCCGGGCGCGAAGCAGGTCTTCCGCCGCCCGGGGCTGGACGACGTGGTGGGGGTTCGCGACGAGCCACCGCCACAGGGAAGCGTTCCGCTGCTCGAGCCGGCCATGCGCACCGGGCGGCCCACGCGTGGGGCGCCGCCCCTGTCCGAGGCCCGGGCCCTGTTCGAGGCGGACCTCGCCGAGCTTCCGGCGGAGGCCAGGGACCTGGCGAACCCCCTCGAGCCCGGCGTGGACGTCTCCTCGCGGCTGAAGGAGCTGGACCGGCAGACCCGGGCCCGGCTCCTACGCTGAGCGCCGTGTCCGGCCCCGTGCATCGGTCCTAGGTCCGATCCCGACCACCTTCCCGTCCGTTCGGGGCAACCGGAGATCACCCGCCCGGCTCCGATCCATGCCCCACCGTCCAATTCACCACCGGGTCCGGGGGGTCGATCCTGTGATGCGTCGGGTGAGGCGCGCCGCCAGGGCGGCAGACACGGAGCCTCCCCACCGGATTCGGATGAACTGCTCGGCTCGCCGGGCGGAAAGGGAGCGGGAGATGCTCGAAGAGCGGTTGTGGCGCCGGGAGGCGATCCGATGAACGTCGTGTACGGCGTGAGCTGGAACGACTCCAAGAAGGGCCGGGCCGCCTCGGGCGTCCTTGCGTTCCTGATGACCTTCTCGATCCTCGCGACCGTGGCCCCCCAGGCCATGGCGAGGATGGCGGCGACGAACCCGATCTCCGTGATCGTCCGGGAGCTTCCCGGCTCGGGGTCGGGGCCGGAGCATGCCGTCACCCGGATGGGCGGATCGGTCGGGATGCACATCGGGCTGATCCACTCGTTCGTGGCGACGGTCCCGCAGAGCGACGTGGCGATGCTGCGGTCCACCCCGGGCATCGTGTCGGTGACCCGGAACCGCCCGGTCCACTTCCTCGACGCGAACTACAACCAGAACACCTACCCCGGTTCGCTCATCAACACGGCGAAGATCATCGGCGCCCAGGACATGTGGCGCGACGGCTTCACCGGAGCGGGCGTGGACGTGGCCCTGGTGGACTCGGGCGTGGCCCCCGTGCACGGGCTGACGCTCCCGGGCAAGGTCATCAACGGGCCCGACATCTCGGCCGACCAGGGCCTCGACAACCTCCGCTACCTCGACGAGTACGGCCACGGCACCCACATGGCCGGCATCATCGCGGCCAAGGACGAGGAGGTCGTCCCCGGCACGGAGAACAGCGACAACACCCACTTCATGGGGATCGCACCCGACGCCCGGATCGTGAGCGTGAAGGTCGGCAACGCCGTCGGGGCGGCCGACGTGTCCCAGGTCATCGCCGGGATCGCGTGGGTCATCCAGCACCGCAACGACAACGGGATGAACATCCGGGTGCTGAACCTGTCGTTCGGCACCGACGGGACCCAGAGCTACCTTCTCGACCCGCTGGCCTACGCGGCGGAGATGGCGTGGCGCAAGGGGATCTTCGTCGTGGTGTCCGCCGGCAACTCCGGCTACGGGACCCCGAAGCTGAACGACCCGGCCTACGACCCGTTCGTGATGGCCGTGGGCGCGAACGACCCCCAGACGACCTACACGGTCACCGACGACGCCGTCCCGGGCTGGTCCAGCAAGGGCGACAGCAGGAAGAACCCCGACATCGTGGCCCCGGGCCGCTCCATCGTGAGCCTCCGGGACCCCGGGTCCTACATCGACCTCCACTACCCCTCGGCGATCGTCAACGACCGATTCTTCAAGGGCAGCGGGACGTCGCAGTCGGCGGCCGTGGTCTCGGGAGCGGCGGCCCTGCTCATCCAGCAGCGCCCGACGATCACTCCCGACCAGCTGAAGGCGCTGATGGTGCAGACGGCCTCGCCGCTGCCCGGCACCGACGCCGTGTCACAGGGCGCGGGGGAGATCAACCTTCGTAACGCACTGCACGCCGCCACGCCGAGCGCGCTGCTGTCGGCGCAGAGCTTCGCCCTGTCGACGGGGACCGGGTCGCTCGATCTGTCGCGCGGCTCAATCCACGTGACCGACCCCAACGGCACATCGCTTGCAGGGGAGCAGGACATCTTCGGGCAGGCCTGGGTCGGGGCCACGTTCAGCGCATCGCTCGCGGCCGACGCCGCGTGGACCGGCGGCACCTTCAACGGAATGGGCTGGTCCGGCATGGGCTGGAGCGGCATGTCGTGGTCGGGGATGTCATGGTCGGGCATGGGCTGGTCCGGCATGGGCTGGAGCGGCATGGGCTGGAGCGGCATGTCGTGGTCGGGGATGTCGTGGTCCGGCATGGGCTGGTCCGGCATGGGGTGGTCGGGCTCGGACTGGTCCGGCATGTCGTGGTCGGCTATGGGCTGGTCCGGCATGGGCTGGTCGGGCGGCGGCTGGAACGGCGCCGGCTGGACCGATGCCGACTCCTTCGAGAGCGACATCACCTGATCCGACGTCGTCTGGCGTAGGCGGTGAACGGCCGCCGGTCTCTCAGGAGGCCGGCGGCCGTCTCGTCTCTACGGCGTGGCCCCGGGTGGATCGACGAGTGGGGTGTTTCAGGCCCTGTCGCTGGTGGCGAGCGAGGCCTCGCGTCCGGGATCGACGTCCTCCGTGGGAACCCGGATCTGGATGCGCGTCCCTCGCCCCGGCGCGGCGTGGAGCGTCCAGGTCCCGCCGGCCGACTCGACCCGCTCTCGCATGGAGATGAGGCCGAGGAACCGGTCGGCGCCCGGCCCGAGCATGTCCGCGGTCTCGAACCCGATCCCGTCGTCGCCCACCTCCATGGCGAGCTCCTCGTCCAGGGCCCGGAGGTGGATCCACGCCCGCCGTGAGCGGGCGTGCTTCACGGTGTTCAGGAGGGCCTCCCTGGCCACGCGGTACAGGATCGTCTCGACGGTGGGCCCGGCCCGTCCGTCGCCCTCGATCTGGACCGAAACCTTCAGCCCGGCCTCCATGGAAACGAGGGCCGCATGGTCGCGCAGTGCAGGCCCCAGGCCCCGCTCCGACAGGATGGGCGGCCGCATCTCCGTCATCATCCTCCGCAATTCCTGGATCTCGGTGGCGATCGCGGCGCGAAGCCCTTCCAGCTCCTGCCCCGCCTCCTCGAGCTCACCCCGGTTCAGGCCGAGGCCGAGCCGCTCGAGCCGATAGCCCAGGGCGGCCAGCCGTTGGACCGGTCCGTCGTGCAACTGCGCCGCCAGGCGGGCCCGTTCCTCTTCGACCTCCCGGACGGTCCGGTCCAGCAGCCATCGCCTGCGCTGGTCGCTCCGGCGCAGGGCCTCGTAGCTCTGGCGGGCGCTCTCCTCCGCCTGCTTGCGGTCGGTGACGTCCTGCGCCAGGACCAGCCGGGCGGGGGCCCCCTTGAACCGGAAGTCCCGCGCGTGCACGGCCACCTCGATGACCGAGCCGTCCTTCTTCACGTGGCGCCATTCCCCGAAGGAGGGGTGGCCGACCCGCACGTCCGACGCCAGCGCGTCCCGGTCTTCGGGGGGCCTGATGTCGGCCAGGGTCATGGCCAGGAACTCCTCGCGGGAGTAGCCATAGGTACGAACTGCGGCCTCGTTCACCTCGAGGAACCGCAGGGAGACCGGATCGAAGACCCACAGTGGGAGCGGGGAGGCCGCGAACAGCTGTCGGTACCGCTCCTCCGATTCCGCCAGCTCCTCCCGGCCTCGAGCCTCGGCGGTGACGTCACGGACGATCCCCTCCACCGCGACCAGTCGCCCGTCGGAATCCAGCACGGGGTAGTTCCGCTGCTCGACCCAGACCACCGCCCCGTCCTTGCGGACGAACCGGATCGACACGGGCTCGTGGAAGGCCCGCGTGTTCGCCCAGATCCGCGCATAGCCCCTGAGGTCGTCCGGATGGACGTATCGGAGCGTGAGCGCGGGGTCGGCGTAGTGCTCCTCGACCGTGTACCCGAGCAGCGACTCCGTCGCCGGGCTCACGTACTCGAAGCGGGGGGTGGGCAGCAGCCGATACCGGTACAGGACGACCGGGAGGTTCTCGGCCAGTCGCCGGAACTGCCCCTCGCCGTCAGGGAGCGACGGCACCGAACCCGTCCAGGTCGCCCACCGGACGAAGCTCGCCGGGCCGCCCCAGGAAGTAGCCCTGGCCGTGGGAGGCGCCGAGGGACTGGAGGGTGTCGAGCTGTTCCTGGGTTTCGATCCCTTCGGCCACCGCCATCGCGCCGATCTCCTCGGCGAACGCGATCAGGCTCTTCGTGAGGGAACGGCGGGCCGGGTCGGCGTGGATGTTCTGGGTCAGGCTGAGATCGAGCTTGATGACGTCGGGTGCCACCTGGAGGATGTGCCGGAGGCTGGCGAAGCCGGCCCCGGCGTCGTCGATGGCCACCCGCACACCGCGGGAGCGGAACACGCCCAGCGACGTGTTCAGCGCCTCGTAGTCGGGGATGTGGACGTGCTCGGTGATCTCGAACACGACTCGCGGCCCGCGCTCGGAGTCGATGAAGTCCTCGAGCGCCCGCGAGATCACGGTGCGGGGCGAGACGTTCACCGAAAGACAGGTGCCCTCGTCGATCAGGGGAAGGGCCTCGAGCGCGAGGCGCACGGCCGCGACCTCCATCTCGTCGCGCAGGCCCATGGTGTCCGCGTCGGCGAACCAGCGATCCGGCGTCCGGTGCGGCTCGAGGTCGAAGCGGGCGAGGGCCTCCATCCCCCACACCTGCCGGGAGTCGAGCTGCACGATGGGCTGGAAGACCATCCGGAGGGCCCCACCGGAGATCGCGCGGCGCACCTGCCGCATCGCCTCCTGGCGCTCGGCGCGCTCCCTCCCCTCCCGCTCGAGCTTCGCGGAGAGCTCCGCGACGACGTGGTGGGCCACCTGCTCGGACAGCGTGGTCTGGCCCCTCGCCGTCCGGTGGATCGTCTCGAGGACCTGGCCGCCCGCGCCCTTCACGACGTAGCCCGACGCGCCGGCCCGAAGCATCTCGAGGACGCTCGAACGGTCCTCGTAGGCGGACAGGGCAACCATCCGCGTCCCCGGTGAGCCCTGGCGGATCTCCCGGACGGCGCGCGGTCCGCCGCCGCCCGGCATCTTCACGTCGAGCAGGGCGACCTCGGGCCTGGCCTGAAGGGCGAGGGCGATGGCCTCGTCGGCGTCGCGGGCGATGCCCACGAGCTCGAGGGTCGGGTCGGAGCGGACGAGCTCGGCGATGGATTCCCGGATCTCGACGGCGTCGTCCGCCAGCATCACCCGGATCGGATCCTGGTTTGCCATCTCCTCCTCCGCCGGACCGGCCGGGCCGACCGGCCCCACCGCGCGGGCCTCCGCCCTTCTCTATCGGCGGGACGGTGTGGACCTGAAGGACGCGTCGTGGCCATGTTCGGGCCGGGCCGGGCCTCCGTCGAAAGGCCTACCGGGATATCACCCCCGGCCGGGCCACCTCTGCCCCTGTGGCCCATGGATCGGGGGGAGCGGCGCACCGATTCTCTGGACAGGGTTCTTAGGGAAGGCAGGATGGACCAGACGATCGCGAGTCCCGGAATGCGCCGGCTCAGCGGCGCGAGCCGCGTATGGCTCCTGAACGGCTTCCTGGCCGCATGTGGCCTGGGGCTGTACTTCGGTGTCATCCGACACCTCACGCCTCCGGTGTCCCCCTACCGAATCCCGTGGCCGGTCATCGCGACGATGTATGCGCTGGCCGAGGTGTTCGTGGTCCACCTCCAGTTCCGCCGGAACGCATTCTCGTTCTCGCTGTCGGAGATCCCCCTCGTCCTGGGCCTGTTCTTCATGGCCCCGGACGCCCTGGTGCTGGCACAGTTCGCCGGCGCCGCCGTGGCCCTGGCCCTGTACCGGCGCCAGTCGCCCCTCAAGCTCACGTTCAACGTGCTGAACTTCTCGCTCGAGGCCGCGATCGCGGCGGTCGTGTTCAACCTGATGTACGGGGCCTTCGGCGCCACCGGGCGGGGCGGGTTCATCTGTGCGCTGGTCGCGACGAGCGCCTCGATCCTGGTGGGGAGCGTGGTGGTGCCGGTGGCCGTATGGCTGGCCGAGGGGCAGCTTCCGCTGTCCATGGTCATGCGGGCCTTCCTCATCATGTTCGTGACCTCGATCACGAACACCTTTCTGGCCCTGATCGCGGTCACCATCCTGTGGCGGGACCCCTGGACCGCATGGCTGCTGGTGGTGCCGGTGGCGACGCTGTTCCTGGCGTACCGCGCCTACACGTCGGAGCGCCGGAAGCACGAACGGCTGGAGTTCCTCCACGAGTCCACACGCATCCTGGACCGGTCCCGCGACGTGGAGTCCGGCCTCACGGCCCTGCTCGCCCACGTCCGGGAGATGTTCCGGTCCGAGCTCGCGGAGATCGCGCTGTTCCCGGGAACGGAGCACGAGGGCATCCTCAGGGCGACCGTGAGCGCCGACGGCCGGATCGAGCCCCTGGCCCGGGTCGAGCCCACGGCCCTGGATCGCCGGTGGAGCGCCGCCTCGGGGCCCGCACTGTACCGGCGGCCCATCGCCGACGCGGACGTCCGCGGCCAGCTCGGGGCGCGCGGGATCCGCGACGCCATGGTCGCTCCACTGCACGGCGAGACGCGCACGGTCGGCGTCCTCCTCGTGGCGAACCGGATGGGGGACGTCAGCACGTTCGACGAGGAGGACCTGCGCCTGTTCGAGACCCTGGCGAACCACACCAGCGTGTCGCTCGAGAACGGGCGCCTGGAGAAGTCCCTCGCCCAGCTCACCGAGCTCCAGGCCCAGCGGGCGCGCCTCCTGGACCAGGCGGTGCAGGCGGCGGAGGACGAGCGCACGCGGCTCGCCGCCGATCTCCACGACGGGCCCATCCAGCGCCTCTCGGCGCTGACGTACAGCCTGGAGCGCGTGCGGCTGCGGCTGCGGCAGGGCGAGATCGAGAGCGGCTCGGAGATCGTGGCCACGCTCCAGCAGGAGATGGGGAACGAGATCCAGGCCCTCCGCCGGCTCATGGTCGAGCTGCGCCCCCCCATCCTGGACGAGCGGGGCCTGGAGGCCGCGCTGTTCGACTACGTGCTCGACTTCCAGGAGCGAACCGGCGTCGAGTGCGAGGTCGGCGCGGAGCTCCCCGCCCGCCTCCAGCCCGTCCACGAGACGATCCTGTACCGGTTGGCCCAGGAAGCGCTGACCAACGCGGGTAAGCACGCCAGGGCGACGCGCGTGGCCGTGACCCTCGGGTTCGACGGCCCCTCGGTGGTGCTCACCGTGCGCGACGACGGGATCGGGTTCGACCCGGACGCCGTGCGCGCTCCGAGCGGCGGCGAGCACTTCGGCCTCGCCGTGATGCGCGAGCGCGTGGAGATGGCCGGAGGGAACTGGGAGATCCAATCGACCCCCGGCGGCGGCACCCTCGTCGTCGCGTCCCTTCCGCTGGACGTGACGCCGCCCACGCCCGCGGGCATCCAGCGGGTCGCGGTATGAGCAAGCTGCCGCGGATCCTGCTGGCGGACGACAGCCCCGAGTTTCGCCGAGGCGCTCGTGCGCTGTTGGAGGAATACGGCATGGTCGTGGTGGCGGAGGCCTCGGACGGCCTCCAGGCCCTCGAGCAGGCCATCCACCTGCACCCCGACGTCGTGCTCATGGACGTGCGGATGCGAGGCCTGGGGGGCGTGGAGACGGCGCGCCTGATCCACGCGCGCCTGCCCGGCTGTCGGGTCGTGCTGCTGTCTGCGTATGACGACGAACAGGGGATCGAGCAGCCCGAGGAGGGACCGGTGTTCCGGTATCTGGTCAAGGGCAGCCAGCCGATCGCCATCCGGGACGCGATCCTGGACGCGTGGAGCTCCGCCATGAAAGCGGCGTCGCGGCACGAGGGCGCGGCCGATCAGGGCGAGCTGGTCCCGTTCTCCCCTCCACTCGTGGCGGCCGGCGCCGTGCGCTCGGGCCCGATGTCCCCGCGCATCATGGTGGTCGACGACGAGGAGCAGCTGCTCGCGTCCCTGTGCGAGATGCTCGATGACCTCGGGTTCGTGGTCGTGGCCGGAATCTCCAGCGGGATGGAGGCCGTCGAGCGTGTCTCCGAGCTCCAACCCGACGTGGTCCTCATGGACATCCGCATGCCCGGCCTGGACGGGATCGAGGCCACCCGGATGATCAAGGAGATCGACCCGATGATCGAGGTCGTGATGCTCTCGGCCTACGAGGACATGGGGTTCCGCCAGGGCGCCGAGTCCTCTGGCGCCTACTGCTACCTGGTGAAGGGATGCAGCCCCGGGCTCATCGGCGAGATGCTCCAGGCCGCCGCCCGGCACCGCCGAGAGGTGGCATCCGTCCTGCGCGCCCGGCTCTGATCCCCTCATCCCCGGTGGTGGTCGAGCCCTCGCAATGCTTGACGAATCGCGCAGCGACCGGTTAGGTGGGACCCTCCATGAGAGGGACCCGGGGACGCTCGCGCGCCATTGTGGTGCGCCTCGGGGGGGCGATCCTTGCGGTGGCCCTCCTCGCCGCGCTCGCCCCGGGCGCCGTCGCAGACACGAAGACGCAGCTGAAGCACGCGAAGAACCGGTTGCACGTGCTGGAGCACCAGATCGCCGCGCAGCGGGCCCGCCTGGCCGAGTTGCGCAAGCAGATCGCCTCGCAGGAAGCGCTCCTGCACTCGCTCCAGGGCGAGATGAACGAGATGGCCCAGCGCATCGACGACGCGACCAGCCGCTACGAGCAGACCCGGCAGCGTGTCCGCGACACCGTGGCGGCGCTGACCCGGGCCCGGGCCCGGTACGAGGCCCTGCGATTCCAGCTGGACCAGCGGGCCCGATATGCCTACGAGCAGGGGCCGGCCAGCGACCTGGAGGTCGTCCTGGGCGCGTCGTCGCTCTCGGACCTGTCCGACAAGGTCGAGTTCGTCAACCAGTTGGCCGCCAACGACGTGACCCTGGCGAACGACGTCCAGAACCGGGCCAACGCGCTGACCGCGCGGGAGGCCGACCTGAAGGACCTCCAGGGCGTGCAGGAGTCCGCCCTCGAAGAGCTCCAGACGACGCAGGCGGCCCTGGACAAGAAGTTCTCCGAGGCCCAGTCCATCTACGAGGGACTCCAGGCCGCGCGGGCCAAGGCGGAGAGCATCGCCGCCGACCTGGTGGCGAAGCAGAAGGAGATCACCGACCTCGTCGACCACTTGAAGAAGAAGCTGAAGGCCGAGCAGATCGCCGCGGCGAAGGCCGCCGCCGCAGCAGCCGCCGCGGCAGCAGCAGCCGCGCAGAGCTCCTCTGCGCCGCCCCCGTCGTCGTCCGGCCCCGGCCCGTTCCAGGTCTGCCCCGTGGGCCAGCCCCGTGCCTACGGCGACAGCTTCGGGGCCCCCCGGTACGCCGGCGGCTATCACCCCCACGCCGGGAACGACATCATGGCGCCCCGCGGGACCCCCATCTACGCGCCATTCGCCGGGTCTGTGTATGAGGACCCGAACGGCCTGGGGGGGAACGCGTTCATCCTCCGGGGAAGCCAGGGCTACGTGTACGGAGCCCACCTGGACCACTACGGCACGATGGGAAACGTCTCCGCGGGAACGACGATCGGCTACGTGGGCGACTCCGGGGACGCGCAGGGCGGCCCCACGCACCTCCACTTCGAGTGGCATCCCAACGTGATCCCGGCGAGCCCCTACCGCTCGGTGTACGGCTACACGGTCGTCGGGTCGGCCATCGATCCGTATCCGTACCTGAACCAGGTGTGCTGAGCGGCCGGGGACGAGCCCCGGCCTCCGGCTGGAGGGGACGAGCCCCGGCCTCCGGCTGGAGGGGACGAGCCCCGGCCTCCGGCTGGAGGGGACGAGCCCCGGCCTACGGCTGGAGGGGACGAGCCCGGGCCTACGACTCCCGCAGCGACATCCTGTAGAGGACCTCGTCCCGTTCCTGGTCCCGAAGCTCCACATCCGCCACGCCGGAATCGAGGAGGTCCTGCCACGCCTGGCCCATCCACTCCTCCGCGGCCGCCCGGTCTGCGAAGGCGTCCGACCGGCCGGTCGTCGTTCCATCGGCGTCGAGGTAGTCCCATCGAACGCTCATGCCGGGTCCCGCCTCCTTCATGCCCCCTGAGCTGGGCTTCTCGGGGGGCTAGGACCTTCGGTCACCCCGCGCGACAGGCCGGGGTAGGCCCGAGGGGCGGGGGTCGGCCGGGGGCCGGGGACGACCAAGGAACGCATCAAGAGATTTCCGGACGGGGCCGACCTGCCAAGTATGCGACCGCTCCCCCCGCGGCGGCGATCCGTCGTTTGGCTCGCACTCCTGGTCGGCATCGTGGCGATGCCGCTTGCCCGGGCCGACGCGGCTCCGGCGGCGAACCCCAAGGGCGACCGGAACGTCTGGACGGACGTCCAGGACGGGTACTGGGCCAAGGGAGCCATCGACCTCGTGGCGGCCGACAACCAGTGGATGCAGGACTACGGCCCTACGGTCTTCCAGCCGGACACCGTCGAGACGCGGAGGTATTTCGCGCGGGCGCTGGTCGAGGCCTTCGCCACGGACGTGGCGCCGAAGCCGTCGATGGCGTTCGACGACATGCCGGCCGACGATCCCTTCTACCCCTACGCGAACGTCGCCGTGAAGATGCACTGGATGCTGAAGTCCGGGCAGAGCTTCCGCCCGGACGCACCAATCACCACGCAGGCCCTGCACCGGGCGCTGGTGAAGGCCATCGGCTTCGGCGACCTGGCCAGGGGGATCGACGGCATCCACACCGAGGACGGCTACCAGTTCCAGCACAAGCCCGGCGTCGGCGTCCTGATGATGGGGATGCTCCTGGCGCTGCGGTACAACCACGACGACCCGTCGCTGGACGTCATGCCGAAGTCGCCCCTTCCCCGGTCCGAGGTGGCCTGGTCGTTCTACCGGGCCTGGACGATCTTCACGTCGGAGCCGTGGCTGCACAGCTACTACGCAGGCTACGCGACCGTCACGCTCCCACCGCTGACGGACGAGATGAGGCAGGTCGTCGAGTTCGGGCTGAAGTACACGGGCTACCCGTACGTGTACGCGGGCGAGTGGTACCGGAAATCGCCGCCCGGCTACTGCTGCGGCTCGCAGCCCCGAGGCGGGTTCGACTGCTCCGGCTTCACGTGGTGGCTGATGAAGGCCACCGACGGCGGCTGGGACAACACGGCGGTCCGCGGGTACGAGGGATGGCCGCTGCCCGAGCGCTCGTCGAACGACATGGCCCAGGCGATCCCGAAGAAGGAGCGCCTCTCCTACGACGAGCTCCAGCCGGGCGACCTGATGTTCTACGCGAGCGGAACCGTGATCGACCACGTCGACGTGTACCTGGGAGGCGGATGGGCGTTCGACTCGTCGAACGGCTACGCCGGAGTCCAGATCATGAATGTGTCGAGCGGCTGGTACCACGACCACTTCCAGTGGGGCCGCAAGATCACAACCGACTAGTCACTGGCCAGAGGGCCTTGCCGATCAAGAGCCGGACGCGACCTTCCAGAGGTAGCCGTCCGGGTCGCTGAAGTACCCGAAGTACCCCCACGGAGCGCCTGCCGCTTCCTTCACGACGCCGCCACCGGCCGCCACGGCTTGGCCCATGACCTCGTCCACAGCTTCGCTCGACGGGACGATGAAGTGGAACGAGACACCCCGGAATCCCGATCCGTCGGATGAGACGCCGGCATCTTGCGCCGCCGCCTCCCGTTGGTAGAGGGCGAGGCTCGACGACCCTCCTCCCAGGTTGAACAACACAAACTGGGGATAGTCCTGGTCGATCGCGCAGCCGAGGCCTTCCCCATAGAACTTCTTGGAGCGGGCCAGGTCCTCGACGCCGATCATGATGGCGGTCACCTGCAGAGGCATCGTTGTCTCCTTTCTATGTGACGTCCAGCCG
>Ga0137368_10005596_pt1 | contig 13274 bp, 9 predicted proteins | sample SagtaG_13_FD_104917 | JGI IMG/M metagenome (GOLD analysis project Ga0137368, IMG submission 104917) | Vadose zone soil microbial communities from Sagehorn Ranch, Mendocino, California, USA - Sage1_L_100_16 metaG | ecosystem: Environmental > Terrestrial > Soil > Vadose zone | place: USA...
CTGTGCCGCGCTCGCTTGGTTCCGATAGACCGTGGGGCAGCGCGGGCAGACGGAGTCCGTGCGCGCAAGGAGAGAATCCGCCAGTGCGGTACGCCCAAGGGTATACGCCATGTGTGCCGCCGCGAGATGTATTCTCGCGTCACCAGGATATATCGACCCCGCACGGCGGAAGGACGCCAACGCACGCTGGTCATGCCCGGCCCAGAGGTACTCCCATCCGAGATAATCCCAGGATCGGTAGGACAGCGGGGCATCGGCAATCATGGCCAATGCCGCCGCTCTGTTGTCTCGCCACACCGGAACGCGCACGGCGCTCCGCACCGCCCCAGCCGCGACCAGCACAAACAACGCCATCGCCCAGGCCCGTCGTGGGAGCCGGTCGAGCGCGACCCCGGCGGCGAGAGCCAGGCCCACGGACGGCAAGTAGAGAAGGCGCTCGGCGACGAGGACACCGTGGGGAACGACGAGGTTCGAGACCGGCAGATACGCAATCCCAATCCAGCCGAGCCCGTATGCCTCGACACGCCGGCCGCGACGCCATGCGAGGATCGTCAGCGCGACCCATGCAGACAGACAGAGCAGGCCGAGAACGAATCCCGGGGCCAGCGGACTCGTGACCGCGATCCGCTCCTGCGGAGAGTAGTCGGCCTGGAGGTGCAACGGAACGAGTAGGAGACGGACGACGTCGGCGAAGGCCGCAACGGCCGTAAAGCGGATGGCGAGCGGCCCCTGGCCGGCAAATTGGGGTGCGAGGTTCGGGAAGCCCTCGTACGGATGCAGCACCGTCCAGCGGAGCAGAAGATACGGCAGCGCGATTGCCACCCAGCTGGCGACGAACCACAGCAGGCGCCGACGCGACGGACGCGACAGACCGAGCGCCCAACCCAAGCCGATCAATGCGGGCGTGGCCGCGGCGCTTTCCTTGCTGAGAATGCCCAAAACGAGAAAGGCCGCGCTCCACGCGATGCTGTCGAGCATCAGCGCGGCGTACACCGCCAGACAGGTTGCCAGGGTCGCCATCAGGTCGGCACGGCCGACGACGCTGGCGATCACCTCGACGTGCACCGGATGGATCGCGAAGATCAAACCCGCCGCGAGTGCGGCCGTCGCGCTCGCCCACCGGCGTGCCAATGCGGTGACGGCCACTGCGGCTCCGGCATGCCACAACAGGTTTACGGCATGAAACCAGGCAGCGGAGTGGAGCTGCCAATCGAGCGCATACGAGGCGATCGGGAGGGGACGGTAAACCAGGCCGCCGAGATTGGCAGGCCAATACGGAGCGGCGAAAGCACCCCAGACTCCGCTGATGGATTGGACCATCGGATTGAAGACCACGATGAGCCGGTCGTCCATCGCGAACTGATTCCAGAGCGCGCCGATGTGGACCACGACGGCGCACGCCGCCACTGCAACATAGAGGCGTTTGTCTTTCATCGCGCCACAATATAGGAGGCACGAAAAAAAGAGCGGCGGGGTTTCCCCCGCCGCCCTGATGCTTCAGGCCAAAACCCTTACTGGCACTTCGGCTCGCCCTCTTTGTTAGCCGGGGCCAGCGAAGTCGAACCCACGTACACCGAGCAGCTCTTGGTGGTGGTGCTGTGACCAACGTTGGCGGTGAAACCGTCAGGCGTCACGGTGATGGTGAGCGGGGCGCCCGGCGCGACGCCGACACCGGTGGTCAGGCTGTACGCCGTCCCGAGGTTGCTGGTGTACTTCACCGAGTCGGCGAAATACGCCTCTTCGGCCGTAATCAGGTTGCGCAGATCCGACTTCATCGAAGCCAGATACGCCTTCTCCTTCGTGTTCGCGAACTTCGGAATCGCAATCGCGGCCAAAATGCCGATGATCACGACGACGATTAGAAGCTCGATCAGTGTGAAACCCTTGCGATTCATCTGGACAAACCTCCCCTGTGAGGATCTAAGACATCGGTTACGAATCCATTCCGTGCTCACTACAGGCACGAATCATGCCCCCCAAGGACTAACCAAGCTCAAGCTACATGTATCGAATGACTTAGGTGCCCATGTCGGGGTTCCCGGACAGCCCAAAGAGTGTTGGAAACTCAGGCTTTTTGCAAGTCGCCACGCCAGACGCAAGAAGATTGCAAGTCATTACCGAAACCTTAGATACCAATCCTGCTCGCCTGCAAACCGCTTGCTCGCCGAGTCGGCGATTGCGGCGGCCTCGGCCCGGTGGCCGCGCGCCAACTCGAGCAGAAACTCTGCGCGCAACGTCATGCGCTCACCCGCGCGCGATCGCTTGCCTCGATCCACCAGAGGGACCGCCGCGGCGGTGTCACCGATACCGATCAAGAAGATTGCGTTCGCGCCGTTTAGGTACCGGTCTCCGGAAAACAGCGAATCGGCTCGCCGATATTCGCGCCGCGCGGCCGCCGTATCACCAGAGCCGGCAAGGACTGCCGCTGCCGACGCATGAGCGCGGTAAGACTCCGGATGCTCGGCGAGTAAAGTGACCAGCTGCGAACGATTGTCGCGCCACGCCGGCAGACGGGCGAACGAGCGCCATCCGCAGGCGATCGCGACGATCGCCACCGCAACGGTGGCCGGCCGCGGGCCGCGTCGCGCTGCGAGCCAGGTCGCAGCCCAGCCGACGAACACCGCCGGCAGGGCTACCGCGAGATAGAGGTTGCGCTCCGCCAGAACGACGCCCGCCGGGAAGAACAGGTTCGCCGTCGGCAGACATGAGAGGGCAGCGATCCCGGCCCCAAACGAGATCGCCGCCGCCCGGCGACGACACCAGAGGGCAAGGGCCGGAATGCCAACCACGATCCCGAATCCCAGCACCGCGGCGATGGAAATCCCGTCGCGGGCCGGGAGCACTTGGGGGTTGTAGTCGACCGACAGTGACGCCGGCCAGATCAGGAGTAGCGCTGCGCGCAGCGCCGCAGGCAGCGCGATCGCCAATCGTCCCCACGTGCCTCTGTCATAGAACACTGCCGCCGCGTCATTCTCACCGGCCCAGCCGACGGCGAACCAGGCTGCGAGAAACCCGATCGTCACCACCCCCAGCGCGATCCAGAAGCCGGTGGGGTAGTCCTCACCCCCCGGCCCCCTCTCCCGTTGGGAGAGGGGGGGAGTTTGATCGAGACACTTATCCAGCAGTATGACGACACCGACAATGACACCGTGCTCCTTGCTGAACATGGCGAACGCGGCGCAGAGCACGGCCAGCGCCCACCGCCCCCGCCGAGCGGCGAGTACGGCGCCCAGAATGCCCACCGCCGTCAGCAGCTCGGCACGACCCACCAGACTCGCGACCGCCTCGACATGAACGGGGTGCCAAGCAAACACGAGACTAGCGGCGACGGCGCCCGGCGTCGGGAGCCAGCGCGCGAGCACCATCACGAGGAGCACGGTCGCCACCCCATGCCACAAGGCGTTCATCACATGCAGCCAACCGGGCCGGCCTCCCGAGATAGTCCAATCGACCGCGTAGCTCAGAATCGTCACAGGTCGGTAGAGTCCCGCCCCGGTCTCACGCGGCCAGTAGGGATCGTCGAACGCTCGAAGCGCTGCACCGATGGAATGCGCGGCGGGATTCGAAGCGATGATCGCCCGGTCGTCCTGCACGACGCCGTACCGGACCGTCGGGAGGTAGAGCGCGACAGCGGCGACGAACACGAGCAACAATTCGCGTCTCATCGCATCCTCGCGAGCAGCGAATCGGCAATGGCGGAATCGCCGCGCGACCGTGCGGCGAGCGCCTGCGTGCGGTAGGAGCCCGAACATCTGTAGCAGAGCTGCTCGGCGCGCGCGAGCAACGAGTCGGCGAGACGTGACTGGCCCAAGGTGAGCGCCGCATCCGCGCCGGCGATAAAGAGGGTGGGATCGCCGTCATAGATCCGGGTCGCGGTCCCGAGCGCCGCCAGCGCGCGTTCCGGTTGACGGTGGCTTTGGAAAATCGCTGCCGCCCGCGCCGGGCCGCGGTAGGACTCGGGCGAATCTTTGAGAATGCTCTGGGTTACGCTGAAATCGTCATGCCATACCGGTGTTCGCAGCGCCGAGCGAATGCCGCCGGCCAGGACGATCAGTGCGAGCGCGACGCGAAGCCGCTGCGCCGGCAGGCGCGCCAGCGCCGCACCGGCGGCGAGCGCCAAGCCCACCGACGGCAGGTAGAACTTCCGCTCGGCGAGCAGCACGCCGGTAGAGAACAGCAGGTTAGACACGGGTAGAAACGCGATCGCGATCCAGCCCAAGCCGAACGCTTCGAGGCGGCGCTGCCGGCGCCAGGCCATCACGAGAAGCGCGGCCCAGACCGCCAGACAGGCCAGGCCAATCACGAACCGGCCGTCCAGCACCGACCGGACGATGGTGCGCTCGGCCGGCGAATAGTCCACGCGGAGGGTCAGCGGGAAAATCAGGAGGCGCAACACATCGCCCACGGCCGCAGTCGCAGTCAGTCGGCCCGCGATCGCGCTCTCGCCCAGGAAGACAGGGGCAATGGCGTGCAGCCGGGCGTAGGGATGAAGGACGAGACCGCGCACGGCGAGATAGGCTCCCGCGATGACCACCCAGCTCACCACGAATGCGAGTATGCGCCGCGCCGCCGGCCGAGGTGGTAGCGGCGCGGGCGGTCCGACGACCCAGGCCCACACGATCAGGGCGGGTGCAACGACTGCATTCTCCTTGCTGAGCAGGCCCAGCACGAGCGCCGCGCCGCTCAATAACACGTTCTGCCGAACGACCGCCGCGTACACGGCGAGACACACGCCGGCGGCCGCCATCAGCTCGCCGAGGCCGATGACGTTTGCGACCGCCTCGACGTGCACGGGATGGACGGCAAAGACCAGTCCGGCGGCGAGCGCGGTCCTCACCCCTTGACCCCCGTTCCCCTCGGGAGTCCTCACCCCCTGACCCCCTCTCCCGTCGGGAGAGGGGGAACGAAGAGCAAGCGCCGTGACGATCACGGCGACGCCCGCGTGCCAGAGCAGGTTCATCGCGTGAAACCAGGCCGGGTGCCCGCGGGCGATGGCCCAGTCGACAGCGAATGAGGCCAGGGGAAGGGGACGGTACATCTGGCCACCCAGATCCGGCGGCCAGTATGGTCCAGTGAAGGCGCGCCAGGTGCCCTGCACCGAGTGCACGAGCGGGTTCCACACGATGATGTAGAGGTCGTCCATCGCGAACCCGTTCCACAGCGCCGGAAGGTACGGAACGAGCGCGCAGGCGATGACGGCGAGGTAGAGGCGCCGGTCTCTACTGTCCACGGTTCACGGCAAAGAGCCAGCGACCATCGGGCCAGCGGTAGATGGCGGTAAATAACGACGGATAAGCGCCGATCAAGCCGCGCAACTCGATGGCCGACGGGGACGTCGCGCTCGCCAGCAGGACGTGCGTCACCCCCATCCGCTCGAGATAGGCACGATGCTCGGCCGGCGTTGGTCTGATCGACTCGCGGCCGTGGAAGCTCTCGAGATAGAGCGGGACAGACAGGCGACGGCTGTAGAGCCAGACGAGCGCCTCGTCGTCGCTCGCCACGACCGCAGAGTCGGGCAGATTGTTTACGACCGGGAGGAGCTCAGCGAAGTTGGCCGAGATAGCGCGGGCCTGCGCATCCCACCACCGGCCCCTGAAGCCTTGAAACTCATAGTGGAGGTAACCGCCGGCGACCAGGGCGCAGAGTAACCCGACGGGAATCCGCACGCGCGGCCAGCGTCGCCAGAGCTCGACCGCTCCTGCCGACCACGTCAATGCGATCCAGGGCAGTACAACCCAAATAAAGCGGTCGGGTGGGTACGGCCAAACCGCCAGGATGATCGCGTAGAAGACGAGCGCGAACCCAATCGCAGAGCGACGCGAGAGGAACGCAAGGCCGTACAGACCGACGCCGAGGGCGGCGGTGGCGAGAACGATGTACAACCAGCGCAGGGGAATCCAACCGAATGCAAGCACCTCCAGTGGTCGCGAGAGATCGCGGACATTGCCGCCGACCGCCGAAAGGCCCGCCTGGCTGAGCGGTGCGCTGTAAGTCCCATATCCGAGGGCCAACGCGGGATCGATCCCGCGCGCGTGCGTCGCGACCCAGATGCTCCAGCCGAGAGCGGCGACGAGCGGGGGGAGCAGCAGCGCGCGCCACACGCGGAACGGTGAGCGCCGCAGGAGGAGAAAACAGCCGGCACCGGCGACGACCGCAATGGCGATCGAACGTGTGAGCAAGGCCAGCCCAACCGCGGTTCCCGCGATCCAGGCCCTCTCCCCCTGACCCCCTCTCCACGATGTGGAGAGGGGGAACGCGGAGACGGAATCGGTTGCGACGATCGTGATGGCCAGCAACACGCCGAACAGCGGCTCGGCAAAGAGCACGCCCTGTGTTGCCACCGCGGGGATCGCGACGCCCGCGGCAAATACGACCGCTCCAGCGACCCAACGCGGAACCCTCGCGCCGAGCAGCTCAGTCTTGGCGGCATGCCAGGCGATCAGCCCGGCCGCAGCAGCACTCAGGAGGGCGTTGAGAACCTTGCCGGCGATGGCGGCGGCCGGTACGGACAACGCGCCGAACAGCGGCGCCAGCACGATCGGGTAGAGCGGCGGGTAGTGCACTGCCGCGGGCAGGCCGGGGAGATTGGGATGAACGTATCCGTGACCGCTCCCCAGCGCCGTCGCGAGTCCCGCGTACAAGCCGTCGTCGTAAAACACTCCGACGAGGGCCTGGTTCAGGGTGAGAATGCCGACGGCCAACGTGGCGGCCGCGGTGACGAGACCCGCGCTTACTTCGTACGCGGGACGAATAAGTTGTACCGCACGATGTGGAACAGGGCCGCGAGCCCATCGCGCCACGTGATCTTCTTTCCCTCCGCATACGTGCGGCCGCTATAGGAGATCGGCATTTCCCAGATTCGCGCGCGGGCCTGCGCCAGCCGCGCCGTGATTTCGACCTCGAATCCGAACCGGTTGGACGACAGCGGCAGCCGCTTCAGCAGGTCCGTGCTGACCAGCTTGTAGCAAGTTTCCAGGTCGGTCAGGTTCAGGTTGGTGAACATGTTCGACAACAGCGTCAAGAAACGGTTGCCGACGTAGTGCCAGAAGTAGAGCACGCGATGGGGGCCGCCCTGAAACCGCGATCCATAAACCGCGTCGGCCTGACGGGACCGGATCGGCAGCAGCAGCGCCGGCAGGTCGGCCGGGTCATACTCGAGGTCCGCGTCCTGGACGACGACGGCGTCGCCGCTCGCAACCGCAATACCGGTGCGGATCGCGGCGCCCTTGCCCCGGTTTTTCTCGTGATGGAGCACCCGGTCCACCAACCCTTGTTTCGCCAGGGCATCGAGGATTTCCCGGGTGCCGTCGGTCGAGGCGTCGTTGACGACGACGATTTCCAGCCGCAAGGCAATCGCGCGAATGCGGCGCAGGGCGCTCTCGACCGTCGCCGCTTCGTTGTACGCCGGCACGATCACCGTGAGCAGCAGGTTGGGGGAGCGGCGTTCTTCCCGCATCAGGCCGCCTCGCCGATCGCGATGAGGGATTGCCCCACGCGCCAGGGAAGCAGCCGCTCGAGCCGGAACAGCGGCACCAACGCGTCGTAGAGCTTGAGCGACCCGGCGGGAATCACCTGCCGGCGCAGCACCCGTCCCGCGAACCACCAACCCGGGACCCCGGCGAGATTGAAGTATTCGACGTGCGCCACCCTGAACCCCGTCGCTTGCAGGAGTGATGTCAGCGGGGCGCGCTGGTAACGCCGGTGATGACCCAGGGCTTTATCCATCGTCCCATACAGCGCGGGGAGCGCCGGCACGAGCAGGATCAGGCGGCCGCCGGGCGCCAGCATCCGACGCATCGCCTTGAGCGAGGAGACGTCGTCGTCCACGTGCTCGAGCACGTTGAGACAGATGATGGTGTCGAATTGCTGCCCGGCGAGCGCGCCAAGCTCGGCCGGTAGATAGAGGCGCGCGACCGCAACATTGGCGTGTTTCGCAAAGCGCGTGCGCAGCCGCTCCAGGTACTCCTCCCGCGTATCGGTGAGCACCAGCCGGTCGGAGTCGAGGAGGAACGCCGACAGGTTGCCGATTCCGGACCCGATCTCCACCACTCGCCGCCCCACCCAGCGGCGCAGGCGATCGAACATCCAGCGGTTGTAGCGCCGGGCGCCGGACAACTGCTCCAGCGTCTCCGCGCCAACTGGATCACTTGGGGCATGCTCGATGGCTATGGGTTTCCGCTCGTCTCAGAGTCGGGCTTTTTGTCGCTGCCGTCGTAGCGACTGAGCTTGCGGTAGAGCGTGGACGGGTCGATGCCCAGCACCTCCGCGGCGCGGGTCTTGTTGCCGCCTTCGCTCTGCAGCACCCACGTGATGTACGCCTGCTCGATCACGTCGAGTGGCGGGTTCTTGTGCTGCCGTTCGGCCACCAGCGGCTCCGCCTTGCGCTCGCTGATCCGGTCGGGGATCGCGGTCCGCGGGATGACGTCGCCTTTGGTCAACGTCACTGCGCGCTCCAGGGCGTTCTCCAGCTCCCGCACGTTGCCGGGCCAGTCGTACGCCATGATGATCTCGAGGCCGTCGTCCGCGAGCGCCTTGGGCGCCTCGCTGCGTTCGCGGGCGATGCGCTCCAGGAACGCGCTCACAAAGATCGGGATGTCCTCGCGGCGGTCGCGCAGCGGCGGCAGGGTGATGTTGATAACGTTGAGCCGGTAGTAGAGATCGCTCCGGAAGCGGCCGCGCTTGATATCGTCTTCCAGATTGCGGTTGGTGGCGGCGACCACCCGCACGTCGACCGGAATCGCTTCGGTGCCGCCGACCGGTATCGCCTCCCGCTCCTGCAATACCCGCAGGAGCTTGACCTGCGTGGCCGGCGACATCTCGCCGATCTCATCGAGAAAGAACGTCCCGCCGCGCGCGGCGGCGAACAGGCCCTGCTTATCGCGGACGGCGCCGGTGAACGATCCCTTCACGTGCCCGAACAGCTCCGACTCGAGGAGGCTCTCGGGCAGCGCGCCGCAATTGAGCGACAGGAATTGCCCTTCGGCCCGCGCCGACAGCTCGTGGAGGTAGCGGGCGATGACTTCTTTCCCGGTTCCCGACTCGCCCTGGATGAGCACGGTGCTCTCCGTCGGCGCCACCTGCTCCGCCAATCGCAGCACATCGCTGAAGAGGCGCGACTTGCCCAGCGGTTTGACCCGGCCGGAGACCTCGCGGCGGCGGATTTCCTGCTTGAGCTGCTTGTTCTCGGCCCGCAGGCGCCGATGCTCGGCGGCACGGCGGCAGATCGCCACCATGTCGTCGTTCGAGAAGGGCTTCTGTATATAGTAGAAAGCGCCTTCGTTCACGGCCTGAATCGCGGTCTGGAGCGACGCCTGCGCCGTCATCAGGATGACCGGGGTTTCGGGATCCTGCCCGCGGACCGCCGACAGGATCTCGATCCCGGTAACGCCGGGCATCTTGAGATCGGTCAGGACGATGTCGGGCGCGGAGCCTTTGAGCTGCTCCAGGCCAGCCTTGCCCCCCTGCGCGGTCGTGATGTCGAAGCCCTCGTTTTTCAGCAAGATGCGGAGGGTTTCGAGAATTCCCTGTTCGTCATCTATGACGAGGATAGACGGAGCGGTCGCCATTATGCGGCTTCCTCCTTACGGCGGGCAGCCGGGAAGTAGACATTGAACGTCGTCCCTCCGCCCGCCTTCGTTTCCACCAGCACAAGGCCGCGATGGGCTTCCACCGCGCGCTGCACGATGGCGAGTCCGAGCCCGGTACCGCCGACGCGTCCGGTGGCGAAGGGCTCGAACAATCGTTCCTGAAGCTCGGCCGGGATGCCGGGGCCGTTGTCGGTGACGCGCAGCGCCACCGGGTTCTCGATGCCAGCCCCGCCCGGCAGCTCGTTCGCCGCGGCGAGTCCGGTGCGTACCTTCACTGCCGCCCGCGTGCCGGCGGCCTGCACGGCATTGAGAACGAGGTTCGAGACGACGCGGTGCAGCAGATCCTCGTCGCCTTCCATCGGGGTGGGCCCACCCTCGAGCGTGATCTTCACACCGGCGGCGCAATCGGGATGCTGGCGCACGAGCCGGATGGCCGCTTCGGCCACCGCGTGCAGGTCCATGGGCCGGCATTCCGTGACGCGGACGCGCGAGAAGTCGAGGAACTCCGAGAGCAGGCGCGACAGCCGGTCGCTTTCGCGCACGATCAGATTGGCCAGGAACTTCTCATCCGAATTGGCCCGCGACGAGCGACCGAGCTGCTCCACCGAGCTGCGGATGGATGCCAGCGGATTCTTGATTTCGTGCGCCAGGCTCGACGACAGCTCGGCGACCGCCTCGAGCCGCTCCGCGCGCAGATGCAGCTCTTCCAAGCGCTTGGAGTCCGAGATGTCGGTGAAGATCGCGGAAACGCGGGGCCGTGCGCCAACGGGACCATCCAGGGTCGTCGTGGTGACGCCGATCGGAAAGCTGTGATCGGGACGATGCACCGTCGCTTCGACGCGCATCAAGCGGACGCCCCGACGAGCGGTTGACGTCACGGCAGCCCAGAATTCCGGCGCCAGCCGCGCAAATTCCGGCATCACCGTTTTGCCAAGCCACTCGCTGGCCTTGAATCCCAGGATCTCTTCCGACGCCGGGTTGGCATACAACAGGTGCCCGTCGGCGTCGACGGTGATGACGCCCGTGCGGATGTTGCGGAGCACGTCATCGGCCTCGAGCTGTACCTGGCGGACCTCTGCCGTGAGCGCCACCTCACGCCGGCCCAGTACGTTGACCCGGCTCGCGACGTACGCGATCACGATGGCGACGAGGGCGAACACGCCGAGCTGAAGCCAGAGCCCCGCGGTGATCCCGGTGGAGTGGCCCCAGAAGACGTCGGCGAAGTAGAGGAGACCGGCGAACAGGGTGACCAGACCGACGTTGGCCGGCGGCATCAACAGCGCCGTCACCGCGACCAAGATGACGTACAGGCTGGCGAGGTCGCTATCGGCACCGCCGGTCATGTGCACCACGGCGGTGATGAGGAAGACGTCGAACAGCGCCTGGAGGTAGAGGAAGGTCGGCCCAGGCACTTTGCGGCGGAAATGGGTGTGCCAATAGGAAGCGAGGGTGACGCCCCCGGCGGTCACGAGCATGAGCGACGTGACGAGGATGTCCAGCGGGGCGGCGACCCGGACCTTCAGGGCGGCGGTGACGTAGATGGCGATGGCCAAGCACATCCGCCCCACATAGATCAAGCGGAGGAGTTCTCGGCTGGTCGGAATGGTCGACCCTGCGGATTTGACGCCTAGCCAACGCATGGGGGGCCATTATTGGCGGCGGTGCCGCAGAATGCAATAGTCACGGTCACCTTTGGGTACTGCGACGCTAGGACCAGGCGACGCTACGAAAGAGCGACGCTAGGACCTGGCGACGCTCCGTCGTAGTCGCCTAATCCTAGCGTCGCTTTACCCTAGCGTCGCCCTATTTAGCGTCGCACCACCCAGCTACTGCACCGCGTTGACCATGTCGAAGATCGGCAGGTACATGGCCACGACCATGCCGCCGACGATCACGCCCAGCACCACGATCATGACCGGCTCGAGCAGGGACAGCAGCGCGCTCACGGCGGCGTCGACCTCGTCGTCGTAGAAGTCCGCGATCTTCGTGAGCATCTCGTCCAGGCCGCCGGTCTGCTCGCCCACCGCGATCATCGAAATCACCATGGGCGGGAAGACCTTCGATTTCTGGAGCGGCGCCGCGATCGTTTCACCACCGGCAATCGACGCGCGCGATTCCATCACGGCGTTGTGGATCACCATGTTGCCGGCGGTGCGCGCGGTGATCTCGAGGCCGTCGAGAATCGACACGCCCGAAGAAATCAGCGTGCCGAGCGTGCGGGTGAAGCGCGAGACGGCGGATTTGCGCAGCAGGTCGCCGAGCACCGGCAGGCTGAGCATCAGTTTGTCGATCTGCAGCTTGCCGGGGGTCGTCTTGTAATAGCGGTTGGTGGCAACGAACGCGAAGATTCCGGCGGCGATCATCGCCCACCAGAAATTCTTGAGGAGGTTGCTCGCGCCGATCACGATGCGGGTCGGGAGCGGCAGCTGCAGGTTCACGGACGCGAACATGCTTTGGAACGTCGGGATCACGAAGATCAGCAGTGTCGCGATCGCGATGCCCGCGACCGAGAAGATCACCGCGGGGTAGATCATCGCGCCCTTCACCTTGCGCACGATGGAGTCGTTCTTTTCGAGGAAGACCGCGAGGCGCAGCAGAATCGTGTCGAGAATACCGCCCGCTTCGCCGGCGGCCACCATGTTGACGTACAGATCGGTGAACGCCTTGGGGTGCTTGCGCAGCGCGTCGGCCAGCGTGTGGCCGCTTTCGACGTCGTACACCACCGCACGGGTCACATCCGCCAGCACCTTGTTTTCGGTCTGCTGCGAGAGGATGTCGAGCGCCTGCACCAGCGGCAGCCCGGAGTTGATCATCGTGGCGAACTGCCGGGTGAAGATCACGACGTCGCGCGTCTTCACGCCGGCCTTGAAGAAGTCGGCGATCCCGCCGCCCTTCCCCTTCGCTTCGCGGACCTGCACCACGATCATGCGGTTCTTGCGCAGGTGCGCGATGACGTCGTCACGCGTGCCGAGGTCGATCTTATCGCGAACGAGATCGCCCTTCATGTTGCGTGCGGTGTACTCGAAGACCGGCATATTTTATTCCTCCGCGCCGCGCCTCACGGACGCACGGCGACCTTTGGTGCGGCCCCCTTCGGCGTCGCGCCCGCGACCGGTGGACCGTCCTTCTCGTCCGGGGGCGTTTCGCCGATGGACCGCAGGAAATCGTTGGGCTTGGACGTCACGCGCAAGCACTCGTCTTTGGTGACCTCGCGTCCCATGTAGAGTTGATAGAGCGCGTCGTTCAGCGTCTGCATACCGTACTTTTTGCCGGCCTGCATCGACGACTCGATCTGGTGGACCTTGTCGTCGCGGATCAGGGCGCGAATCGCGGGCGTGCAGATCATGATCTCGGCGGCCATGACCCGGCCGCGACCCTTGGCCCGCTGCAGCAGCGTCTGCGTCAGCACGCCCTCGAGCACGAACGCGAGCTGCGCTCGCACCTGCGACTGCTGGTGCGACGGGAAGACGTCGATGATACGGTTGATCGACTCGGCGGCGGAGTTGGTATGCAGCGTGGCGAATGCCAGGTGCCCCGTCTCCGCGATGGTGAGCGCCGCCTGGAAGCTGAGGGTGTCGGTCCCCACCTCGCGCTGATTGACGATGCAGGCCTGATGGCGGTGGATGAACTCGATCGGGTCCTCCACCGTGATGATATGGCCCTTCAGCTCCTTGTTGATCTTGTCGA